>Ga0310690_10002775_pt1 | contig 27720 bp, 26 predicted proteins | sample AusTroGonzalo_MG_2_FD_207661 | JGI IMG/M metagenome (GOLD analysis project Ga0310690, IMG submission 207661) | Bovine rumen microbial communities from tropical cattle in Woodstock, Queensland, Australia - Gonzalo_04 (v2) (version 2) | ecosystem: Host-associated > Mammals > Digestive system >...
CAGCATCACCCTTCTTCAAGGTCTTTGCAACCACTTCCAAAACGGCATTCACGGCATCAGCAGCGGCGGCTTTGGACAATTTAGCTGTTTTGGCAACGGCTTCAATAAATTCTGTTTTATTCATTTTTTTGTTTCCTTTCTTTATTGATGAGGCAAATTCACCTGAACTCCCCTCAAATCTGTTGATTTTCAGGCACTCCTTGCACCTGTAATCCCAGTTTATGCCGATTTTAAAAGGTTTGTCAAGAAAAAATATCACAAAAAACCAATAAAAATGCATTTTTTATTTCTTTAATTGACTTTTTTTGCCAAATCGGGTAGAATTAAAAGCATATTATCACTCAATAAATGAGGTTTTTATGTTCAGAAAAACAATGGAAAAAGTTGGGCTTATCGGTGATTCTCTTGACGAATTGGTTGAAAAAGAGTTGCAAGCTCCTTTGGCGCAACTTTATTTCAGACTGCGTCCATCCTCTTTAGAAACAAAAAATGCAATTTTAGATCAAATGGATGCGTACATCCTAGATTCAAAAGATAAAAAGGCGGTCAAAACACAAAAATTTGACGAACAAGAAACAACATTATTGTTTAGTATTTTTAGAATTATCAATAGAAGGCCTTACACAGAAGGGGATACCTTTTCTTCTTCAAAACAGGCTTTACAAGATTATGCGTCTTTATCAGATGAAAAACGCGCTTTGTTCAGAAAAAGTATTATCGCAATACCCCATAAAACAAAGACCTGTTCATTTCAGAGACAAAACATGAGAGTTTAATATTTAACAAACAGAAAGGATATAAAATGAAACAACAAGCTAACCAAATTCGCCCAGGATGGGTTATTGAAAATAATGGTAAACAATACTTGGTTACCAAAATTAACATCATTACGCCAGGTAAGGGCGGCGCTTTTATTCAGGTTGAAATGCGCGGTGTAGATAATGGATTAAAAACAGAACAACGTTGGCGTACCGCTGATACTGTTGAAAAACTAATGAGTGAAGAATTTGATTGCACTTATTTATATCGTGACGGCGATAATTTGTGCTTTATGAATGCAGAAACCTATGACCAATTTGAAATTGCTGCCGAAATGATGGGAGACAAAGCCCTTTATTTGCAAGATAATATGCCCGTTACAGTAAACTTTATTGAGGGTAAGCCCGTTTCCGTTAATTTGCCACCACATGTGACATTGACAATTACCGAAACCGAACCCGCTTTAAAGAATCAAACGGTCACTTCTTCTTATAAGCCTGCTGTGTTGGAAAACGGAATTCGTACCACAGTACCCCCTTTTGTCAATGCGGGTGAAAAGATTGTAGTGTCTACTGAAGATAACTCTTACGTTGAACGCGCCAAATAATTAATGCAGGAAGTTCAAGCCATTTTTGTGGACTGTGACGGCGTTCTTTATGACGTTGACTTATTGACTTATGAAGAAATTGTAGCTGCTGGCCGACAAGCAGGAACAGCTTTAGGTCTCAGATGGGATGATTTTGACAAAATTCACACTGATTTAAAAGAACGCCACTATCATGGATTTTATAACACAGTTTTAAAGCTATGCCAAACACAGGGGGTCAGCTTTAGTGCTTTAGCCAAAGAAATGGTTGGATTTTTAGATTATTCACGTATCAAACCAGATAAAGAATTATTACCCTTGCTGCAAAAGGTGGCATTAGATAGAAAACTTTACATTTTTACCAATAACACACAGGCTCATTTAGAAAAAGTTTTTAATCAGCTTTTTAATTGTTCCGTCCAAGACAGCGGTTTGGCTGCCATCACTGCCGAAAGCACTCTGGAAAACGGCTATTTTTACCCCAAACGAATGGATGGTGTTTTAACAAAATGGTGTAAAAAAATCGGGGTTCTTCCCCAAAATACATTAATGCTTGATGACACAAATACTGTCATTAAAGCAGCCCAAAAAGAGGGGCTTCAATATCGTCAAATCGAAAATGCTCAAATGACAAAATCAATTTTAAAGGAACTCTATGAAGAACACAAAAGACATCCTAATTTACGGCAAACATCCTGTAGAATTAGCGCTCAAAAATCCGCATCGCGTGATTAAAGAAATTTACGCTACGAAACAAACCCTGACCGAAATGAGTATTCCAAAGAATATTCCCATACGTCCTGCGGATAATCGTTTATTGGAAAGCATAGTTGGACACGAGGCTGTACATCAAGGCATTATCGCTGTATGCCACCCCCTATCCAACCCAGATTTAAATCAAATTTTACGTAATTTAAAGGATGCAGATAAAGCTTTATTGGTGGTTTTAGATCAAGTATCTGATCCGCGTAATATCGGAGCTATTTTACGTTCAAGTGTCGCTTTTGGAGCCAGCGCAGTGATTATTCCTGAGGCGGGTTCCCCCGCCGAAACAGGCACAATGGCCAAAGCTGCCAGTGGTGCTTTGGATTTAATTCCACTAGTGCGTGTTTCCAATTTAGCACGCACGTTGGATATGCTTAAAAAAACAGATTTTTGGTGTGTCGGCATGGATGGTTACGCCCGTGATACCATCGGTAAGAATAAATTACCCAAGCGTTGCGCTTTAGTAATGGGTGCTGAAGATGGCATGCGCGACTTAACAAAAAAATCTTGCGATATGTTAGTTAAACTTCCTATGAATCCTGCAATCGAATCGTTGAATGTATCTATTGCCACAGCGGTTGCTATGTACGAATGGATGCGTTAAACAAACGCCAATTTTTGAGCTTTAGATTGAATAGACTTGCGCACCTTTTCCAACGCTTTTGTTTCAATTTGGCGGACACGTTCACGGCTAATGTTGAGTTCTGCCCCTAAATCTTCCAAAGTAGTCGCTTTTTCAGATAGATAACGACACCCTAAAATGCGTTGTTCACGCTCGGAAAGCTCAGCCAAAGCCTCTTTCAACAACTTCTTTTTTAAATCCAGTTCTTGATTATCACCAATTTTTTGTTCAATGGTTTCATCGCTATCGGACAGCATTTCTTGAAAGCTGGTTCCTGAATCAGTAGCCAGAGGCGCATTGAGCGAAGAATCCCCCGACAAACGTTGTTCCATTTCCATTACATCACGTTTGGACACATTCAAAGTCTTAGAAATATATTCAGCAGTTTCATCTGACAATCCGGTATCACCATAAAGCCCCAAACGAGATTTAATTTTATGTAGATTATAAAATAAACGTTTCTGTGTGGCCACGGTACCAATTTTTACCAAAGACCAGGATTTTAAAATGAATTCAGACACCGCCGCTTTAATCCACCAAATTGCATAGGTTGCTAAACGAAACCCTTTATCCGGATCAAACTTTTTAATAGCTTGCATCAAACCAATATTAGCTTCACTGATCAAATCAGACAAAGCCAAACCGTAGTGACGAAAAGAAATAGCCACCTTGGCCGCCAAGCGCAAATGTGAAGTTGTCAATTGGTGTGCCGCCTGAACATCACCAGTTTCGTGAAAACGTTTGGCTAACATGTATTCTTCTTCGGCCTTCAACATAGGAAACTTGTTGATTTCGGCCAAATAACGGGGTAAGCCCCCCTGTGCATAAAGTAATGAAAGTGCGTTTGTATCTGTCATTTTTATATCCTTTTTTAAAGCAATATAAGCTTGATTTTCCTTAAGTCTAAGCAAAAACCAAACACCCGTCTTTCGGACTAAGCAACTGTATTGTAGCGTAAAGTTTATCCGAAGTCAAGAAAAATTTATTTCACCTTTTAAATGTGTCAAAATGACATCATATGCATTCGTCAATTTTTGAAAAAGAGAGGCATCTTTCTTACTAACATCGGGATGATACTGTTTGGCCAATTGTTTATAGCGTTTTTTAACTTCTGATAACTGCAATGGAAACTTTAAGTTCATAAATGCCGCAGCATCTTGCACCTTTTGAGGGTATTTTAAATCTTGCTGCGGTGGGTTATATCCCCCATCCATTCCTAATCTTTCCTCAGAAAATACATTAAATGTGTCCTTAAAGTGAGGCTGTCCTCCTACATGAGTCCCTAATTTCCATCTAGGTCTTTGCCAAGTTGTATCATTTCGTAATTGTTGCTCTATCTCCTCAGGTGAAAGCCCTTTTAAAAAATCCCATTTTTTATTATATTCAGCGACATGCTTTTGGCAAAACCAATAATGCGAACGCAATGTTCTATCTTTCGGTGCACGATATTCTCCCGCTTCTTGACATCCCGGAAAATCACAATCATGTAAACGTTTTTTTGGAGGTTCTCTTCTTTTCATTTTCAATTCCAATTTGGTTCGATTATTATAACTGATTTTTTGTCTATTTTCAACCATGAAAATAATTTTAAATTGAATGTTATTTTTTACTAGTCAAATGCTTTTATTTTGTGTATAATAAGACTGATTAAGGAAAAAAGAGCAATGAAAAACCCAAAAAGAACTTTTTTAATCGGTTTTGTTGTAGGACTACTGTTTTTTGGATGGTGGCTCAGGGGGTTTTTATACATTAATTGGCGTTTTGGACTTTTTTCGTGGGATTCGTGGTACTTTTTATTTCATGAAATTTCATCTGGTTGGCGTTTTTCCAACAGAGGTGATTGGATTTTTTTAACGTCATTTATTCTGTCCTTTCCTCTTTACTTTGCTCTTTGGTATCTGATAGATAAAATTTATTGGAAAAAATCAGTAAAAAAAATAAGGCAGTACATAAAAAAAGAACCAAAAGTTTCTCAGCCAGCAAACACAGAAAAGACTCCAGCCTTAAAAGTAAATAAGGCACCTCCTGTTTCTGCTCGACGCCCTATAGCTATGCCCTCTTTTGGTCCCACAATGAGAACCAAACCTCTCAATAAGACTGCAGATTTACCAAGTATTTCCAACATGTCTGATTTTGAAAAATCTTTTACAAATGAAAAATCCTCTCCTTCTGCCAGCCCCTCCTTAAAAAAGGCTAATGAAGGCATGCTTTGGAATGATTTTGATTCTGAGTTAAAACAGATGGCAGACACTCCTTTATCTGAAATTCAATTACCCAAGGTACAAGCAGCCGATGAAGACATTGACAATCTTTTGTCTAATGCTGGTTTAACAATTCTTCCTAATATCAGCACCTTAGAAAAATTTGATGGATGGGCAGCAGCAGCTCAGGGTGTTTTATTCTGGGCAATATATGATGATGCCGAGGGCGATTGGTTAGCCGACGAAGAAGCCTTTAATGATGAAGATCCTTTATGGTTTTCAGAAACAGATCACAGGGTTTCACCCGTATTCATCTTATCCAGAAAAGTACAGGAATTAACAAAAAAATTATCAGAAACTAATTTCAAGGTTCAGCCAATTTTGATTGAAAGAAAGGGAAATTTAATTAATGCGGAAGATATGTTGAAGACATGGAATGATCTTGGTGTTATTGTCTGTCGCACATCTATTGGTGGTCCTGTTCAACTGAAAACAGTATCGGAAGTTTTACACGAAAAATATGCTCCATTATCACCAGAAGAAATGGAAAAGCTAAAGCAAGTTTTATTATAGGGGAGAAATAAAATGGCTGATAATCAATATAACGAGAGAAACAAGTATATCCTTCATATTCTAGTTAGTATTTTTATCGCTATCTTTGCGTGGTGGATTTTATCTTTACTGATTATTCCCATCACACAATGGGTTTTGGATGAAGGACGAAAGACTTTGATTGGTATTGCCTGGTCATTTTGGAAAACAGCTCTTTTTAAACCCAGTCAAATCGTTTTGGCTTATACAAAATGTTTAGCTGGTTTCCGCGCTATTTCCCCCGTTCCATTTGCTCTTTACTTACCATTTATCCCCTGGCTTATCATGCCCATTATTGTCTTTATTGGGTTATTTACCAATCCATATTCAAACATATCAACCGTTTTTGGTAGTGGACGTTTAGCTACTTATGCTGATATAAAGAAAATGGGGCTTTTCAATGGTTTTGTCTGTGTGTTAGGACGTTTCAAGGGGCGTTTACTTAAAATGCCGAACACGCTTTCTGCATTGGTTGTTGCGCCACCAGGAACAGGTAAAACAGCCGGTGTTGTTATTCCCACTATTTTTGAATCCGATCGTTTAAGTATTATCGTAAACGACGTAAAACCCGAGTTGTGTTATCAAACATCCGGCTATCGTGCCCGTATAGGTCCTGTTTTCATCATCAATTGGGGTGCTCAAGATGAACCAGATAAGGGCATTTATTACCCCAGTTGGAATCCGTTATCACCAACAGCTTTACCGCCTTTAGGACCTGCTCGTGATATGTACATTGATTCTATGGTGGCTGTGTTAGTGGAAGAACCTAAAGGTGGGCAAGATCCACACTGGTCAAAAACGGGCCGTAATGCTATGAGTGGTTTTTTGCACTTTATCGCCAGTAAGTGCGAACGGGCACGCGCCAATGACTATTTTATCAATAAACTCTCTGAGGGCTCTTTTGATCAAGAAGATGCAAATATTTTAGCAACTTACTATGCAGATATGTCAGATAATAGCGCTATGTTGGCTTTGGATGCCCTTAAAAAAGGACAATTAAATTTAAACAACTATGCCCCTGTTGGTACATGGGAAGGATTACCTGAAAATTGGCATGGCCACGAACCGTGTATTGCCATGATTTTGGAATGGCTGACTGACATGCAAATGAAAGTGGCAGCCGACATTAAGCGCCGTTCGGATGAAGGGGATCAAATGGCTATGATGGCTGATCCCATGAAAGATGTTTTGGATGCCGCAGTGAATGAATCCAACCGTTTTGCTTATGCCCGTCGTGCTATCGCCGAGTTGAACCAATTATCTAGCACACCCGATAAAGAACGTGGTTCTATTTTGTCCACCGCTTTATCTGGTATCAGTATTTTTAAAAACGCCGCCGTGCGTGAACGTACCAAGTTCAGCGATCTCACTTTCAGAGATTTGCGTGGTATGGTAGATCCTATGGACGGCAAAATGAAACCCATTTCCGTTTATTTGTCCATTAACCAAGTGGATGCACGCGCTTTAAACGTAATTACTGGTATTTTCGTGGAATTAGTCAGTTCATTCTTAATCGCTAATCCTCCAGGACATGTCGGGACAGATGGTGGTAAATGCGGACCTTATCCTGTTTTATTTGTTTTGGATGAGTTCCCACAAATGCCCAAACTAGATTGCGTCAAAAATGGTCCTGCTGTCGGTCGTGGTCAAAAAGTGGCCTACTTACTTATCGGTCAGGATTTGGGACAAATTTCCGGTCAATATGGTAAAGATGATTTGGAAACCATCATTTCCACAACAGCAGCAAAAGTAATTCTGTCACAAAACAACGAACAAACGGCTGAACGTTTTGTTAAAATGATCGGATCAAAAACTATTGAAGTGAAGAGTACTTCTAAACAAGAGGGATTAAATGCTAAGACTTTTGATTTTACACAAAACGTATCTCGCCAATTGCAAAAATCAGATGTTGTCAGTGCTTCGGATATTTTAAGTTTGGATATGCTCAAGCAATACGTTTTGTACCAGGGCTTTTTATCACACCCAATTTTAGCGGACGCACCAAGGTATTATTTGGACAAAGGCTTTTTGAAAAAGACTCAAATTCCAACAGCTCCTTATGTACCCCATTGGATTGTTGAAAGAAGAGCCCCCGAAAACCAATTACAAAAACCAGAAGATCAACAACACGAACCTGAAGCGGGTGATCTTCCTTCTGCTCAACAAAACAATATTTCTAACATTCCTCAATCATCTGTACAATCTTCTTTAGATCAAACGGAAAAGAATACCCCCACGCAGAACACTCCTCCCCAAGGACAAGCACTTTTTGCACCGCCCACTAGTGGGGGAATGTTTGCACCACCGCCTCCCCCCTCATCCAAGGACAATTTGAATGGCAACACCTGAATTGACAGAATTGAATGGCTCTGAAATCTTTGATAACTGGGATCAGTTAGTAGGAGAGAACATCTCTGTTAAAGAATCCGATCCTAGTTTAGACAGTTTGATTGAGGGTTTGGAGTCCGACGAAAAAGGTCAAGATTACTGGGTGGATTTATTTCAAAATGAAAATTTCGGTGGTATGGATTTAATGAGTGCACACTATCAACCCTACACTTTAAATGAGCAAGAATTTCATCAACAAATGAAACCTTTAAAGCGTGCGTTTTTAAAAGAATTGGTTAATGTTTATATCAATGATTTACGCAGTGCTGATTTATCCGAAGAAAGTATTTTCTATTTGTCCAAAGGATATTTACCTACCAATTGGACAATCCATTTAAAATTTCCCCTGCTCTATGGGGGCAAAATGTCTTTAGACAATTTAGTGTTGATTCAATGTCATCCGTTTCATGAATTAATTCATAATTATTTAAACAAACAAATGATTTCTTCAGCAGGTCTTGGTCATCCAAAAACACTTTATATTCCTATACCTTTAGGAAAGGTTTATATTCCCAATGGAGAAATGACAGGATCTGGCGGTAAAAAGAAAGCAGATCGGAGCGCCACTGCGGGCTTAACAACGGCTAATTTGCAACAAATTGCCATAAAAACAGGGGGACGATAATGACTATTCAAAGTATCGTCAATACGCTTTATCAAAACTATGCTCAAGTTTTTGCTCCCGCAGAAATAATGGATATTCAGCGCACATCCATTACGTTAGTTAAAAAAGGATGGATTCAGATTCCCGCAGATTATATTCAGTTTTTGCGATTAACAGATGGACTTTCATGGAATGGCCTAGAATTGTTTGCTATTAAAGAACACGATCGTAGAGATTCTGTTTTTGGCCAACCTACCCTTTTAAATTATCAAACAGAAAATTCTCTTAAGACAATCTTTCCAAAAGCATTAATTCTAGGGCGTTCTACCGAAGAATTAATTATTTATAGGGGTGATTTAAAAGAATATCATATTTTAGACAGATATACTTATGATCCCGTCATTAAATTACCCCGTTTAACAGATGTTTTACACTTTTACGGTGAATCCGTTTTAATTGAATCATAAACGCGTTTAATTTCCTTCATGTCTTGCCACATCAACCATTTAGGAGATCCCTCTTTATGTGATGGATTACGTAACAAATATGATGGATGAAAAATGGGCATCATTTTAGCACCCATTGGACCATCAAACCAACGCCCACGCAGTTTGGTAATTCCTTCTTTGGTATCTAAAAAACTGCTCAAGGCAACTTTCCCGCATAGTAAGATAATTTTGGGTTTTAAACAAGCAAGTTGTCGGTCTAAATAATTGCGACAAGCAATTTTTTCTTCGGGTAAAGGATCACGATTATCCGGTGGACGACATTTAATTGTATTACAAATATAAATGTTTGTATGTCTATCAAATCCAACACTTGCTAAAATTTTATCCAGCAATTGCCCAGCTCTTCCCACGAAAGGTTCTCCAGTCATGTCTTCATTATAACCTGGTGCCTCTCCAATCAACACAATATCTGAATTGGGAACGCCTGCTGAAAACACCACATTTGTACGCCTTTTTCCTAAAGGACAACGCTGACAATTTTGACATTCAGATTTTATATTTTCTAATTCTTCAAACATGTTTAATTGTATAGCTTATTTTAATTTGGGTTTCAAGTATTTTTAAAAAACATCTTTAAAAAAATCATGTGTTAAAATTCTCTTGATTTTTTTATCAAAAAATGCTAGAGTTCCCCCCATAAAAAAAGAGGATTTTCCATACTTGGTTTTCACCTTGGTGGTTTTTTTAATCTAAAGAAAAGGAAAAAAATGACTAAGTTCGTTTATACTTTCGGTGATGGCAAGGCTGAAGGCAATGCCAGCATGCGTGAATTGTTAGGTGGTAAAGGCGCCAACTTGGCAGAAATGTCTAGTATTGGTGTACCTGTTCCTCCAGGATTCACAATCACAACAGAAGCTTGTACGTTTTATTACAAAAACAATAAAGCTTATTCTGATGAATTAAAGCAACAAGTGATGGAAGGCCTGAAAGGCGTTGAAGCTGTGATGGGTAAAAAATTCGGTGATCCCAATAACCCATTATTGTTTTCAGTGCGTTCCGGCGCTCGCGTATCCATGCCCGGTATGATGGATACTATTTTGAATTTAGGTTTAAATGACCAAACAGTTGAAGGTTTGGCTAAGGCCTCCAATAATCCAAAATTTGCATATGACTCCTATCGTCGTTTCTTGCAAATGTATTCTGACACGGCTATGGGAGTGGATATCCACAAATTTGAAGCTGTTTTGGATCGCGTTCGTGAAGAAAATGGTTACAAACATGACAGTGAGATGACCGTTGAACAATTAAAAGAGGTCATTGCTGAATACAAGAAGATTGGTATCGCCGAAGGTAAAGTTGTTCCTCAAGATGTGAATGAACAACTCTGGGGCGCCATTGGTGCTGTGTTCGGTTCTTGGATGAGTGAACGCGCGATCTTCTACCGCAAGCTCAACAACATTCCTGCCGATTGGGGTACCGCTGTGAACGTCCAATGCATGGTGTTCGGAAACAGTGGTGATGATTCCGCCACAGGTGTATGCTTCAGCCGTGATGCTGCCACCGGCGAAAACTATTTCTACGGTGAATATTTGAAAAATGCTCAAGGTGAAGACGTGGTGGCCGGTATTCGTACACCTCAACAAATTTCCAAAATCGGAAACGAACGTCGTGGTTTGAACTTACCCTGCATGGAAGAAGAATTCCCATCAGTGTACGCTGAATTGGATGCCATTCGTCATAAGTTGGAAGGCCATTACAAAGATATGCAGGATATGGAATTTACCGTTCAAAACGGCAAACTCTGGATGTTGCAAACACGTAATGGTAAACGTACCGGTTTGGCTGCCTTAAAGGTTGCTGTGGATATGGTGCGCGAAGGTTTAATTACCAAAGAAGAAGCTGTGACCCGTGTTGAACCAGGTCACTTAGACCAATTGTTGCACCCAATGTTTGACAAATCCGCCAAACGTGATGTAATTGCAACAGGTTTACCCGCTTCTCCTGGCGCTGCCGTGGGACAAATCGTGTTCAGTGCAGCTGATGCCGAAGCTCAATCTGCTGAAGGTAAAAAGGTCGTTTTGGTCCGTGTGGAAACATCTCCAGAAGACATTGCCGGTATGCATGTGTCTCAAGGTGTGTTGACCGCTCGTGGTGGTATGACCTCACACGCCGCTGTGGTTGCTCGTGGTATGGGTATTCCTTGCGTGTCCGGTGTGGCTGATCTACGCATTGACTATGCGGCTCAAACTTTAACAGCTGGTGGTAAAACATTAAAGGCTGGCGATATGATCTCTATCGATGGTACAACGGGTCAAGTGATGGCCGGTGAATTACCTTTGGTGAAACCCGAAATGGCTGGTGACTTTGGTGAATTTATGAAGTGGGTGGATGAAATCCGCACATTGAAAGTTCGCGCCAACGCTGAAACACCAACAGATGCTCAAACAGCTAAAGACTTTGGTGCCGAAGGTATTGGTTTGTGTCGTACAGAACATATGTTCTTTGACCCAAGCCGTATTAACCACATGCGTGAAATGATTTTGGCAAAAGATGAAGCTGGACGTCGTAACGCCCTCGCTAAATTGTTGCCCTTCCAACGCGAAGACTTTGTGTCTTTGTTTAAGATTATGGATGGTCTGCCTGTGACAATTCGTTTGTTGGATCCGCCTTTGCATGAATTCTTGCCCAATAAAAAGGCAGAACAAGAAGCTCTGGCTCAACAAATGGGTGTAACAGTGGAAGAAATTGTGGCCCGTACTGCATCCTTACATGAAGCTAACCCAATGTTGGGCTTGCGTGGATGCCGTTTGGCTGTGGTCTATCCTGAAATTTGCGAAATGCAAACCCGCGCCATTATTGAAGCTGCTTTAATTGTGGCTGACCAAGGCGTGAAGGCCATTCCTGAAATCGAAGTTCCTTTGATTTCGTCCAGAAAAGAATTGGAAATCTGCAAGAAGATTATTGATGAAACAGCCGAAGCCGTCTTTGCTGAAAAAGGCAAGAAAGTGGAATACACTGTGGGTACAATGATTGAATTGCCACGCGCCGCATTGTTGGCTGGTGAAATTGCAGAATTGGCTGACTTCTTTGAATTTGGAACAAACGACTTGACTCAAACAACTTTGGGTATGAGCCGTGATGACGCCGGATCCTTCTTACCACAATATGTGACAAAGGGTATCTATGAACGTGATCCGTTCCAATCCTTGGATGCAACAGGTGTGGGTAAGTTGATTGCAATGGCCTGTAAAGATGGTAAAGCTACCAATCCGAACATTTACTTGTCCATCTGTGGTGAACACGGTGGTGATGCAAACTCCATTATGTATTTGAATCAATACTTAAATGGTGTTTCTTGCTCACCGTACCGCGTGCCGTTGGCTCGCTTAGCTGCCGCTCAGGCTGCTGTGAAAGCCAAAAAAGCATAAGGCAAGCTTTTGAAAATTTCCCCGTCAGTAATGGCGGGGAATTTTTTATAACCATCCATCATCTTTTTTGGGGCGCTCTTCATTTGAAGTAGAAGATGTTAAAGATTGGCTAGCTATCCCCGGCTCAAAAGTTTTGTGGACCAGAAACGCTCCTTGTACCATCAAATGGATCAACCCTGTAGGTAGAATAATACCCGATAGAACAAACATTAAACAAAAAATAAAGAAAAATAAATAGGTATATAGTACTGCGCTGACTGGTATTGAAAAAACAAAAGGTATCCCACTTTGTTTATAAGCTATCCAAAACAAAACACAAACGAACATGTAAAGCAATGTGAAAAGCAAAAAAGCCATTCTTCCACTTTTACTTAATAAACAAAAAATTGCAATTGGTGCTCCGAAGACAACTGAGTAAACAATTAAAGATGTAGAAGCCATTTGCCCCATAATACAAGAGCTAAAAGACATTAAAACATCTTGGGAAGAAAAAGACTTCATGACAAGATAGAGCCCCAAAATAGGTAGAGAAATAGCAAACACAAATAAAACAGAAAAACCTACAATTTGTAAATAGATAACTGGATGAGTCAATACTTTCAAAAATTTATAAAAAAACCTTTGAAAATTAAAATGCATTACATATGCCATATAAACAGCCGATAATAAATATCCCACAAATAATAAAATACCCAATGCGGGCAAAAGCATGTTAAAAATAAATTTTTGCCATGGAAATGTTTTTGAAATCAACAAAAAAATAGTTGATTCTGTTAAAAATTTTTGAATGTAAGGCATTGAAAAATAAAGCCCAACACTCGTCAAAACACTGATACAGAAAAAAGTTAAAAAGACTCGAATAAAAAATTCACCCGAAAATTTATGCGTTAAACTGTAAATATCTTGTTTTGCTCGAATATATAAATATGAAAACAAAATGCTGTATCCTAAAATTTGAAACATGTACATTCCAAACACTATTGGCTTAAAATTTTCAGGATTTGGTTGTACATCATGCGAAATTGAATACCAAACTAGCTCGCCCAATCCAAATATAGACAAAATTACAGCAAACAGCAAAATCGCCCCTAAAACAACACTGCGTTTACAAAATGAAAAAGATAATGTATCGGATAGTGAAAGCATGTAAACTCCCCTGTTAATGATTTTATTCTAATCAAAAAAAATACAAAAAATCAAGCAAATTCTTTCCTTGCAAAAAAACACGAAATCGTATAACATAACTTTATGTCAGATATTATTGATTTTCTTTCAGAACTCAATCCAGAGCAGTATCAAGCTGTAACAACAACAGAGGGGCCATTGTTGGTTCTTTCAGGTGCTGGAACAGGTAAAACTCGTGTTTTAACGACCCGTGTGGGGTATATTTTGGCACAACACTTAGCCCTACCCTGGCAAATTTTAGCAGTGACATTTACCAACAAAGCAGCCAAAGAAATGGGGGCACGTTTGGAACAAATGGTGGGTCAAGCAGCTTTGGGCACATGGCTCGGCACTTTTCATCGTATTGGTGTCAAAATTTTACGACGCTACGGTGGCTACGTAGGACTCCAACAAAACTTTGCGGTGTTAGATACAGATGATCAAGAAAGGCTTCTTAAAAATTTAATGCAACAATATGGTGTGGATGTAAAAAAGTATCCACCTAAGATGATGTTGGATGTAATTCAACGTTGGAAAGATCGAGGCTTAACACCTGAAAAAGTAACTACCGCCGAATCCTCCAATTTTTGTGAGGGACGTAGTTTGGATTTTTATAAGCTTTATCAACAAAAGCTCACCGAAATGAATGCTGTGGATTTTGGGGATTTACTCTTATTACCTCTAAAACTTTTTCAAGAAAATGCAACCGTTTTAGCTGAATATCAAGAACAATTCCACTATATTTTGGTGGATGAATATCAAGATACTAATGTGGCACAATATATGCTACTCAGACTGCTCGCTAAAAGACATAATAACATTTGTTGCGTGGGTGATGATGACCAATCCATTTATTCTTGGCGTGGGGCAGACGTAGATAATATCTTAAACTTTAGTAAGGTTTTTCCATCAGCCAAGATTATTCGCTTGGAGAGAAATTACCGTTCTACAGCGCATATTTTAGGCGCCGCTTCAGCTTTGATCGCCAATAATACAGGTCGGTTGGGAAAAACTTTACATGTGGCAGATGAAACGAAAAATATGGGTAATTTGGTGTCGGTTCAAGGTTATTGGAACGGGACTCAGGAGGCTGAAAAAGTCATTGAACAAGTTGAGAATGATTTACGTCGGGGTACAAAACTTTCCCAAATGGCAATTTTAGTACGTGCAGGTTTTCAAACGCGTGAATTTGAAGATAAATTGATTCAAGCGGGTATTCCCTATAAAATTATTGGTGGTTTTAAGTTTTATGAGCGCGAAGAAATTCGAGATGCACTGGCCTATTTACGATTAGTGTTAAATCCCAACGATGATTTGGCTTTTATCCGCGTGGTGAATAAACCCCGTCGTGGTATTGGTGAAGTGGTGATGCAATCTTTACAATCGACAGCACAAGCTAATCACATTAGTTTATTTGATGCAATTGATAAAGCTGAACTGAAAACGGCCCCAAAAAAATCTTTGGATGGCTTTAGAGCCTTGGTTTTATCATGGCAAGAACATAACAAAAACTTGTCCCCAGTGGATTTGGCTAAAGAAGTTATGGATCAATCTGGCTATATGATGATGTGGCAGTTGGATAAATCACCAGAGGCTCCTGGACGTGTGGAAAACATCCAGGAACTTTATAACGTTTTGGGTGATTTTGAAAGCATTGAACAGTTTATTGAGTATGCCAGTTTGCTGACTGAAAATGATGAAGTGGTGACGGCTGATCAGTTGGTTGTTATGACTTTGCATGCCAGTAAAGGACTGGAGTTTGAAACAGTTTTTTTACCAGGCTGGGAAGAAGGTTTGTTTCCTCATCAACGGGCGCTGGATGAGGCGGGGGATTTGGGGTTAGAGGAAGAACGGCGTTTAGCTTATGTGGGCCTCACGCGTGCCAAGAAAAACGCCTATATTTCTTACGCCAGTAATCGGCGTGTTTATGGTCAATGGCAAAATTCTTTACCTAGTCGTTTTATTAAAGAACTCCCCGAAGAGCACATCGATATGCGTGGAAACAATCGTATGGGCTATGATGCCAGTTTTGCGGATGTGCGTATGCCTTGGGCACGTGAAAATCTGATGCCCAAATCACGCAAAGGCAAACAAGTCGTGCATGAAACTTTTGGAAAAGGTGTGGTGCTTCGCGAAAATGGTCAGATGTTAGAAGTTGCCTTCGAAGGCGGTGGTATCCGTAAAATTATGGCCCAATTTTTAACAGAGATTTAACTTCTTTGTTTTTTCGTTTTAATTGTATTCTCTTTATTGTGGTTCTATCTCTTTTATGTTTCTAACCGCGTTTCCTTGTCATGCCTAAACCAACCACTAGAGCTGTGGGGATAGTCGCCGTTGTTCCTATAGCTCCTATTTTACGAATCTTGTTACTTTTTAAGTGTGTTCCTGCAACAATGGCGCTCATGGAAAACAAAATTCCCAGAGCACAATAAGCCAGTAATTTTTCTGTATTTTTCATCTTAATTCCTTTCTAATTCATTCAATATTTCTTTGTAACGTTGGCGCTTTGTTTCATGCTTTGCCAATGTTGTACATGAAGCGCTGGCCATTGGTGCAAGTATCAACGGAACAATGATGCTCCTTTTTTGTCCAGCATAAACACCTCCAGCTAGACACATCAGTGAAACAACACTCTGTAGAATAACATTCTTTTTGTGGAAATTTATTTTTTCACGACAACGCGCTTTTTGTATTTCCAAGATTTTGTATCTATTCCAATCCAAAACAACGGTTGGATGAACAGATGTGTGTTCTTTATAATAAGATTTATGCATTACTTTCATGCGATGAAATATAGCACATTTCACTCAAATTGTCAAATTCGTCTTGCTTTTTGGGAAAACTTAAGCTACACTAATTTCATGTTCAATAAAACTGAAAGATTATTAGCTTTTCGCTATTTAAAATCCCGCAAGAGAACAGGCTTTGTGTCTGTGATTGCAGGTTTTTCCTTTTTAGGGATTATGCTAGGTGTAGCAACTTTGATTATCGTAATGAGCGTTATGAACGGTTTTAAAGCTGAATTGATGGGGCGTATTTTGGGTTTGAATGGTCATTTAGGTGTTTATCCTGATTTTGGCCCAATTTTAACGGAATATGTCGACTTAAAAGAACGGGTTTTAAAAGTGGACGGCGTACAGGCGGTGATCCCTGTTATTGATGGTCAGGTAATGTTGTCTACAGAATCAGGTCAAGCGGGCGTGATGGTACGTGGTATGGCACGCGAAGATTTTGAAGAACGTACCCTTTTAAAACAAAATTACCATGGTGAAAATCTAATTAATTTTGAAAAAAATAGAGTAATTTTGGGATGGCGTTTAGCAGCAAAATTGGGGGTACGCGTGGGTAATAAAATGACCTTGATTTCCCCCAAGGCTAATTTAACTGCTTTTGGCTCTATGCCTAAAATGAAAAGCTACACGGTGTTGGGAACATTTGATTCTGGTATGAGTGAATATGACGGTAATTTTATCTTCATGCCGCTGACAGAGGCACAAAAGTTTTTTGCAATGAAAGACGGGATATCACACTTGGAGGTTTTTACCAAGGATTTATCGATTGTGCCACAGGTTTTAGACTCTACATTTGATGCGGTAAATGGTCGGGCAGTTGTCTATGATTGGCGCCACACAAATCAAGCCTTTTTTAATGCTGTAGAAGTAGAACGCAATGTTATGTTTTTGATTTTAACTTTGATTATAATTGTGGCTGCCTTTAATATGATTTCAGGACTCATTATGTTAGTGCAAGATAAGGCTAAAGATATTGCCGTATTGCGCACGATGGGGATGGGAAAAGGTGCGGTACAAAGGGTATTCTTGCTAGCCGGACTCACAGTGGGTGCTGTGGGTACGTTGGCCGGTGTTTTATTGGGGCTTGTTTTTTGCTATAACATTGACAGTATTAAAAACTGGTTGGAAGGTTTATCGGGACACGAACTGTTTTCGGCTGAAATTTACTTTTTGTCGCACTTGCCAGCCAAAGTGGAATTGACGGAAGTGGCTTGGGTTGCGGGCATGAGTTTAGCCTTGGCTTTCTTGGCAACTTTGTATCCCAGTTGGAAAGCGTCCAAAACAGATCCGGTGGAGGCACTGAGATATGAATAATACTTTGAAACTGACTCATATCGCGCGTACTTTTGGTAAAAATGCCACCAAATTAGAAGTTTTAAAAGACATTAATTTAGAAATTAAACCCAGTGAAATTGTGGCACTGGTAGGACCTTCTGGTTCGGGAAAATCCACACTTTTGCATATCGCTGGCTTGTTAGATACTCCAACATCAGGTATGATAGAAATTGCGGGTGAAAATACCACCCAAATGAATGATGCAGGACGAACTAAATTACGTATGAATGCAATTGGTTTTGTGTATCAATCGCATTTGCTGTTGCCTGATTTTAACGCGCTGGAAAATGTCATGATGCCCCAGTTGATTGCAGGCGTTAAAAGAAAGGAAGCCGAAACACGCGCAAAAGAACTTTTAAAAGCAGTAGGGCTTTCACATCGTTTGACCCACAGGGCAGGACAGTTGTCGGGTGGTGAGCAACAAAGGGTTGCGATTGCACGGGCTTTGGCCAATCGGCCGGCTTTATTATTGGCGGATGAACCAACGGGTAATTTGGATCCCAAAACAGCCGATGAAGTTTTTGATATTTTTATGCAAATAGTGCGTCAAACAGGGCTTTCGGCATTACTTGCAACACATAATCCTGAATTGGCAAAAAAAATGGACCGCCGTATCTGTGTTGTTGATGGCAAAATTCGGGAATTAAAATGAAAAGCAGAAAGTAATGAAGTTTTTTAGCACGGTTTCTTTTGGTGTGTATTCTTGTTGATATTTTTCCTGCTGAATTTTGCAATGTTTATCCGATATCATAGCCCTTTTTAACTTGATTTTTTTGTCAAAATTTGCTACAATTTTGGTATGCAACCTAAGTTTATACATTTACATGTGCACACAGCTTACTCCCTGCTAGAAGGGGCAATAAAAATGCCCAAATTGGCCAAGTGGGCAGCGGAAAATAAAATGCCGGCCATAGCGGTCACGGATTCCAATAATATTTGTGGTGCAATGGCCATGATGCATGAAATGCCCCCTTTGGGTGTGCAACCGATTTTGGGCACACAATTGCGTGTCAAATCCCCCAAACAAAATCGTGGGCCTTTGGACACGTCAGAAGATACTTTTGATAAGGTTGTTTTGTTGGTTCAAAATGAAACAGGATACAAACACCTGCTCAAACTTTTTTCAGCCTATTATATGGGTACAGACAAACAACAAACACCGCATATTACCTTTGAAGAACTCTGTGCCCATACGGATGGCTTGATTTGCCTGACGGGCGGATGGGAAGGTTTAATTGGTCGCCCGCTTTTGATGGGCAAATATGATTATGCCCAAAAAATTACCCAAAAATTAAAAGATGCCTTTGATGATAGGTTATACATCGAATTAATGCGCCATGGAATGAGTCAAGAACAACAGACAGAAGAAGATTTTTTACGTTTGGCGCTGGATTTAAATGTCCCGATTGTTGCAACCAATGACGCTTATTTTTTAACGCCCGATATGTATGAGGCGCAAGATGCACTGATGTGTATTGCCGAAAAAAAATTGTTGGTGGATGAAGATCGTCGCCGTTTAACCCCCGAACATTATCTAAAATCTGAATCTGAAATGTGCGAACTATTTTCTGATTTACCCGAAGCTTTATCCAATACGGTTTTGATCGCTAAACGTTGTGCTTTTATGGCGGAAAAGAAAAAACCAGCCTTTCCCAATTATGACTGCAAGGGTAAAACGGAAGATGAAGTTCTGGCAGATATGGCCGAAGAAGGCTTTAAAATTCGTATGAAAGGTCGCACGCCTGAAGAACAAAAAAAATATCACGACCAAATGATTTTTGAATTGGGTGTGATTAAACAAATGGGCTTTCCTGGCTACTTTTTGATTGTGGCAGACTTCATTCAGTGGTCTAAAAAAAATGGTGTGCCTGTAGGACCAGGGCGTGGATCAGGGGCAGGTTCAGTGGTCGCTTGGTGTTTGATGATTACAGATATAGATCCCATGCGCTTTGACTTGGTCTTTGAACGCTTTTTAAATCCAGAACGCGTGAATATGCCCGATATAGACGTGGATTTTTGTCAGGAAAAACGCGAAAAGACAATTGAGTATGTACAAAATCATTATGGATTTGACCATGTGGCGCAAATTATTACCTTTGGTAAATTACAAGCCAAAGCGGTAATTCGTGATGTGGGACGCGTGATGCAAGTGCCTTTCCCTGTGGTGGATAGACTCAGTAAAATGATTCCCAATGATCCAAAGATGACTTTGGAAAAAGCCTTTGAACAAGAACCGCGTTTGAAAGAAGAAATTGATGCTGATGAACAGGTGAAAGAACTGTTTGCTATCGCTGTGAAATTGGAAGGATTATTCCGCAATACTTCCACCCATGCGGCAGGTGTTGTGATTGGCAATAAGCCCTTGGATGAAATTGTGCCAATCTATAAAGATCCTTCATCTGATATGCCCGTGACCCAATATGATATGAAGTATGTGGAAGAGGCGAGCCTGATTAAGTTTGACTTCTTAGGACTCAAAACTTTAACCACAATTAAAAAAACGTTAGATTTGGTACAAAAACGTGGAATAGAGGTAGATATTGATCATATTCCTTTGGACGATGAAGAAACTTTTAAATTGCTGCGTGCGGCTGATACAACGGGTGTGTTCCAGTTGGAATCGACGGGCATGAAAAAAATCTTGCACGATATGCAACCCGATAAAATTGAAGATATTGTCGCGTTGGTGTCATTGTATCGCCCAGGGCCAATGGATTCTATTCCGACCTATATTGCTGTGAAAAAAGGGTTGGAAAAACCTGATTATATGCATCCAATGTTAGAGCCGATTTTAAAAGAAACCTATGGCATTATGATTTATCAAGAACAAGTGATGCAGATTTCACGTGTGATGGCGGACTTTACGTTGGGTGGGGCAGATTTATTGCGCCGAATTATGGGTAAGAAAAAAGCAGAACTCTTGCCTCCTGAACGGGAAAAATTTATTAAAGGAGCCAAGGCCAAAGGCGTGGATGAAGAAGTAGCCACAAAAGTTTTTGATAAGATGGCCAAATTTGCCGAATATGGCTTTAATAAAGCACATGCAGCGGCTTATGCCTTTATCGCTTATCAAACAGCGTATTTAAAAGCCCATTTTCCCGCTGAATTTATGGCTGCTACGATGACTTTGGATAAAATCAATACGGATAAACTCGCAATTTTTAAAGAAGATATTTTAACCCATAAAATAGAGGTTTTACCACCAGATATCAATTTATCTGAGGTGGATTTTACAGTGCAAGATGGCAAGGTTCGTTATGCACTATCGGCTGTTAAAAATGTGGGGGAAGCGGGTATGCAACAGGTGGTGGCGGAGCGCGAAAAAAATGGTCCATTTAAATCACTACAAAATTTTGCTTCGCGTGTGGATGTAGCGGCACTCAATAAACGTTATGTGGAAAATTTGGCAAAAGCGGGTGCTTTTGAATGTATCGAAAAAAATCGTGCATTGGTTTTTAATAATGTGGAAAATATTGTGTCCTATGCTAACCAATCTACACAAGCACGCAACAGTGCACAAATGGGACTTTTTGGGGCAGATACTTCGGCAAATGCTTTAAAATTAACACGCTATCCCGAATGGCCACAAATGGAAAAATTGGAACACGAAAAAGAAGCTTTAGGCTTTTATTTATCAGCGCATCCTTTAGATTCTTTTGCGACCGTTTTGGAACGCTTGCGGGCGGTGGATTATGCGGATATTGCTCCTATGGTGGCGGCCAGTGGCGCGGTCAGAACTTGTATCGCGGCGATTGTATCGGATGTGCGTGAACGTATTAGTCAAAAAGGCAATCGTTTTGCTTTTGTATCAGCTAGTGATAAATCAGGCTCTTTTGATATTATGTGCTTTTCAGATGTTTTGGAACAACATAGGGATAAATTAAAGTCAGGTCAACCTTTACTTTTGACAATCAGTGCCCTAAAACGCGAAGGTGAAGATCAAATTCGTGTGAATATTCAAGATGTTGCTTATTTAGCGGATGCGATGGCAAAAACCCAAACAACCTTAATTGTGCGCTTGGAAAAAGCAGAAGCAGTAGAAGACATTAAAAAAGTTTTAGAAAAAGTACCAAAAGGTAATAGTAAAATATATTTTATTTTAAAGACAAAAGACTATAACGTAGAATTTGAATTACCTCAACATTATACATTAACACCTGATGTGTTAGATAATTTATCTCAAATTATCGGAATATCAGATATAAAACAAATTTAATTAAAATTTTCTTGGACTAGATGTTGGATCTTTCCATGATTCGATAAATTCCGTCAAGGCTGGGGAATTTTTGTCCGGCAAAACAATGTTAATATGCACCAACAAATCACCTCGACCTGTGACACCTTTACCCTTTAATCTCAATACCTTACCACCACTAGTGTAGGGTGGAATTTTTAATGCAATTTCTCCCGAAGGCGTCGGTAATAACACTTTTGTCCCTAATACAGCTTCTTTTAAAGTCAAGGGCAGGGTGATATTCACATTGTCGCCATCACGGGTAAAAAGGCTACTCTTTTGAACTTGAATTTTAATCAAGGCATCGCCCCCCATTTGCCCCATACCTTTTAAGCGCAAAACAGCATCATCCACGACACCGGCTGGCACTTTAACTTTTACTTCTTTACCATTGGCTAATTGAACTGTTGTAGATCCCCCTGTTATCGCCAAATTAAAGGGAATAGCCAGCTGATACTGAACATCTTGCCCTTGGGGATAACTGCGTCCACGCGCCCCGTTCATACCCCCCATACCAAATAAATCAGTAAAGTTAAAGCCTCCACCGCCAAAACCGCCCATGCCCCCAAACATACTGGCCAAATCTTCAGGGTTGATATTAGTATAAGTGGTATTACCGCGGCGATAAGTGCCCCCTCCAAAACCACCTGATCCACCATCATAGGCGCCTCGGCCAAACGGGGTAGGGTTGCCATTTTCGTCAATTTCACCCGCATCATAGCGTGCCCGCTTGGATTTATCGGATAAAATTTCATAAGCCCCTGTCAAAGTTTTAAATTTTTCTTGGGCTTTTTTATCGGGATTCACATCAGGGTGTAAGGTCCGTGCCTTTTGCCGATAAGCCTTTTTAATTTCGGCATCACTGGCACTTTTACTCACCCCAAGCATATCATATAAATTGGCCATTTTAAAACTCCTTAAAACATACTATGTTATAATATAGGGATAATTTAAAAAAAATCTATACTTTTTCATAAAAAAAGACTATATTAGGTCTATGAAAAAAGAAAAACAAAAGTTAATGTTGCATGCCAGTTATGCCTCTATTGGTGTGACGCTTGTGTTGTTATTACTTAAATTTTTGGCTTTTTTAAGCACAAATTCTGTGGCAGTACTATCTTCTTTATTTGATTCTATTCAGGATTTAATGACTTCTGGAATCAATTTTTTGGCAGTGCGCCATTCTGTGGCACCCGCCGACAAAGAACACCGCTTTGGCCATGGTAAAGCCCAAGCCATCGGTGGACTTTTTCAAGCAATCATTATTTTTATTTCAGCTGTTGTTTTAATTTTTCAATCCTGCCAACATTTACAATATCCTCAAGTCCCTGATGTTTTTTCATGGGGTACAGTATTATTATTGATATCCATTGTTTTAACACTTTTACTCCTTAAATTTCAAAGATTTGTCATTAAAAAGACAAATTCCATTTCTATTCGGGCGGATATGGCCCACTATACGGGCGATATTGGTATGAATTTAGGGGTGATTTTATCTTTAATCGCATCCACTTTATTTGATATTTACTGGCTGGATATTTTATTTGGTATCGGGGTAGGGCTTTATCTATGTAAAGTGACATGGCAAATTGCGAAAGAAGCGATGGGAATTTTAATGGATCAAGAATTACCCGAATCTATTCAAAAACAAATCAAACAAATTGTGCTGTCAATTCAAGATGTTCAAGGAATTAAAGATTTAAAGACACGTCAATCAGGTTCTTGTTTATTTATCCAAATGATTGTTTTAATGAATCCAGAATTGACACTTAAAAAAGCGCATCAGCAATCTGACTTTATTGAAAATAAGCTTCATAAGGTTTTTCCGGATTCTGAGATTATATTACATTTAGAACCCAATTTAAAATAATCCCATCAATTATATAAAAATAAATATATTAGTATTTGTTGTTTTGTGCATAAAGTGCATAACTTTTTCTTATTTTAATTGACATAACTTTTTCAAAATAAACGAATCGTTTGTAAATACAGGGCAGGGGATATTTTTTCCGAATCGTTTATCTTAAAAAAATTAAAAAATTAAAAAAGAATACTTTTGTGAAAAATATTTTTTTATAAAAAGTGAGGATATTGTTGAATTTTTTATCCCATTTTATCCACATGAATTGTTACTTATTTTTTTTAGATGTTTTTTATTAAATTAAATAATTTGATTGAGTTTTTTATCAAAAAAAGCTAAAATAAATCAAAAGGATAAAAAATGCGTGAAATTGTTTTAGATACAGAAACAACTGGTTTGGATGCCGAACACGGCGATCGGATTGTGGAAATTGGTTGCGTGGAATTGGAAAACCATCAACCGACAGGAAAAAATTATCATGTTTATATCAATCCGATGCGTTCTATCAGCCAGGAAGTTGTCCAAGTACACGGTTTGACGGAAGAATTTTTGTCTGACAAGCCTATTTTTTCTGAAATTGCAGATGAATTTTTGGCCTTCGTTGGTGAAAATACGCCACTTGTGATACATAATGCGGCCTTTGATATAAAATTTTTGAATGTCGAATTACAGGCCTGTGGACGACCAGTTTTAAAAAATCCAATTATTGATACACTCTTAATTGCGCGTCAGAAATTTCCTGGGGCAAAAAATAATCTAGATGTTCTTTGTGAACGTTTTCATGTGGATGCCAGCCGGCGAACTGTTCATGGTGCTTTATTGGATAGTGAATTATTGGCTGATGTTTATTTTGAATTGATTACAAAACGGGAATTGGATTTATCTGAAAATAAAAAAGTTATTAAAAATCAAACATTTAAAAAAGAATTAAAAAATGTTTCACGTGAAACATTTCCTTTTCGTGAATGGAAAATAACACCAGAAGAAGAACAGGCTCATACTGAATTTTTAACAAAAATAAAGGGGGCTTTATGGGACGCAGTTTAATATTTTTATTTTCTTTAGGAATGAGTTTATCTATTTCTGCTCAAATGACAGATTTACTTGGAAATTTAGCCATTCAAGGTCAAATGGCCGCACAAAGTGTTAAAGGTTATAATACAGCAAATTTGATGAATCAAAAAAATAATTTAGCACAAGAATTACAAATACAACTTATTGATTTACAAACAAAATTTTTAAATCAAAGTCAAAATGTTTCATGTGAAACAATAAATTCACCTACACTAAAAAAATATAATACAACACTTAAAAAAGAAGAAAATTTATTTTGTTTTGAATTACATAATGTCGATGAAAATTTATGTAAATCTTTAATAAAAGGTTTTGCTGGATCTTATAAAATTGATAATAATAACTGTAATAATATAAAAATTTATTATAAATAAAGCTTGATTTATTTTTTATTTAATGTATAATTCATCCTATAAAAGGAGGATGTTTCACGTGAAACAATTTTTAGATTTATTAAAAAAATCTGAACAAGATATTGAAAAATATATAAATATTTTATCTGTTTGGCAAAAACATGTGAATTTAATATCTAAAAATACAATTAAAAATATTTATGAACGACATATTTTAGATTCTGCACAATTATTTGATTTAATTTCTTCTGATACAAAAATTTTAGTAGATGTTGGTAGTGGTGCAGGATTTCCAGGATTAGTTTTTGGAATTTTGAATAAAACACTAGGTTTTCCTATAAAACAAATTATATTAGTAGAAAGCGATACTAAAAAAGCCACCTTCTTACAAGAAGTAAATCGTCAATTAAATTTACGTGTTCAAGTTAAAAATGAGCGAATTGAAAAAATTGAAGGGATAAAGGCTGATGTGATTACAGCCCGTGCTTTTGCAGAATTAAATAAAATTTTAACTCTATGTCATGGAATTGTTTCACGTGAAACAATTTTGATTTTACCAAAAGGAAATACAGTTGATCAAGAAATTAAAAATAATAAAATAAGTTGTAAAATCAATAAGTTAAAAAGTTTTACAAATTCTGATTCTTTTATATTAAAAGTGAAGGATGTGCAATATGAAAACTGAAATTTTTGCTATTTCCAATCAAAAAGGTGGAGTTGGAAAAACAACCACAACAGTGAATTTAGCTACAGCTCTATCAACTCTTAATAAAAAGATTTTAATTATTGATTTAGATCCTCAAGGAAATGCAACGGTTAGTTTTGGCCAAAAAAGAGTTTTAGGAGGTCCTAGTAGTTACACTGTAATTACTGGTCAATGTCAAGCTTCAAATGCCATTCTTCCCACAATGGTTCCAAACTTATATATTATGCCAGCCAGCCAAGAATTGTTAGGTGTTGATTTAGAACTAGCAAGTGCACAAAACCCTCAGTTCTATTTAAAGAAATCCTTAGAACAAGTATCTGATTTTGATTACATTTTTATTGATTGTCCTCCTGCTGTTGGAATGCTTACTTTAAATGCGTTAGTGGCTGCCACGCAAGTGATTATTCCTATTCAATGTGAGTATTTAGCACTGGAAGGTGTGGCTGATTTAATGAAAACAATTAATCGTATTAAACAAAATTTTAATTCTACTTTAAATATCCAAGGGGTTGTTTTAACTATGTACGATGCAAGATTCAACTTGGCAAAATCCATTCAAAGTGATGTGAGATCTTTTTTTGGAGATTTAGTATTTAAAACAATTATTCCACGTAATGTGCGTATTCCAGAAGCACCCTCACATGGAAAACCAGTAATGCTTTATGATTTTAAAAGTGTAGGTGCACAAAGTTATATTCATCTGGCCGCCGAATTATTACAACGACAACAAGGAGAAAATCATGGATAATCAAAGACTTGGAAAAGGTTTAAGTTTTTTAATGGGGGAAGAATATTTAGGACAAAATACCCCTGATAGCAGTAAAGAAAAAATTCAAAAAGTCTCTATTGGATTATTAAAACCAAGCCGCTTTCAACCACGACGTGTTTTTAATGAAGAAACTTTGGATGATTTAGTTAAATCTATTCAGAAAAAAGGAGTGCTACAACCACTTTTGGTTCGTTCTATTCCTATGGGGGGATATGAAATTATTGCTGGGGAACGCAGATTCCGCGCAAGTCAAAAAGCAGGACTTAGAGAAGTACCTGTTATTATTAAAGATTTTGATGATAAAGATGCCTTAGAAGTAGCATTGATTGAAAATTTACAGCGCGAAGATTTAAATCCTTTAGAAGAAGCAGAAGCATATATTCGCTTACTGAAGGAATATCAATATACTCAAGAAAGTTTAGCTGAAGTTTTAGGAAAAAGTCGTAGTTATATTGCTAATATGATGCGTTTAGTGGAACTACCTGATAAAATTAAAGAATTATTAGAATCCAAACAGCTAACTGCTGGACATGCGAGGGCTTTATTAGGGGTTAAAAAAGCAGAAGATTTAGCTTTAGAAATCATTAATAAAGGTTTGACTGTTCGTGAAACAGAAAAATTAGCTGATAAAGATAAAAATCCATCACAAAAACGTGTAAAAATACAACAAAAAGATGAAGATATTTGTTCTTTAGAAGAAGATTTATCTCAAAAATTAGGTATGAAAGTTCAAATCAAATGGAATGGTAAAAAAGGTACTTTATCTTTTAAATATAATTCCGTAGAACAACTTCAAAATATTTTGAAAAGAATTACTGATGACTGAGATCAAGTAAGCATTTTTCTAAAATTAATTCTTGGGATAATACATTTGTTTTCATTTGAATTTCTGTGTTTAAAAACAGATGATGTGCATGAATTAGTTGGGATAATTTCCAAATTGTTAGTTGGTTTTGTAAAGGTTGTTTAAAACGAAATTGTGCAGGTTTTAATAATTTATCAACAACAACAGGAATATTTTCTCCTTGATTTATCATAC
>Ga0310690_10002776_pt1 | contig 27719 bp, 24 predicted proteins | sample AusTroGonzalo_MG_2_FD_207661 | JGI IMG/M metagenome (GOLD analysis project Ga0310690, IMG submission 207661) | Bovine rumen microbial communities from tropical cattle in Woodstock, Queensland, Australia - Gonzalo_04 (v2) (version 2) | ecosystem: Host-associated > Mammals > Digestive system >...
ATCTCTTTACGCTTTCAGGCAGCATGGTTTATTTCATTGCAAAATTACTGTTTATTTTCCAATTACGCAAATAATTCCGTAAAAAATCCCGCGATTACTCCGTAAAATGTCCCGTGATTGGTTCGTGGAATGTCCCGTGCGGGTTATAGCAGTTCGCGGGCTATCCAGGCGCAGGCTTCGGCATCGGCGAGGGCGTGGTGATGGTACTCCAGACGATAGCCGCAGGCGGCAGAGACGGTGTGCAGTTGGTGGTTGGGGAGCGTGTCGCCGAAACAGCGGCGGGAGGCGGCAAGCGTGTCAAGGAAGACATAATCGGGATAAGCGGTGTCATACGCCTCGAACACCGCTCGCAGGCAACCCTCGTCGAAACGGGCGTTGTGCGCGACAAAAGGCACTTCGCCGTCGGACATATACGGGAAGTATTGTTCAGTCTTTTGCATTACCTGCGCCCAGACTTCAGGGAAAAAAGGAGCATCGTCCGTGTCGCAACGGCTCAGACCGTGAACTTTATGACAATGCCATGCATAATAATTCGGCAGCGGGCGTATGAGAGAGTAGAACGAGTCAGCAATCTCGCCGTTCCGCACAATGACGATGCCGACGGAGCAGACACTGGAACGCTTTTCGTTGGCAGTCTCAAAGTCTATGGCTACAAAGTTGTTCATATATCGGGAATATTTATCAGGTTGCAAAATTACTGCTTTTTGTTGATATGCACAATTCGTTTTACGGGCAGGCGGAATCCTTTGTCAAAATGACAGATTCGCTATTGGTTATGGAATTTTCGATATCGAACTCACGGACGAAGATGAAGTCCGTAAGAGCGAAAAAGGTGTCTTCGATGAGGTTATAGAAGGCACTATTGAGGTGCAAATCGTGCCAGTATTCCATATTGATGAAGCCGCCCCAAGCAGACGGTTCGTCTGTTCCCACAAAATGTTCAAACGTTTCGTCCATGTCCTGCGGGAGGTTTAGTCCGAATGGACAGATGCCGTTCTTATACACAGGATTCCAAGCCGGTTCGCACAATGCTTCCCATATATCCTCCCGATCTTCAGCCTGATACGGGTGTCGCTTGGGGTACTTGATGGAGAGGAAACATTTCGCCGACAGTTCAGCATCGGGCAGGATGAGTGTCATTTGCTTATAGGTCGCGTGAGCCTTATCATAGAGATGACGCAAGGCTTCCAACGCCGCGTTGTTGAATGCTGCGATTTCGGACAGCAATTCCTGCTGATGCTCATACGCCCAATGGTCAAGCATTTCCTTGCGCAATTTCAACATAGTACGCGCCTGTCCGGGATTATCCATACGACCGCCATAGAGGTGTTTAAGCTCGTTCTCCACGCATCTTAAATCCTGGTTTTCATAGAGTTGTCTTATATGTGTCATTTCAAAGTGGTTTCATAAGTGACGTTGCTATATCAAACCAGCTGCTTTAAGTTGTGATTTTTCTTCATCGGTTAAGGGTCGTCTGCCTTTTAACTCTCCATTTCCGTGAAAGAGAAGCGTGTTATCGCCAATACGGGTAGCGAAATAGTCTCCCCCAACAGCAATTACATCGCCCACTTCGTCGTGGGTTTTCTCTGCGGTCTTCAGCCCTTTTTCGTTGAAGAACAGATACTTGCCTCCGAAAAGAACCAGAAAGAAATGTTCACATACAAATGTTTTTGTGGGAACTTTCTTTTCAACAAAACCATCCACGATATCCACGTGCAGATGCGTCTTTTGAGTTGAAACTTGTACATCAGCAGAAACCAAGTAGGTTGTCTTTCTTTCCTGTCCCGGCGTGTAGTCAAAAATTTTAGTGAATACAACTTTAGCTTTCAAGATAGCCATAATTAGTTAGAATTTAATTTGTTAAACAATGCAGCGTGACCCGCTTTTCGAATCACGCTGCAAAGGTAGTGCTTTATGCTTTTACAAGATGAAAGTGGGAGAAATTATTTCTCAAAGAAATGAGGATAATACTCTGATTGAAGGAAGGCACGATAGTGATCCATAACTCCACTGTATATTTCCCCATAAGATTTATGTGCACTTGGGTGGAATGAACAAAATAGCAGTGTTGGCTCTTCTTCATCTATGATTCTTATACTGTTATGCCCCTCTATTTCCTTTATATCACAATGTGAAAACATTTCAATAATTCTTTTATAAATAATACTACTCGTACAAACAATCATATTGGGTTTTAGTATATTAATTTCATCTTTTATAAATGATGAGTATCTATCCCAATACTTCTTTAACTCTTTATTCGTAATTGATGTACCTCCTCCTTGTTTCTTTGCCTCAAGCAATGCAAACGGCACAGTATTAAAACATTTTTTAACATCGTCAAATGACAACTGTTCTATAGGTAACAGATTTTGTGGATTCGCGTTTTGTAAGCCATAAAATATATTCGCAATATTATGGATAAAACGTGTTCCTAATTCTCTATTTCTTTGTTTTATAGAATTATCCTTTCCACTAATGTCACGCCACCAGAGCCGAGCATCGTTAGAGTATTCTGTAGGCTGATCCTTCAAAATAAATAATACACGTTTCTTGGATTTTTCCCATTCGTTTTCAACATCAATATTTGTGTCATTTTTGTAAACCAAGCCATCACTTGTGAAAATAACACCGAACTCATTCGTTTGTTCGTTATTTTTCAAACTTTCTTTTTTCCATTTCTCGAAAAGAGCATCGAGTTTTTGATTGATTTTTTCCATATTGTTCAATATTTAAGGGTTGTTTCCTATTGCCAAGTGGCGTGCTTTAGCTTATGTTTAAGCACTAACGTGTATAATCAGCGTGCAAAGATAATGCTTTTTTTGTTAGTGACAAAAAAAATGCTTTTTTTTACGCCGATTATATTCGGTCGGAGTACGGTGCGCCTTCGGTCAGAGTAGTACTATCATACGGTTATCCTTCGGTTATCTATCGGTTATCCTACGGAGTTTGTTGCTGTATGGCTGCTGAAGGATGGTGGGTGTTAAGGTGTATGCCTTGTGTTTATGCAGATATCTCTCTGATGTTTATTCACTTGTCTCTCTAATGTTTATTCAGGTGTCTCTCTGATGTTTATGCAGATGTCCCTCTGATGCTTATGCAGGTGTCTTTCTGATATTTATTTAAGGACAGCCGGGGGTGGAGGAGAAAATATCCAGTTGTCTGGCGGCATTCCATTTATTGATACGTTCCTGCCATTCTTTTTCCAACTCTGCCGCATGGCGGGCATAGAACTGGTCATAAAACCACATCCCCTTGCGGAGGTCATCGTTCAGCTTGTCCAATGAGCGACGAACCGCCAGCAAGTCAATGCTGAAAGCACGCAGCTCCTTTTCGGTCGGATTGCCGGCCTGAAGGCTTTCCATGCGTTGCAGAATATCCGCAACCCGGTTTTCTACAGTCGTTTCCATCAGTCCTTATATTTTGAAAGTTGGGATTCCAAGTTCTTCCTGAACATATCACGAAGCCATGCTGGTTGCAGCACCTCCAGGGCCGGACCGTACTTGCGCAGTTCCTGTATGAAATCAAACGCAGGCACAATATGATACCGGAACACAGAATACTGCTTGTCGCGCTCGGTCTCCACCTGCGAGGCATGCAAGGGCAGCGTGCGCAGGTAGTTGGCCTGGAACGACTCGACCCTGATTTCAACATCTTCCGGCTGCTTTTCCATGTCGCTCACTCCGTAATGGTTGCGGAAATAAGCCTCCGCATCAAAATCTTCGGGCAGCTGGAAGGTCTGCGCGGTCGGCTCAAGAGCATGGATGCGGTCAAGCGAATAGAGAAGAATCATGCCCTTGCCCGGCGAATACGCCACCATATACCAGCGCTGCTTGAACATCTTCAGGCAGTACGGCTCAACAGGGAAGGTGGACGGCTCCTTCTTGGCGAAGCCCTGATAGGTCATCTCCAGCACACTGCCGTCGCGCATGGCTTCCACAACCGTGGTCAGATACTTCTCGCCGGACGGAACCGGCTCATGCAGGATGCGGTGTTGCAGTTCCTTGCTGTCTTTCAGCAGCGAGTTCATGGCTAAGAGCCGGAACATGCGGTTGTGCCAGTCCTCGCTGCGCAGGCTGTCGCCTCCCTCGAGGTAATACTCGCCGCGGCTGTTGCACTTGATGGTGACATCGAAAAGCAGCTCAACGGTGTTGCGCCAGCGGTGGAAAGTACAGTCGGGAATGGAGTCCTTTTTGTAGTCGTTGACGGACGATTTGGCCCATTTTTCATCTATTGCTGCGCGTGAGATAGGACCACGCGCTATGGTGTTCACGAGCCAGATGTAACACTCAAACAGGTAGGATGCGGAGGATTTGTTCATGGTTTTTGTTGTTTTTGGGCTGGGAACCGCTTTTCCGGTTCTGTCGGAATGGCGTTCCGGCTGCAAAGGTACGGTCTTTCTCTTTCACAAAATGAAAGTGACTGCAAAATTACTGCATTATTTTTGATTGTGCAAGAGTTTTCGCACAAGCGGCATCTCCTCTCCCGGTCTTCTTCTGCTCTTCTCTCGGTCTTCTTTCGGTCATCGCCCGGTACAGGGCGGCGGTATGTTGCCGACGGGAGCGCGCGCGAGTCCTATTTTGAGCCGGCAGCATAAATCATGAAGAAAAATGCGAAAAGATTTGCAGGTTTGCGTTTTTTGTACTAAATTTGCACAAATTTTTTCAGTCGAATGGACAAGATACGTAATTTCTGCATAATAGCACATATAGACCACGGCAAAAGCACGCTGGCGGACCGCATGCTGGAGATGACAGGGACGGTGGACATGCGGCAGATGGAGAATCAGGTTCTTGACGACATGGACCTCGAGAAAGAACGCGGCATCACCATCAAAAGCCATGCCATCCAGATGAATTACAAGGGCTATACGCTCAACCTGATTGACACTCCGGGGCATGTGGACTTCAGTTACGAGGTGAGCCGTTCCATAGCCGCCTGCGAAGGGGCGGTGCTGGTGGTGGACGCGACCCAGGGAGTGCAGGCACAGACCATCAGCAACCTGTATATGGCTCTTGAACACGACCTCGAAATCATCCCTGTGATGAACAAGTGCGACATGGATTCCGCCATGCCGGACATGGTAGAGGACGAAATCATTGACCTGCTCGGCTGCCGTCGCGAGGATATCCTGCGCTGCTCCGCCAAGACCGGCGACGGGGTGGAGGCGATACTGGACGCCATCGTGGAGCGCATTCCCGCACCGAAAGGCGACCCCGAAGCACCGCTTCAGTGCCTGGTATTTGATTCGGTGTTCAACCCGTTCCGCGGCATAATAGCCTATTTCCGCGTAATGAACGGCACCATGCAGACCGGCGACCGCGTGCGCTTCTTCAATACCGGCAAGGAATATGACGCGGACGAGATAGGCGTGCTGAAACTGGACCTGCAGCCCACCAAAAGCATAAGCGCGGGCAACGTAGGTTACATCATTTCGGGCATAAAGACATCGACCGAAGTAAAAGTAGGCGACACAATCACACATGTGGCGCGCCCTTGCGACAAGGCGATAGAGGGCTTCCAGGAAGCCAAGCCGATGGTATTTGCGGGCGTGTATCCCATTGAAGCCGAGGACTATGAAGACCTGCGCGCCAGTCTGGAGAAACTGCAACTCAACGACGCTTCGCTCACTTTCCAGCCGGAGTCGTCGGTGGCTCTGGGTTTCGGTTTCCGCTGCGGCTTCCTCGGGCTGCTGCACATGGAGATCATCCAGGAACGGCTTGACCGCGAGTTCGACATGGACGTTATAACCACCGTGCCCAACGTGAGTTACAAGGTGTTCACCAAAGACGGCGGCATGAAAGAGGTGCACAACCCCGCCGGCATGCCCGACCTAACGGAGATAGACCATATCGAGGAACCGTATATCCGCGCAAGTGTCATCACCACCAGCAACTTCATCGGGCCGATAATGACCCTTTGTCTTGACAAACGCGGCGAACTGGTGAAGCAGGAGTATATCAGCGGCAACCGCATGGAACTGCTGTTCGACATGCCGCTCGGCGAGATCGTGATAGACTTCTACGACCGTCTGAAGTCCATCTCCAAAGGCTATGCGTCCTTCGATTGGCATACAAACGGTTTCCGCCCGTCCAATCTCGTCAAGCTGGACATCCTGCTCAACGGCGAACAGGTGGACGCACTCTCCACACTGACGCACCGCGACAACGCAGTCGATTTCGGGCGTCGCATGTGCGAAAAACTCAAGGAACTGCTTCCGCGCCAGCAGTTTGACATCGCCATTCAGGCGGCTATCGGCGCGAAGATTATAGCCCGTGAGACGGTCAAACAGGTGCGCAAGGACGTGCTTGCGAAGTGCTACGGCGGTGACGTGAGCCGCAAACGCAAACTGCTCGAGAAACAGAAACGCGGCAAGAAGCGCATGAAGCAAATCGGCAATGTGGAAGTGCCGCAGAAGGCGTTCCTTGCCGTGCTGAAACTGGATTAGGAGTAAAAAAGAAACACTATAAATACATTTGTTATGGAACAACTCGTACATTCTGCGTGGTCGATGATTCCTTTCGGTCTCATGTTGCTTATGATTGCCATAGGACCACTGGTAGCTGAACACTGGTGGGAGAACAACGCGAACAAACTCATTGTGTCGCTCTTTTTGGGCGTGCCTGTGGCTGTATGCCTTATCAAGGGCGGGATGGTGCATGAACTGGAACACCAGATATTCTTCGACTATGTGCCTTTTATCATTTTGCTGCTCGCTCTCTTTGTCATTACGGGCGGAATACACTTTTCAGGAGACCTGAAAGCGACACCGCTAATCAACACGGGCTTTCTCTCGCTAGGGTGGGTGCTTGCGTCGTTTATGGGGACAACGGGAGCGGCGATGCTGCTGATACGCCCTGTAATAGAAACAAACAAACAGCGTGATTTCAAGGTACATACAATACTATTCTTCATTGCGCTCGTTGCCAACTGCGGTGGTCTGCTGACCCCCCTTGGAGACCCACCGTTGTTTATGCTGTTTCTGCGCGGTGCAAGTTTTACCTGGTTCCTGCATCTTCTGCCGGAATGGGCGTTCACCGGAGCCATTCTTCTGCTGCTCTATTACGGCATTGACACATACTATTACCGGAAAGAACACTGGACATCGCTTTCGGCAGATACACGCGAGGCGACACCGCTCGTAGTAAAAGGGCATATCAATTTCCTTTATCTGATTGGCGTAGTGCTTGCCGTTGCCTTTGTAAATGAGGGTACAATACCTTTGATGGGTAAAGCTGATGCCTCATTGTGGCTCAAGTATCTGCGCGAGATTGTGTTGCTGTCGCTGACATGGCTCTCGCTTTACACCACGAAAAAAGAGGTGCGTTATGACGATAACAAGTTCACTTGGACACCGATAATGGAAGTGGCGGTGCTTTTCCTCGGCATATTCACCACCATGACTCCCGCGCTCGCTTTTCTCAAGGCTCATGCGGCTGACCTCGGTTTCGCTCATCCGTGGCAGTTCTATTATTCGACGGGCTTGTTGTCCGCGTTCCTGGACAACACTCCCACGGCAGTGGCTTTCCATGGCGTTGCTTCAGGATTGCCAGAGTCACTCGCAGCTTCTGAAGCAGGAGTGGTGTCGGGCATGTTTGAAGGTACTTCGTTTGTCGCAGGTATTCCGGAGATACTGCTGAAAGCCGTCTCCATAGCGGCTGTGATGTTCGGCTCGCTTACATATATAGGCAACGGACCAAATTTCATGGTAAAAGCCATTGCGGAGGAGAGTGGCATCAAGATGCCGTCGTTCTTCGGCTACATGATCAAGTTCAGTCTGATTGTCCTGCTACCGGTTTATATATTGGTGCAGTTGCTATTCCTTTGATGATATGACTGTTATAGATGAATTGGTGGCGTGGTATTCGGCACACATGGGCTATGCCTCGATAACCGCGCTGATGGCTGTGGAGTCGTCTTTTGTGCCGTTCCCGAGCGAGGTGGTTATCCCGCCTGCAGTCTATGTGGCGGGGAATCCTGAAAGTCCGTTGTGTTTTACGGGCAACTATGTGGCGGATGTGCTGATGATAGTTCTTTTCGGCACACTCGGTGCCATGATAGGAGCAGTCATCAACTACGGACTGTCCGTGTGGCTCGGAAGAATCATCATCTATCGTTTCGCGGATTCGCGGCTGGGACATCTTTGCCTGCTGAGTTCGGAGAAACTGCAGAAGGCGGAAGAATACTTCCGCAGCAAGGGGAATATCTCCACGTTTATCGGACGTTTCATCCCGGGCATAAGACAGCTGATAAGTATTCCGGCGGGGTTGAGCCGCATGCATTTCGGGGCGTTCCTGTGGTACACCTTTCTCGGGGCGTTTGTCTGGAACTGCATTCTTGCGCTGCTCGGCTATGTGGCTCACGGGCAGATGGACCTCATAAAACAATACAGCCACGAACTGAGCGTGGCCATATTGGTGCTGCTTGGAGCAGTTGTCGTTTATGCGGTTGTGAGGAAAATCATTGCTTCAAGAAAGCACTGATCTGTTTTCTCTTTTCCCACATTAGTGCCAGAATACAGCCGATACACCAGCCGATTATTAACGCCAATGCCAAGCATTTGAGCGGACCGTTCACGGCCCTCGGTGCCGCCACGAAGTGTCCCTGGAGGGTCAGCGGGGCGGTGCAGAGGGTATAGCGGTGGTCACGCAGGTCTTTGCGGTGGAAATACTCCTCAATGTCGTCCAGAAAGAGCACCACCTCTCTCTTTCCCATTGCCATGTTGACGGACGGCGTTTGTGTCTGTATGCCGCTGGCGGCTTGGTAAAAGAGGGAGGTCAGACTGTCCAGTTTCTCAATTTGCTGCCGGTCGAATTGCCATTGTCGCGTGGCGTTGGCATGATATTGGCGGAACGACTCCTGAAACTGTGGATTGCTGTTCAGATAGGCCATGATGGCCTCCTCCGCCTGATGCAGGTGTTTCGGGTCTTTTGTCTGGAACTGAAGGGCCAGTTGGTCTTCCATTCGTACCTGCAAGGTGTCGGTGCCGTTGTTTCGGTTTTTCATATCCACATAGTCGGCGGTTCCGTCATGCATACAGTCTATCACTCGGAAAGAACGGAAATGGCTCAGTGCCGCAGCTTGTTCTGCATCTAACCCGAGACGCGAAATGAGAGTTTGCTCTTCCGTCATGTGTGCTGGAAAATTCTGTTCGAGTGCCTCGTACCAGTTCTGTACTTCGCTGACAGCAGGGCCGTTGATGCAGACGATGGCGGTTGCTTTGTAGCGGCGGTTGCTTTCGCGGGTGTAGTATAGCGAACAGGCTATGGCAATGGCGATTGTGATTCCCGTTATCCACCAGAAGCGATAAGTGAGCCGTATCATGTTTGCCAGAAGTCTGAGCAGAGCCTTGCCTGTGTCGGCAATGCCGCGGGCGATGGATTTACATACGTCCCAGAGGTTCATCTCATGTAGTGTTTCTGTCTTGTCGTTGGTTGTCATAGTGCAAGTTGTTTTTGTAATGGGAGGTTATTCTCTTTTGCCGCGCATCCAGGCGAAAATTCCGTGTGACTTCTCCTCTGTCGTTTTTTTCAGGTCCTGTGGTTGGTCCGGTCTCGGTTGGTCGGTAGTGGGAGTGTCAGCTTCTTCATCGAAGGTAATCTTGATTTGCTCGTCCGAAGTGGAAGGGTGTTTCTCATTTCTGTGTGCGGAAGGGTTCGGTTGCGGTTTCCTGTTTTTCACACTATCTGTCAGGTCAATCTCCTGCGGTATTTCGTCTTCTTTCGGTTGGGGCTCAGGTTTCTTGGTGAGAGGCTCTGCATAGGCGGCGTCCATGGCGGCTTCAATGGTGATCTTGCCTTCCACGTCGTTCAGGGATGGAATGTCGCTTACTTCATATCCGGTAGCGATGATGGTGACACGTACCTGTTCTCCCAGTTCTTCGTCAATACTCAGCCCCCATTGTACTTCCACTTCATCGCCCACTTGTTGGATGAAATCCATAATCTGTTCGGCTTCTTTGTTCTCAATGGCATGTTCGGTCGAGCAGTAGAATTGTAGGAGCACCCGTTTTGCGCCGTGCACGTCATTCGTATTGACCAAAGGAGAGTGCAATGCGGCTTCAATGGCTTTCTTGATGCGTTGCTCGCCGCTTGCGATGCCTACGTTCATGATGGCCACGTTGCCGTCTTTCAAGGTGTTGTAAACATCTTGGAAGTCAGTATTGATGTGTCCGGTCACGGTAATGATTTCTGCAATGGATTTTGCCGCGTTGCAGACCACATCGTCCGATTTTGTGAAGGCGTTCAGCAGATTCAGGTCCGGATAGATTTGAATCAGTTTCTGGTTGTTGATGACAAGCAGGGCGTCCACATGTTCCGCCAGTTTGGCGACTCCGGTCATGGCCTTCCTGATTTTTGGTTTTCCTTCAAAGGCAAACGGAATGGTCACGATGCCGACGGTCAATATGCCCATTTCTTGGGCCACTTCTGCCACAATCGGTCCCGCGCCGGTGCCCGTTCCGCCTCCCATACCGGCGGTCAGGAAGAGCATTTTTGTACCGTCATCCAGCGCTTCTCTGATGCGGTCCCGGTCGGCTTCTGCCAGTTCCTGTGCTTTTTCGGGTTTGCCTCCCGCTCCGTGTCCGGGGCCAAGTTGCAGTTTGGCAGGGACGCTGGATTTGGCAAGGGCTTTTTGGTCTGTATTGCAGACCAGATACGAGACGTCCTTGATGCCTTGTTTGTACATGTAGTTGACTGAGTTGCATCCGCCTCCGCCTACTCCCATTACCTTGATGATGGAGTCTGCTTGTATGTCCAGTACCAATGGCAATATGTCTTCTTCCATATTCTTAATTTATTTTTGATCGGTGAATAATATCATGGTTTGGTTTTCAAATTTGTTTTTGATGGTTGTCCAGATGTTCCGCGCGGGTTCTCCCGAGTGTTGCTCGCGGTAGTCGCTTCCAAGAATCAGAGCGCCTATCAGGGCGGTGTATTCGGGGCTGTAGTATTCATCCGGAGTGCCGGGGGCGAGCAGGCTGGCGTGACTGCCGTACATTACATCCAGACTGGTTTGTTGCTGTATGTATTCTGTCATGCCGTGCAATTTGCTGGCGCCGCCGGTTATATAGAGTGTGCGGATGCGTTCTTCAAACGGACGCAGGCTGCTCATGAGCGGGTCGGTTATTTCATCCAGTTTCATTCGGATGGACTCGGCCAGTTCTTTCGTGGTTACTTTCAGTTTGCCTCCTTCTGGCAGAGTGGAGGGTACATTCATCGTCAGGTTCTTGGGCACCAGGTCGGGAAGGGCATATCCGTAACGGCATTTCATCACTTCTGCATAATTGATGTCCATGCCCATTTGTTCTATCTGGCGGGTGATGTGCCAGCCGCCTTGTGCCACCACTTGTGTCAGCAGGTACTGGTTGCCTTTATAGACACTCAGGGTTGTTGTTTGTGCGCCGAAGTCTATGACAGCGCAACCGTCGGTCAGGATGTCGCTGCTTTCGGCGGAGATGGCGCTCAGCAGGGCGTCCGGACGTACAAAACATTGTTCCTGGGCTTTGCCGGAACGGTCAAAACTGTCCTGTACCTTGTAGTATAACTCTCGCGGTCCGACGAAAACGGTGTAATAGATTTTGATGATGCTGGCGCGTTGCGGAGGCATGGGTGGCTCGTCTTGTTCTGTGCCGTCCAGTACGTAACTGGTGGGTATCAGGTCTAATACTGCCACTTTCGGATTGCGTTGCTCGATGTTGTGTCGGCATTCTTCTTTCATTTCTTCCAGCAGTTTCCCGGTAATCTCGTGGCGTCGCGGAAGTTCGCGTTTGGTACTTACTTCAACGGTTTTCATGCTACGCCCGCCTAATAGTACGAATGCCTGCTGCAGGTTTTCTGTGCCGATACGGTTCGACAGCAGTCTCATCACTTCGCCGATCATGAATCCTGCATCTGTTGTCTGGACTACCATACCGCGATCCACACAGGAGTGCTTGGTGTTTTTTTCTACGCCGAGAATCTGCAGGGTGTCTGGTCCTATACGTTGTGCGGCCATCGCACGGATGCCGCTGCTGCCCAGGTCAATGGCGACCAGAGGTGGGGCTGATTGGGGGGATGTCTTCGTTTTTCTGGCCATAGTGTGTGTTATTTTCGTCCGATTACTTGTTCTTTATATCTCAGGTCGAATTCCCGGTATGTCGGGATTCCCATGTTGGTGTCCGTCTGTTGAATGAAAGTGCGCAGTCGGCGGAGTTTCTGCTGGTGGTTTTCCAGACTGCCCAGCAGAATGCGTGGTTCGTTGTCGTGTTGTCGGAGGACTATCTGTTTTCCTTCGTGCACTTCTATCCGTGTGATGCGTTCTTTCCAATAGGGGGCTTTCTGTAGTTCCACAGCGAAGTCTGCCAGTTCCTGTTGGGCCATTCTCAATCCCACATGTCCGCTGGCAGTCAATATGTCCATGTCGATGTTGGCGCGTGCGGGCATTTGCCGGCGGTCGGTGTCAATGTAGTAGGTCTCTGTCGGTGTGACGACACGCAGCAGAGGGATGCGTTGGGTTAGTTCTATTCGCACATCGCCGCTTTGTGTCTTGTAGCATTCGGCAGTTCGTACCATCTCATGTTGTCGTACAGCGTCTTCTATCGGCTGGGTGTCAATGTCTTGCAGGGCCTTTCCGACCGGGTGCAGTCCTTGCCGGAGCAGCATTCCTGCTATTTCCGCTTCGTTGGTGTATTGCCGTTCTTTTTGGTCGGCGATGCGGATGTCCAGTTTTTGGCATGTCCGGTTGTCCGGCTGGCGGATAATCAAATAGGTGCCGATGCCGAGGACGGATGCGGTCAGCAGTATGAGGCTGGCGGTCAGTATGGTGCGGCTTGTTGGTTTCATAGGTTGCTCAGTTGTCGGGTCAGTTCGGGAACAAGGCGGTCGATGTCGCCTGCCCCCAGAGTCATTATTACACGGGGACGTTGGTCTTGCAGCAGTTGCAGCAGTCGTCCTGTCAGGTCTTTCTTGTCGGTCACTTCCACGCTGCCGGTATGGCCGGTTTTACGGCATTGCTCGGCCAGTGTTTCCGAAGTGATGCCTGCTATCGGGGTTTCGCGGGCAGGGTAAATGGGGAGCAGGAGCAGTTCGTCTGCCTGACTCAGTATGCGGGCGAAGCCCTCCATGAAATCCCGGGTGCGGCTGTACAGGTGTGGTTGGAACACGGCGGTCAGCCGGCGGTCTGGATATACGCGCCGGACGGACCGGATGGAGGCTTCCAGTTCGGTCGGGTGGTGCGCGTAGTCGTCTATATAGACCACTTTGGAGGTTCGAACGTGAACGTCAAACCGGCGGTGTACACCGGCAAAAGTCTCCACACCGTGTCTCAGTTCGGCTTCTGTCACATCGTTCAGCCAGGCGATGGCCATGGCGGCTACGGCGTTCTCGATATTGATCCATGCCGGCACTCCGAGCCGGATGTCGCGGATTCGGGTGGCAGGGCGCTCCTGTCGGGGCGTTTGGCAGGCGGGGGTGATGAAATCGAACACGATGGTTCCGTCCTGTATGCGGATGTCGGCAGCATAGAAGTCGGCTTCGTCGTCGGCAGAGTAGGTTATTACGCGGCATCGTGTGCCGTGCAGGGTGTAGTTCTTGTGCAGTATGATGGTGTTTTCCACCAGACCGGCATAGGTGTCAAATCCTTCTTGGTAGGCTTCTGCACTCCCGTAGATGTCCAGATGGTCGGGGTCGATACTGGTGATGACTGACATGTAGGGGGTCAGATAGTGGAACGACCGGTCGAACTCGTCTGCTTCCACGACTACATATTCGCTCTTGTTGTCTATCAGCAAGTTGCTGTGGCTGTTGTTGCTGATGCCGCCGAGGAAAGCATTGGCCCCCAAGTGACTTTCGTGCAGGATGTGGGCGAGCAGGGTGGAGGTGGTGGTCTTGCCGTGTGTGCCGGCCACGCACAGGGCTTTCATCTGCACTTGGCTTCCGTCTTCCTGTATATGGGGCATCCGGCTGATTCTTCCTAACAGTTCAGCCCTTTTTACAATGTGGTAGCCTGTTTCCCGCATCCAGGTGTGGATGGGTTCGTCGTCAGGTACGGCAGGAGTGCGCACCACCAGTGTGCATGGGATGGGCATGGCGTTTTTCAGCCTTTCGGTTTCCGTCTGTTTGTCCTGCGGGTTGTCTCCGTCATATACAATGCGTATGCCTTCGTGTTCCAGTTCGGCGGTCAGGGGGGAGGGAGTACGGTCGTAGCCCTCCACGATATAGCCGCGTTGGTGGAAATAGCGTGCCAATGCCGACATTCCGATGCCTCCGATGCCGAGGAAATAGAGTCTGTCTATGTTTTCCGGTGCTGTCATGATGGGTTCGCAACTGGTGTTAGAATGGCAGTGATGTATTATATATTTTTAAGGTGTTTTTGCTTGTTCGGCAGAGTCAGAGTTGTTCTAGTTTCTCCATTTCCGCTTGAATGGCCTGTTGCACGGAGGCGGAGTTCGGCACTAACGGCAACCGCAGTTGGTTACTGATAAAGCCTTGTGCGGCCAGCACGGTCTTGATTCCGGACGGGTTTCCTTCTGCAAACAGCAGTCGTACTATTTCTGCATACCGTTCCTGCAGACTATGGTCATGCTGGTGCACGATACGGCAGAATATCTCGGGAAAGGCGTTGGCGGCCACAGAGATGAGACCTGATGCTCCGGCGTCCATCAGTTCGGCGGTGATGCCGTCGTCGCCGGAGATGACGGCTAAAGGAGCCGCTGTATGCAGGCGGTGGCTTTCTTCGGTCAGCCGGATGAGGTGCTTTATCTGTTCGGGGTTGCCGGAGGCTTCTTTGATGCCCGTAATCCGGTCGGGCATGGATTCATGGAGGCGTATGGCTGTTTCTGGCAGGAGGTTCACGCCGGTGCGGCCGGGCACGTTGTACAGGATGACCGGCACAGGTGAGGCTTCCGCCACAGCTGTGAAATGTCTGAAAAGTCCTTCTTGGGAGGGTTTGTTGTAATACGGGCAGACGCTCAGGATGGCGCAGAAATATCTGGTCAGCATAGGGGATACCTCTTGCAGTTGCCTGGTCAGGGCGGCGGTGTTGTTGCCGCCCATGCCGAGCACCAGCGGGATTCGTCCTTTTGTGTGGTCTGTCGCCACGTCAATCACATGTCTTTTTTCTTCATCAGTCAGGGTGACGGCTTCTCCGGTGGTGCCGAGTACTACGAGGTAGTCGGTCCCGCCTTCTATTTGGCGGTCTATCAGACGCCGGAGGGCGTTGTCGTCAATGCTTCCGTCTGTGCGGAAGGGGGTGATGAGGGCGGTTCCCAGTCCTGTTGGTGTATGTCGGCTTTCAGTCATTGCTTCGGATGGTTTTCAGGTAGTGGATTATCTGCTCGAATAGTGCGACGGGGGTGTCTTGGGCAGGCATGTCAATCATCAGGTCGTGAAGGCCGTCTTGCAGATGCATGCCTGTTTTGAATCTGCATTGTGCGTATAGGGCGGTATAGTGCAGGGCGAGACACGGATGCTGGGTCAGGTCGATGAGCAGGTCATAATGTCTGGATTGCAGGTCCTGCAGCACATCTGCTTTGGGCATGCCGGTCAGCCCCAGGTCGCGCCGTCCCAGAATCCGGCTCTGGGGAAGAATGGCGGATGTGATGTCTTTTTTGTCCGCATATCCCCAGGTGGTTACGTCTTTTCCTTCTTGTTGTAGCCGCTTGGCCAGCCCGGTGATGGCAGGATTCTTTTCAGTCAGGCTGCTTTCGTAGAGCAGCAGAATGTCTTTTACCTGGTCATATTGCGGGAAACGGGTCTCGCGTGCCGGCTGTTTCTTCAGGCGGCGGGCGAACAGGCGGTATTTAATGTTCTCGAACATAGTTTTGTCAGTCTTCTATCATGGTCAGGAACTCGTCTTCCGTGACGAGTCGCACGCCCAATTGTTCGGCTTTCTTGCGTTTTTCAGGCCCCATGTTTTCTCCGGCCAGTACAAACGAGGTCTTGCCGGAGATGCTGCCGGTATTCTTGCCTCCATGTTTCTCAATCAGTTCCTTGTATTCGTCCCGTGAGTGGTGGGCGAATACGCCGGATATGACAATGCTCATTCCTTGCAGGGGGCCGGTGCCAGTGCCGGATTCGGAGTCTGTTTTGTCGCTTTGCATGCGAAGACCGGCTGCTTGCAGGCGTGCAAGGGTCTGTTGGTTCGCGGGGTCTTCAAAATATCGGACGATGTTGTCCGCTATCTGTTCGCCAACATCCTCTACAGCGGTCAGTGCCTCGCGGCCGGCTTGGCGCAGGGCTTCTATGTCCCGGAAACGCCGAGCGGTTTTGCGGGCCGTAGTTTCGCCCACCATGCGGATGCCGAGGGCGAACAATACGCGCGGCCACGGCACTTCTTTCGAGGCGTTGATGCTCCGCAGGATGCGTGCGGCCGATTTGTCGCCGAGCCGTTCCATGCGTGCCAGCTCTTCTTGTTTAAGGTCGTACAGGTCGGCGATGTTGCGCACCAGTCCCTGTTCGTACAGCATGCTGATGATTTCCTCGCCCAGCCCGTCGATGTTCATGGCTTTGCGCGAGACAAAATGCAGGATGCGCCCTTGTATCTGCGGAGGACAGCCGGTCTCGTTCGGACAGCGCCAGGCCGCTTCGCCTTCCACGCGCACCAGTCTTGTCCCGCAGACAGGGCAGGTCTCCGGAAAACGGTAGTCCGATGTCGGGGTGGAAGTGTTCAGTTTGCCGGTTATTTTCGGGATGATTTCGCCGCCTTTCTCCACCCACACCTCATCACCTTCGGCAATATGGAGTTGACGGATGAAGTCTTCGTTGTGGAGGGTCGCGCGTTGCACCATAGTGCCGGATAGTTGCACGGCGCGGAGATTGGCCACCGGCGTCACCACGCCGGTCCGCCCGACTTGGTACGAGATGCTCTCCAGCAGGGTGTGCTGTTTCTCTGCGGGAAACTTGTAGGCTATTGCCCAGCGCGGGTTCTTGGCGGTATAGCCCAACTGCTCCTGCAGTGCGAGGTCGTTCACTTTCAGTACGATGCCGTCTGTGGCCACAGGCAGGTCACGGCGGGCGGTGTCCCAGTATTGGATGAACTCTGACGCTTCCTGGGCTGAACGGCATAAACGGATAGCGTCACTCACAGGGAACCCCCATTGGCGGACGGTCTGCATCCGTTCGTAGTGGGTGGTGCCGGGCAGGTCTTCGCCAAGCAGGTAATAGAGGTAGCAGCAAAGACCGCGTCGTCCGGCCTCCTTGCTGTCAAGCAGTTTCAGAGTGCCGGAAGCGGCATTGCGCGGGTTGGCGAACAGGGGCTCTTCTTCGGCTTCCCGTTCCTTGTTCAGCCGTTCGAAGGCTTCCCATGGGAGCAGCACTTCGCCGCGCAGTTCAAAGTGTCGCGGCAGCGTGTCTGCCACGCGGGCGGGGATGGAGGCGATGGTGCGGATGTTCTGCAGCACGTCATCGCCGCGCACTCCGTCGCCGCGGGTCACGGCGTGGGTCAGTTCCCCGTCTTCATACCACAGCGATATGCTCAGTCCGTCGTATTTCAGTTCTGCCACAATCTCGGTTCCGGCCGGCAGTTTGTTCAGCCATTCCTCCACTTCCTCCATGGAATAGGTGTTCCCGAGCGAAAGCATGGGGTAGCGGTGGGTGACGGAGGCGAAGTTCTTTTTTCCGCCTGACAGGTCCGAGCCCACATGCTGTGTCGGCGACGAGGCGTCTGCCAGTTCCGGATACAGTCTCTCCAAATCTTGAAGCCGCCGCATCTTCAGGTCGAACTCACGGTCGGAGAGGGTCGGCGCGTTCTGTACATAGTACAGCCGGTTGGCTTCTTCCAACTCGCGGCGCAGGCGTGCGGCTTCTTCATGGGGGCTTTCGCCGGCCTGGCTGAACAAGTCCATCTGTTTCTCGGTCATGGGATGCACAGTTTGCGGGTTAGTACATGTCCGTTGTGATAGACGTGGAGGATATGGAGTCCTCCAGGCAGCATTTCGGTCTGTATCGGATGGTTGTCGGTCGTGATGCGCTCCTCATAGACAAGCATGCCCTGTATGTTGTAGATGCGTATCACTCCTCCCGAAGCGTTTCGTATCTCGGCGCAGGAGCCGTCTATTTCGCCGGTCAGATACACTTCTGCTGTCAAGGCGGTTTGGTTGCCGAGCCGCAGACCTACAAGCACGGGGTCGTGGTCTGAATATCTGAACATGGTGCCGTCATCGCTTTTGTCGTAGGTGTATGTGTCGCGCTCGTCCGAGTTAATGTGGTAGCTGAGCATACCTGTCACCTGCGGAAGCATGCTGCTGTTGCAGAGGGCGTGGTCAAGATAGCCGGCTTCGCTCCTGTAGGTGTATGAATATGAACTGTCTGCGTGGAAGTAGCGGTGCAGGTCGGTCATGCCGCTTCCGGTCAGCGTGGTTATTGGGTCTTCCTTGCCGTAGGCGTTCAGGTCGCCCATTATCAGTATATCCTCTTCCTGTACAAAGGTCCTGTAATAGTTGTACGCGCTCAACACCGACTGTGCCTCTTTTACGCGGTCGGCATTGAAACTGCCTTGTCCGTCCCCTTGATCGGCGTTGTCGCCTGTTCCGCTGCCTGACTTGGCCTTGAAGTGATTGATGCTCAATATGAAACGCTCTCCGCTGGATTTCTCCTGAAAGCACTGCATGAATTTCCTGTGCTGTACGCCCGTGTTGTTCTCCCGGAAGTTGGCGTAGGGTACGACGGTCTGGCTGCAGTACACATATCCGGACTTGGTGTAACTGCCGTAGGAACTGCCGCCGTCATTCACGTAACTGAAGGCGCGTCCCGTCAGTTTGGTCAGGTCGGCCGCTATCTCCGCCAAAGCCGATTGCCCCTGTTCTATCTCCACAAGCCCGTAGATGTCGGCGTTTATCAGAGCCAGTGCCTTGCTCACTTTGTTGCGTTGTCTCTGGTGTTGGGTGCTGTTGTCAGGTCCGTAGCCTGTTCCGAGATTCTCCACAAGGTAGTATTCGAGATTCGCCCCGCAGACAAGCAGTGTGTGTGTGCCGTTATGGTCAATGGACTGCTTGTCATAGCCTTTCAGGATGTCGTTGCGGCTGTTGCCGCGCCATTCGCCGCTGACAAACTCCACGGCGTTTGTGGAGGTCACTTTCACCACTGCGTTGTGCAACCGCTCGCCGGTACGGTGATAGCCGCTAACGCCGTTCAGGTACACGGTACCGTTCTTGTTGAGTGACACGATGCTGTTGTATGCCGCCGAGAGGGGAGTCGCCTGATTGGTGGCACTGAAGATGCGGCGCGGCGAAATCTTGTACGAACTGCTCGTACTGGTGCAGACATACCAGTCCTCTTTCAGCCTCACGTTTTTTCCTACGTAGGAACTCAACTGGCTGGCGGTCCATGTCTGCGGATTGCCCACCGACAGCACGGTCTCCGCTTCGGCCGCTTCCGGCCTGTCCGTTGCCGGAACGGCCGCATGGGATAGTCCTGCGGTCAGTATGATGATTGCGATTGTCAGTCTTGCTTTCATGTTTTTTGTCTGGATTCTTTGATATAGAGCCATTCCCCTGTGTTTTTTCTATCACTGCTTTTGCTTTTTTTGCATTTGCGGCTTCCGACAGGTGTTTTTCCGATGGCGGCGGATTGTTTCCTTGCCGGAATCAACAAGTTTGCAAAGATACGGCATTTTTATCTCTTATGCAAGTTTTCCGCTCGTTTTTTCAAAAAAAAATAATTCTTTCCAAAAATAGAGAATGAATATTAATGAATAATTACCTTTTTGTAAACGGGAGGACACTGTTTTTGCAGCACGAAAACGGCATATTAATCCGTAGGATAACCGATAGATAACCGTAGGATAACCGGATGATAGTGCTGTTCTGACTGTATTCCGACCGTACCCTTATCTTCCGCTTTTCCCCTGCTGACGGCACGCAATGGCAGGATGTCATTGGCCGCACGTCGGAAAAGACGGGGGTGTTTGGGCTGAAAAAAAAGATTCTGGTGTGATTTTTTGTGTTTTTTGTTTGCAGGGATGAAAAAAATGCTGTATCTTTGCAGGCAGTAATGGCACAATAATTGTATTGAATTTAACGGAGGATGCCGAAAATCCGAAAGAGTAGGCGCAAAAAACCAATAAATTTTTATTATGAAAAAACTGATTATGATGGCTATGGCACTCGCAGTTGTATGCAGTGCAAGTTTCGCCGATGACAACCTCAAGGAAATCCGCAAGGAGCGTCAGGAACTTCGCAAGATGGCGAAGAAGGAGCTTTCTGCCAAAGTGGACAAACAGGTCAAGAAAGAAGCGAAGCGTCTCAAGAAAGAAGGATGGGTTCCCGCAGCAGGTGCTCTGCCCGTTGAGAAGCAGTTGGAGCGCAGTTATACGTATGAATATGAGTATGATGAGGACCTCTTCCCGAAGTACATCATTGGTAGTGCGCAGACTGTAGGCGGTAACTTTGACGCGGCCAAGATGCAGGCTACCACCCTTGCTATCAATGATATTGCCGGTAAGATTCAGACCGAGGTGGCTGCCCTCATCGAGAGCACTGTGGCCAACAACCAGATGAATGCCGAGGAGGCCGAGTCCCTTTCCGAGAGTGTTATGGCGAGCAAGAACCTCATCAGCCAGAGCATCCAGCGCACAATCACCGTGATTGAGCTGTATCGCACGCTCCCCAACAAGAACAAGGAAGTGATGATTCGTCTCGCCTATAATGGTGAAATGGCCAGGGCTGCCGCCAAGAAGGCTATCCGTAAGACCATGGAAGAGAAGGGACAGAAACTCCACGACCAGCTGGATGCTGCTCTCGGCTTCAAGGACAAAGAATGATAATTTGTCTTCTTGTTTGATAATTGATTTTCATTCCCCGCTGTTCTGCCGCAAGGCGGAATAGCGCGGGAATTTTCCGACTTATATTTCCCTTGTCATGAAACACTTTTCCGTCATTCTGATTGCACTTCTGGCGTCGCTTTCGTTGTCGGCCCAGAACGACAGTTTTGAGGAGTTCCGCAAGAAGCAGCAGGCGGGCTTCAACCAGTTCAAACAGGACAAACAGGCCGAGTTTGATGCTTTCCGCAAACGCATCAACGAGCAGTATGCTGCCATGATGGAGAAGCAATGGCAGGATTTTCATGGCAAGGAGGACAAGGTGCCGGTTGAACCGGAGGTAAAGCCCGTCCAGTATGAGGCGCCAGTTCCGAAGCAGACTCCTGTTCCTGAAACGTCGCCGGCTCCCAAACCTCAGCCCCAACCTGAGGAAAAGAAACCTGCCCCTCAACCTCAGCCTCAACCACAACCACAACCGAAGGATACGGTTATTCCGGTGGTCACTCCTCAGCCCCAGCCACAACCTCAGCCGAAGGATACCGTTCAACCGGTGGTTGCTCCCCAACCTAAACCCGCGCCTCAACCTGAACCTCAACCCGAACCGGAACCGCAGGTTGAAGACCGGCAGATTCCAGTTCTGCCCGCTGTGGTGATTGTTCCCGAGCCGAAACCGGCTCCCGAACCCATTGCTCCCGTGGAGGTAAAAGAAGAGGAACCCGCTGTTCAGGCGGCGGTCTCGTTCTATGGCACGAAGGTGCAGATCGGCTGGCCTGATCCTGACGGATTCAAACTGCCCGGATTGGATGAGAAACAGCTTGCAGCGGCATGGAAACAGCTGGCCGAGAGCCGCTATGATGTCACGGTCAATAATGTTCTGGCGGCACGCAAGAACCTCAACCTCTGTGACTGGGCTTATCTTGAACTCATCCGCCAGACCACCGAGGAGCATTACGGAAAGACCAACGAGGCTGTCTTTGCCCAGGTCTATCTCCTCACGCAGTCCGGCTATTCGGTCCGCATGGCTGTCGGAGGCGACCGTCTCCATCTTCTGGTAGCCAGCGATTACGACATCTTCGGCATGTCTTATTTCACCATTGCCGGCCGCAAGTTCTATCTCGTAGGTGGCAAGGCAAACAGTCTCCGTATCTGCGAGGCCGCGTATGAAAAGGAGAAGACCCTTTGCTTGCAGATTTCGCAGGTGCAGAAACTCTCTTCACAGCCTACGAAGAAACGTACCCTCACTTCCAAGAAAGGTGTCACGGCCTCCATCAGCGTGAACAAGAACGTCATCAATTTCTTCGACAAGTATCCTTCCGCCTGCATCGACGGCGATGCCACCACGCGCTGGGCCGCGTATGCCAACACGCCGATTGAGAAGTCCGTCAAGGACCCGCTCTACAAGCAGCTCCGCAACACCATTGACGGCCTTAGCGAAAAGGAGGCGGTCGGTGTGCTGCTCAACTGGGTTCAGACGGCGTTCGTCTATGAGTATGACGACAAGGTCTGGGGCGGCGACCGCGTGTTCTTCGCCCAGGAGACCTTGTATTATCCTTATTGTGACTGCGAGGACCGCAGTATTCTCTTCTCCCGTCTTGTGCGCGATCTCGTCGGACTGGATGTCGTCCTGCTCTATTATCCCGGCCATCTTGCGGCGGCTGTCGGCTTCAAGGAGGATGTCAAGGGGGATTACCTTACGTACAAGAACCGCCGTTTTGTGGTCTGCGATCCGACGTATATCAATGCGCCGGTGGGCCGTACCATGCCGGGCATGGACAATGCGAAGGCCAAGGTGATAGCACTCAAGTAGTTTGTTTTCTGACGGATTCAAGTTTCTTCTGTTTATGTCCCGCAAATCTTTGATAATAGTTGTTTCGGTGGTGCTTGTGCTGTCGGCTCTTGCTGTCGGCTTGTATCTGTGGTTGCGTCCTGCTGCGCCGGAGGGGTCGGTGGCTCCTGACGGGAATGAGGACGGACTGGTGCAGCCGCAGGAGGTCACAGCACCCGATTCGTCGCAGACCACCAATCGTATTGTTGTCTTTGAGGACGAGTTCTCTGCCGATCCGATGATGGTCGGCAAGTGGCAGAACACCGAGAAGACGGGCTGGTATCAGGTCTTCTATGACGACTATGATGACGAGAATTTCTTCTGGGGCAAGGAATGGGACGAGGAGGATGATGTCATGGAGGAGGACCTCCGTTATCACGGAAACGGCTGGTTCCGTTGGCGCAAAGACGGCAAGATTCTTCTGGAGGTCTCGGTGCAGGACCAGCATAGCGGCGATATCCCTCACGAATATACTATCCGCCGTCTCTCTGACGACGAGTTGGAACTGGAGGAGTGCGAAGGCCGCCGCCGCACCTACCGCTTCCGCCGTACCGAGTGAAGTTATATAATATATATATATAAGGAGAAAGAACTTCTGGTGGATGCTGCCGCCTGTTAGAAAATCACCCGCTTGTAGAGACGGTTTGCACACCGTCTTTCTTGAATTATATTTCTGTCACCGTCTGACTGGCTGAAATCTGGTTTGTCAGGGGATAGGAATCTGACCAATAGCCAAACGAATCTGATAAATAATAAAATATGAGACATTGGTATATAATAGTTGTTCTGTGTCTGTCCTTTTTATTTTCTTTTGCCCAGAAGACGGCTACAGTTTGTGGTGAGCGTGACTATATTGTCCCTGAAACCCAGACACTTGTGGAGGCGAAGCGCACCGCCATCACGCAGGCGCGGCTTAAAGCCATCGCCGACGAGTTCGGCACCATGGTCACACAGACCAACACAACGACCATGCACAGCAAGAACGGGGAGGCATCCACCAACTTCAACTCCTACAGCGAGAACGAGGTGCGCGGTCTGTGGCTCAGCGACACCAAGGAGCCGGAGGTGGAAGTCCGCTGTCAAAACGACATGATAGTCATTCACGTCTCCGTTTGCGGTAAGGCGCGGGAGCAGAAAATGGCGGCGGTGGAGTTGTTGGTCAAGCCCCTCAACAACGGCTTTGAGACAACCAATTTCAAGCACAACGACCGTTTCTCTGTCTCTTTCAAGTCCGCCTCAAGCGGATATGTGGCTGTTTTTCTGCGCGATGATGACAACGACATCGTCAATGTGATGCTGCCATACGAAAATGGCAACGGCACTGCCCGCGAAGTGAAAAGCAATCGCGACTACCTGTTCCTCACCACCAAAGACCCTGATTATCCTTATGACGAGGAGACCATACTCACCACGCAGAAGGAGATAGAGAACAACACGCTCATTATTGTCTTCTCGCAGAAGAAGTTCCATGTCTTTTTGAGCAACAAAGGCGAGTTTGTCCCCGAAGTGGAGGCATCCAAGTTCCATAAATGGCTTCACAATTTGCGCGTCTATGACACCACCGTGCAGGTGGAAGAAACTGTGTTAACAATCAAAAAATAGCAATTTTATATGAAAAATTTTATTATCTCAATTCTGTTGATATGTGGAACTTTTATGGGGTGCAAAACTTATAATAGTGCTATAGTTCCAACCCATACATCGTCTGAAAACAAATTGCCGTTATCTTTGGATCTTGAATTTTGCACTTCTCACTTATATGAGCGTACAGAAAAAATGTATTTCGCTTACTACGATGCTATTAAGAATTATTTTAACACAAACATCGCTAATCACCAACAATCTAATGGGAGTTTGGCAATTCTATTCGAGGAGTTTGAACCGTATGTTTCAGATTTTGGATTAATATATGCTACAATTGCCGCTGCTCCAGCCCTCCTATTCGGCTCTCCTTCTGGTTTAGACGAACTTAAGACAAATTGTACCTTTCAAATAAAGGATAAAAATAGTAACGTCATCAAATCGTATCAATATACTTCTGCAAAAGAGAATAAGAAAGGGTTATACTATGGTAAAACTTACCGCCGTTTTGCCTTTGATGAAGCTGTAAGTGTTATGGAGCAATTCTATGCCGATTATACAAAAGATTTAACAGAGATTAAATATGCTTTACAACATCCACAAAAAGCAGAATTAGGCAATCTTTGTTTGACAAATCCTTTCACAAAGCCTGTTTATTTTGAAATAGATGAAAAATACTATGGTGTGATTCCTGCTTCCTCATATAAAACAATTGAACTTGTTGCAGGAAAACATAAAATCACATCCTATAAAAGTTTTTATACTTCTACCACAACACAAGAAGTTGGTGGAACACTGATATTTGGATTTGGAAGTAGCACGATTACCAATACTCAGAATAATGAAGGACTAACATACGAACAAGCTAAAAAACAAGTCGAACCCAATACATTTCGTATCAACATTACAAAAGATAAAACCACTTACATTGATAATGAAAAACAAGTTGCAGCATCCATTATCAGTCAAAACAATTATACCGCAGTTGATACACCAAAACAACCTGTGGCAAATAATAATCCTATGCCACAACATGCTGGTAAGAATACCGATTCGCTGATTACCCCCAAACAAACAATTTTGTCAAAAGAATCGGATATAGATAAGAACATCCCTACTGTAGATATTCCCGCCCTAAATATTTATACTCTGATTATTGCCAATGAGGACTATGAATTTTTGGATAAGGTGTTGTATGCGAAACACGATGGGCAGATATTCAAAGAATATTGTCTCAAGACATTGGGAATTCCCGAAAGGCAGATATTCTATTATGAGAATGCTACTCCCGGAAAAATTATGGATGGGGTAAGCAAATTGCAATACTGTCTCGATCACTTTGAAAACAGTAAGGCGATTGTCTATTATTGTGGTCATGGCATACCCGATGAAAAGACAGGTGAAGCATATCTGGTTCCCATAGATGGCAAAGGCACTAATATGAGTACATGCTATTCTCTCAATACCTTCTATAAAACCTTTGCTGCCACCAAAGCAGAGAGTGTAACCTATTTTATGGACGCTTGTTTTACAGGTGCGAACAAGGAAGGGAGTATGCTTGTGGCGGCTCGTGGTGTGGCACGCGAACCCCGCAAGGAAACACTTGCTGGTAAATCCATTGTATTTTCAGCTTCAAGCGGCAATGAAACGGCAATGACACTTGAAGAGCAGGGACACGGATTATTTACCTATTACCTTTTGAAAAAACTGCAAGAAACAAAGGGAGAGGTTACATACGGAGAATTATCAGACTACATTATACGCAACGTGCAGAAAGATGCGTTTCTTATTAATGAGAAGCCGCAAAATCCAGTAGTGGCTACTTCTCCAGCCGTTGCTTCTATGTGGAAAAATATGAAACTGAAGTAACCAACTAATAACGCAAAGATATGAAAAAGATTTTGTTTTTATTGTTGCTTTGTGCCACATGCGGTTTCGCTCAAAGCAACAAGGTTATTAAAGCCGCATCCAAGAAATATGACAGAGTCGGTGGTTTTGGTGATAGAGGGAGAGCTCTTGTAATCCGCGATGGTAAATTCGGATTTATTGACACGAACGGAAACGAGATTATCCCGTTGGCATACGACAATTGCGGACTCTATCATGGGACAATCAATAATATTAGAAAAGGGATGATTTTCAGTTGGCACTCGTATGACAAAGCAGTATCTGTATGTCAGAATGGTAAATGGGGGATGATAGATCAGGAAGGTAATGTTGTCATCCCGTTGAAATATGACACAATTAAAGGTTATATGTCTGATAGAAAATCGGTAGTATGGGCTGTAAAAGATGGCAAGCATGGTGCTCTGGATAGAGAAGGGAACATAGTTATTCCTTTTATATACGATGATTTGAATCCTTATCTCGCCTCAAACAGATTGAGTTATGCTAAAAAAGACGGAAAATACGGATATATTGATACAGAAAATAACATCGTCATTCCGTTTATATATTCTACTGCGAAAAGTTTTTGGGAGAATGATTCGTTGGCACCGGTAAGCATTAATGGGAAATACGGCTATATTGACCGTTCCGGTAAAGAGGTTATACCGTTGCAATATGAATTTGCAGAAAGATTTAGTCATCCGGAGACTCATCCGCTTATAGAGGATAACTATATTCATTTGGCAGCAGTGGTTAAAAATAATAAAGTTGGTTTTATCAATGACTCGGGACGAGTGGTTGTCCCCTTTGAATATGATGCAGTATATGATTTAGAAGGCAATAGTAGATCTTTAGGTAGTGTGTGGGGGGCGTTTGGCAATCTTATTTTTATACAAAAAAATGGTAAATGGGGAGTTTTAGACTTAAAAGGCGATGAAATTGTTCCTTGTGTATATGACATGTGGAGTGGATTTAATATATGGGGGACAGTGGATATGCTAAAGAAAGGCAGAACCTACTATTTTGACCGTTTTGGTAAGCGGTATTTGTCTGAAAAGCAGCGTCGGAGATTGTATGAAAAGGCTTTTGAGGAATATTCTGATGATAATAATGCCCAATAAATGATTCTTGTAAATATGTGTTTTTTATGAAAAACCGAGTAACATTATTCTTATTATTGTTCGGAGTTGTAACGTGTTTTTCACAGCAAAAAGCAACGATAAACATTATAATGCCGGGTGGTATTTATAAAGGATGGGGGTCTCTCCTCACATATTGTGAGTTTACATTTCCTTCCTATCCTGATTCTTCTTTTATCGTTGGTCCGTTAACTTACTCACAATATACCACGGTCACAATTCCTGCTGGGGATGTTTGTCTTGAATGGCTTATTTATGACGGAAATAAAATGGAAAGTTCTGCAGATTATGAATATATTAAGAATTCAAAAGGTACAAAGAGAGAATGTTTCGGGTTTAGTAATTGTAAATGCAGATTTTATAAAAAACGTCTTGCAGACGGCGATGAAAAATGTTTTTGGCCTCTGAGTTGTAATCACAACTGTTGGCAAGTTATCCCGGGCGGTTTATATTTTGATGAAAAAGGATGGAACACTCCTGAATTGAAAAGTGTTAAGTATGAAAAGTTGAAAAAAAAAGCGACTTATATCAATCCGCCTATTTTGCGACCACGG
>Ga0310690_10002777_pt1 | contig 27717 bp, 18 predicted proteins | sample AusTroGonzalo_MG_2_FD_207661 | JGI IMG/M metagenome (GOLD analysis project Ga0310690, IMG submission 207661) | Bovine rumen microbial communities from tropical cattle in Woodstock, Queensland, Australia - Gonzalo_04 (v2) (version 2) | ecosystem: Host-associated > Mammals > Digestive system >...
CCGTGATTCCTTCTGTGGTGAACCGCTGGAGGGGCTCCGAGGACGGCGTCGCGGATCCTGACAACTACGTCTCCCGCACCACCCTCGCCGACCTTGAGGCCGTGAGCAAATACGTGGCCGACAAATACAAATACGATACGGGTTCCTGGACGGACTTCCCCGCCAACGAGGACAACAAGAAGATCCTTGCCCGCATCGACTGGAACGTGAGCAGCAAGCACCACCTGGCACTGCGCTACAACTACACCATCAACAACTACTGGTCCAGCCCCAACGCAACGTCGATGGACGGCGGTACCCGTATGTCCGGTGCCCGTATGAGCCAGTACTCAATGTCCTTCGCAAACTCCATGTACAGTATGCAGAACATTGTGAACACCTGGTCTCTCGACTTGAACAGCCGCCTCAGCGACAATCTGTCCAACCAGTTCCTGGCCACCTATTCAATCCTTGACGATGTGCGCGGTTCCAACTCCAAGGAGTTCCCCTTCATCGACATCACCAAGGACGACAACAACTACATGGCCCTGGGTTATGAGTTGTTCACCTGGAACAACGCCGTTCACAACCGCGTTGCCAACGTGAGGGACGACGTTACCTATTATATGGGTGCCCACCGTATCACCGGCGGTCTCACCTACGAGTATCAGATGGCCGACAACCAGTATATGCGTAACGGTACCGGCTACTATCGTTACAATATCACCGACGATATGTACGACGCTTCCGGCAAGCTGGACGCCAACGCCCTCTTCACCTCCACTCCCGAGGTTGTCTGCCTCACCTACGGCTATGACGGCGAATCGGCTCCTGCAGCCCGCGTACAGTTCCACAAGCTGGGTGCCTATGCACAGGACGAATGGAGCGTGAACGACAGGTTCAAACTGAACTATGGCGTACGTATCGACGGCCTGTTCTTCGACAACGGCGACCTCATCACCAACGGTGTTTATGACGAGAACGATCCTTCCAAGAACAAAGGTATCCTCGCCCTCAAATACTATCCCAAGAAATACAACTACGAAGAAACCCATATCGACACCGGTAAGTGGCCCACCTCAAAGGTGACCATTTCCCCTCGCGTTGGTTTCAACTGGGACGTCTATGGCGACAAGAGCCTTAAGGTTCGCGGCGGTACCGGCCTGTTCAGCGGCCGTCTGCCCCTGGTGTTCTTCACCAACATGCCCACCAACGGCGGTCTCGTCCAGTACCAGGCCCAGCTGAATTCCAAGAAGGTCGACATGAGCCAGTTCGCCGGCGGTCTTGTGACCGATGCAAGCGGCAACGCAACCATCCAGGCCCTCCAGGATAAACTTGCAGGCATGGGCTATCCCACCACGGTCACTCCCGAGGACGGCAGCGTTCCTTCCTCCATCAGCGCAGTGGATCCCAACTTCCGCATGCCCCAGGTATGGAAGAGCTCCGTGGCCTTTGACTATGCATTCCCCACTTCCTTCCCGATGTCCCTCACCGTTGAAGGCATCTTCAACAAGACCATCAACGCCGTGTCCATCTCCGACTGGAGCATGAAGGATGCAGGCGGTTTCGCACGCTTCAACGGCGCCGACAACCGTCCCATCTATCCTGCGGATTTCCGCACCGGCACCAAGGCCTTCGTGCTTGAGAACACCGACAAGGGTTACGGCTGGTCCTTCAGCTCCACCCTCAATGCTTCACCCGTGGACGGCCTCGACTTCATGCTGGCCTACACCCATACCGTGAACAAGGAAGTCACCGGTATGCCCGGCAGCGCTGCTGAAAGTGCATTCACCTATGTGCCCACCAGCGAAGGCCCCAACTACATCAAGCTGCACAACTCGCAGTATGTGACTCCGGACCGTCTGGTTGCATCCCTCACCCATCACGACAAGAGCGGCAACCACTACAGCCTCATCTATGAAGCATGGCGCGGCGGTTACAACTACTCCTACATGCTCTCCAACGACATGAACAACGACGGTTACGCCTACGACGCCATCTATGTCCCCACGGACAAGCAGGTTGAGGACGGCACCTTCCGTTTCGTTTCCCAGGACGACGCAGACCGCTTCATGGCCTACGTCCACAAGGACGCCTACCTGAGCAAGCACCAGGGCCAGTATGCCGAGGCATACAGCGTGTACAGCCCTTGGGTCCACCGCTTCGATATCAGCTACAAGCACGACTTCCGCATCAAGGTTGCAGAGACCACCAACATCCTTCAGCTGAACGTTGATGTCAAGAACCTGATGAACCTGTTCAACAGCAGCTGGGGCGTGTCCAAGTATCTGAATCCTGCAATCGGCAGCGAGGCACGTATCCTCAAGTACGAGGGTGTCGACGCCGAAGGCTTTGCCACCTTCTCCACTCCCAAGGCCATCAGCGGCACCACGGAGACCTTTGTTCCCTACCACGCTCTCAGCCAGTGCTGGTATGCTTCCATCGGTATCAAGTACCTGTTCAACTAATAACAACAGGAAAATATGAAACTCAAATATATTTTCACATCCCTCGTAGCAGCTCTGGGCCTTATGCTCACAAGTTGCACCGAAGAGGCGGATACTTTCCTCGCAGAGGTTCAGGTTTCTTCCTCATACGTTGCCATTCCCGCAGCGGGCGGCAATGTTGAGATAACCGTAAACGCCCAGGATGCCTGGACGATCGAAGGAGCCCCGGACTGGCTCACCATCTCCCCGCTTTCCGGTAACGCCGGCGAAGCAAAGGTTAAATTCAGCGCAGGCGCCGCCGAGGACAGCCGCGAAGCAACGGTGAAACTCACCTGCCTTGGCAAGACGCAGAACATCAACGTCATCCAGATGACGGAAAAGACGGAACTGCCCATCACTCCCATCGCAACCGTCATTTCCACCGCTTCCGGTACATTCCGCGTGAAAGGTGTGGTTACCAAGGTGGCTAACACCCAGTATGGTAACTTCTACATGAACGACGACTCATACACCGGTTCCGATTTCCAGATCTACGGCACCAAGGTTGACGGCGCATATCCCAAGGATCACCCGAAGGGATGGGCTGCATTCGACATCGAGGTCGGTGATATCATCACCGTGGAAGGCCCGTACAGCCTCTATGGCTCCACCCACGAGCTTGTGGACGTAGAAATCATCGCCCACGAGAAATCCCTCATCAAGGTGAAGGCCACTGAACTCCTCGGCGGCGAAGAACCCGTTGCAGGCACTGAATTCCCTCTGGAAGGCGGCAGTATCAAGGTCAGCCTCGAAGTTAAGGGCGAAGGATTCCACGTGATCATCCCCGACGCGGCAAAGAGCTGGCTGCATATCGAGGACTTCGGTTCCGACTTTGTGGTTCTCAAGGCCGATGCGAACGCCGGTGGCGACCGCTCTACGGAAGTAACCTTCACTACGGAGAAGGACGGAAAGACGTACACCTGCGTACAGGCTCTCAGCCAGAAGGGCGCTATCACTCCGATCAACATTGCCGATTTCAATGCACTTGCCGACGGAAACGCTCTCTATCGCGTGAAAGGCGTGATCACTAGCATTGTTATGGACAGTAAGGACAATACCAAGTACAACAAGTACGGCAACTTCCATATTGTGGATGAAACCGGTGACCTGTATGTCTATGGCCTCCTGGATGGTCCTAAGGGCGCATCCGCACAGGATGTCCTTACTACTCTGGGTGCAAAGGTGGGTGATGTCATCACCGTGGTCGGCCCCAAGGCCAGCTACAACAACGCTCCTCAGATGAAGAACGCTTACAAGGAGGAATACACCGCTGTGACAGCCAAGACCTGCGCAGAATTCAATGCCCTGGCCGACGGCAGTGATCTCTACCTTGTTTCCGGTACGATCACCGATATCGTTATGGACAGTAAGGACAATACCAAATACAACAAGTATGGTAATTTCCATATCAAGGACGCCAGCGGCGAGTCCGTCTATGTCTACGGTCTTGTACCTACGATGGACAGCAAGAGCGGTCAGGATATCCTTACCAAACTTGGTGTGAAGGTTGGCGATATCATCACCGTGGTGGGCCCTAAGGCCAGCTACAATAACGCTCCTCAGATGAAGAACGCGTTCTACGTGTCCCACGAGGAAGGTCCTTCCGGCCCGTCTTTCGCAATCGACGGCAATTTCGATGAGTGGGCGGATGTGGCCGCTTTCGCCGGAATCAACGACCGTATCCTGGAATGGAAGGCTGCTTCCGATGCGTCAAATGTGTACTTCTACTACAAGATCACCGCATCCAAGATTAAAGCCGATGGTTCTTCCAAGATTTATATCGGCTTCGACCTTGACAACAACGCCACTACCGGCGATCAGGGCGAGCACGGCGGAACCGGCACTGATAACGGTTCGGAAGCCCTTGTGTTCTTCTACCCCTGGGATGGAACGACTGCCGTCCTCTCCGGAGAAATCGCCGACAGCTGGGTTAAGAACCCCATCAGCGGAGAGTCAATCGGAAAGGTCACTGTAGCCGGCAGTATCGCAGACGGATTCGCTTATCTTGAGGTCAGCATGCCCAGGGCTGTTCTCGGAACCCTTAAACAGGGCGATACCTACACCGTAAGGCACGCTATGCAGTATTATAAGACCAACAGGGAAGTGGTTACTCTGCTGAATTAGTCTTATAAACAATAAAAGAACCGGACCGCCAATGACGGTCCGGTTCTTTTTTGATGACAGTGGTTATTCCGCCATACGGTAGCCCTGCACCTTATTCCATTCGCCGCGGGTGAAGTCCGGCATTACAACCGGCATCGAGCCGTGGTTGATGGACACCTCGGTGAGTTCCACGAGGGAGCTCCATTCGGCTGCGTCGTATACGTCCTGGTCCAGAGGAAGGCCGTTGTGCAGGCAGTATATCAGCCTGTAGTCCATGATGAAGTCCATTCCGCCGTGGCCGCCAACCTTGAGGGCGAGCTCTTCGATATCGGCCACAAAAGGAACCTTGTAGGCATCCATGATGGCATCGCGCTCTGCGTCGGAGAGATACTCTTCCGCGTCAAGGTCGTCATAGGACAGGCCTTCCTTGAGGTTGGCGCCGCCGATGGCGATGCCCTCGTTGGGATACTTGTTGGCGTAGCCCTTGGTGCCCTGGAGCTGGTACATACGGCTATAGGGCTGGGGGGTCACCACGCTGTGTTCCACCAGGATGGTCTTTCCATTGTGGGTGCGGATGAGGGTCGATGTATTGTCGCCGTTGGCATAGTGGGGGACGACGCCTTCGCCGTAGCGCTCATCGGCCTTGGCCTGGCCGGCCCAGGAGTCGGTGTCCATCGACACGAGGACGTCCATCTTGTCGCCGCGATGGATGTTCAGCACCTGGCAGACGGGGCCGATGCCGTGGGTGGGATAAACGTCGCCGTGATGGTCCTTGTTGTAGGTCATACGCCAGTCGCCCTGATAGCCGTCCCACCAGGGATCCAGATTATGGCAATACGAGCCCTCTGCGTGAACTACCTCACCGAAGAGGCCCTGCTGGGCCATATTGAGGCAGGTGATCTCGAAGAAGTCGTAGCAGCAGTTCTCCAGCATCATGCAATGCTTGCGTGTGCGCTCTGAGGTGTTCACCAGCTGCCAGCACTCTTCGATGCTGGTTGCAGCGGGCACTTCGATTGCGACGTGCTTGCCGTGCTCCATCGCGTAAACTGCGATGGGGGTGTGCAGCTGCCAGGGAACGGCCAGATATACAAGATCCAGGTCTTCCAGTTCGCAGAGCTGCTTGTAGCCCTCCTCTCCGGAGAACTCGTGAATCGCACGCGGCGCGCCTGCGTTTTCCAGCATCTTCTGGGCCCTTTCCACCCTTTCCGGGAGAAGGTCGCAGAGAGCTACTACAGAGGCATCCTCAAGATAAGGGAAACGCCTCACGGCATCGCTTCCGCGGTCCCCAAGGCCCACGATGCCCACGCGCACATGCTCGATGGGTTCGGCCGCGAATCCGAGCATCGACTGCTGGTCGGCCGGACGCGGGGGAGTGTTGTAGACAATCTTGTTGTCTTTGATGACATAGCCGTACTCGCTGGCCTTAGGGGCACAGGAGAAAGCCACGGCGGTAATCACCGCCGCGGCTGAAAGTATTGCGATAACTCTTTTCATAATATTATTCCAGCATCATACTGCGGAAATCGTCGATGTCCTGCTGGGACACGCCGGCAACTTCACGGAGATACTTCTCCACGCCCTGTTTGAAAGTGCCGCCTTCTCCGGCAAGTTCCCAGAAATAAGGCGCTACATCGCTGTATACCCACGCCATACGGGTGTTCTTGAATGTGGGAGTGGGATTACTCTTCTTGTCCGAGGAAGATACGCTGTATCCGACTGGAGCAAAGTATGTGAGCTCATACTCCTTGGAGATATCGCCCTCCGGAACGCCAAGGATGCCGAACAGCAGGATGCCCAGGGTGCCGGTGCGGTCACGGCCGAGTGAGCAGTGGAAATGAACCGGCTTGCCCTTGCGGAGGCTGTTCACCACAAACTCGAAGCATTCCTTGGTCTTTGCGGCGTCGCTTACCAGCATTGTCTTGCCGCCCTGTTCGATTACAGGGGCGCAGTGGTCCAGTCCCTCCACAGCAGGGGTGAACATAACGTCGGAATTGCCACGCAGGTCAAGTTCAGCGCCGATGCCCTCGAAGAGAACTTCTTTCTCTCCCTGTGCATTCAGAGGATAGGGAGTCCATTTTTCGTTAAGACGTCCGCCGCGATAAACCATACGGTACTTGATGGTCTTGCCGTCCAGGGTTGTCCAGCCGCCGAAGTCACGGCAGTTGCGTCCGCCGCCGCCCTTGGTGTTGGGCTTCTGGTGATCGCCGTGGAAATAGCACTGGTGCAGTGTCCCGATGGTAGTGAAAGTGCCTTGCGCTATCACTTTTCCGCCGGCAGCCGTGACTTTGTAACTATAACTGTCATTGGGAACAAGGTTGGTTACGTTCACATACAGGGCGCCGGCCTCGATTTCAAGGTCTCCGCTCCAACCTAGTGCGTCTTCCAGATGAAGGGTCATCACTCCGTCCTCAAGATCCTCTTTGGTCCAGCGGATACTGTACTGCGGAGGCACGTCGCCGTCGGGCCATTCCTTACCCCAGTTATCCCATGTAAGGGCATCTCCCACCTTTCCGCCGAATCCGCCGTAATAATCGAATATCTTGGTGTATTCACTGTAGGTCTTGTCCGGATAGGTAACCTCCGTGAGGAATTTCTCCACCAGGGGGTTTGTGGCCTGGAGGACATCGCCGCTATGGAGTTCCTCGCCGGCTCCTGACCAGGGATCGCCAAGCTGGGTCACGGACACTCGCTTTCCTGCACCGGGGGCGGAAATCACAATATCCGTGGACCTGTTCTTTACCCTTGGATTCCTTTCGCAGGAGTAGGTTACAGTAACAGTAGTTTCGGATGCAACGCCGCTGTCCGGGGTCACGGTGAGCCATGCATCATCCGCTTCCGCTTTCCAGTTCACGTTGGACGTGACGGTAAAGCTGCCGGAGCCTCCTTCGCAACTTAAGGTAACTTCCTTTTCTCCTGTTACCACGATTGAAGGTTCCACTTCCGGCTCGGGATTGGTCTTGTTCCCCTTGCAGCAAACCAGCAGGGGAAGAATCATGATGATTGCCAGTAATTTTTTGAACATAAGGCTATAAATAATTGATTATTTGACTTCTATCAGGTAGCTCCCTTTGAAAGTGGGGCGGATTACGGGATCCGAGCCTTCCACGGCATAGGCAACTGGCTGGTCGGCCGCATATTCTACGACCCTGTAGCTGCGAGAGGGATCCAGTCCGCGGAGTTCGATGGGCTCGCCGTTCCATTCCGGAGCATAGAATGCATAATACATCGCCCCGTCTTTCTCAATAACGTGACCTTCCGGCTTGTCAAAGCCATAGTCGTAAAGATTCAGGTAATTGCCGGTGGAAAGCATCTTTTCGCTGTAGATGGGAACCCATTTGCGGAGGAGATTCTCCTTTTCCTCAGTGAGCAGGCTTCCGCCATTCTCCGTGGCGTCCGGATTAGCCTTGGGCCAGGTGAATTTTGTGCCGATGACTCCGCCCACGCCAACCTGGCTTGGGAAGTCCAGCCCGCCGTCACTGAGCTCCACATGGTCGGCATAATAGGCCAGGCCGGGGGCGATGGCCGCATAGGCCTTGCGTTTCATGCGGATCTGGGCGCTGGAGGTGGGGTCCGATGCAACCGCCTGGTTGATGAAGGGCAGGTAGAAGAAATTCACGGCGCAGCCGCAGGGGCAAACCTGCACGATGGCGCCGGATTTGTCGGCCTGGGCCCTCTGGTAGATGGTGCGGAAGAACTCCGGATGGCGCTCGCAGGCTTCCTCCGGGCGGCTGAGGCCGCTGGCGGGGTTATAGTCGGGCTCCGACAGGTTCAGGTGCTGGCCGTCCAGCTTGAATCCGTCGAAATTCCAATCGACAAGGAACATGTCCACGAGATTCTCCGTGTATTCCCATGTGGCGGGATTCACGGGGGAGAGGTACCAGCTGTCCCACCAGGAGATGTCCTCGTGCGTACCATCGGCCTTGACAAGAAGCAATTCCGGGTGCTCGTGGGCGAGCTTGCTCTCCGGGTCCGCGGCCATGGGGGCCCACCAGAGCTTGGCCTTGAGGCCGGCGGCATGGATGGCATCTGTCATCCGGCGCATTCCGTCCGGGCCGATGCGGTCGTTGGCATCCCAGTCGCCTTCGCACCACTGGTAGCCGTCGTCGACATCGACCCATTTGAATCCAAGTTCGACGACTTTGGGAAGGGTGCCGATGACTTCGTCCACGGTGAAGGTGCGCTCATAGCCCCAGGCGCACCAGACGGGCTCGAAAGCCTCTGCCGGAGACTGGGGAGGAATATAATCGTATGCTTCCCACATGTAACGGGTGAAGGTGCGCAGAGGCTCGAAGAAGTCCCCTTTGGGGCCTTCCAGGATGAACTGGCGCACGCTGTAAAGGGTGTCTCCGGGCTGTAGGGTCTTGGGCGTGGCGAAATCCTGGCGGATAAGCGCTTCCGTGTGGTTGCCCTTGCGGCAGACGGGCATTGAGACAAGCCTAAGTTCAGGTTCCGCGATGCCCACGCTGAGGTTCTTCTCCGGAGTCCAGATGCAAACCATGGGGATGCCTCCGCCATAGTCGCTGTCGTTCATTCCCAGGTAGTTGCGCTGCTTGAAACCGGCCTCCACGGGGAATGACCAGTCCTTGCGCTCGCCGGTGGAGGTGGGCTGGAAGGACCACACTTGAGGGCCGTCCAGGCCGATGCGGGAAGTTTCTATTGCGTCGATGTCGATGGCGCGGGCCGTGGCGTTCACGAAGCCCACTTTACGCACGGTGAGACCGGGGAAATCCGCGGGCTGGTCATAGCTCACCAGGATTTCCAGTCCTTTGACGCATTTTCCCTTGCAGAGAGCCCTGTCCTGAGGAGTTTGCGCGCATGCGCACGCGAAAGCGACGGCGAGGGCGGCGGCGATAAGTTTTCTCATATCGGCTTAAAGTTTTATTTCTTTTGCAAATCGGCCGCGGCAAACCTCCCTCACGTGTTCCAGCGAGGTGAAGGCTCCGGTGCCGCCGGCCGCGGTGGTGTTCACTGCGCCGGTGAGGTTGCCGGTTTCCTGGCAGTCCTCCAGAGGCAGGCCTTTGACAAAGGCGCTGATGAAGCCGGAGTTGAAGCTGTCTCCCGCGCCGATGGCATCGACCACGTCGCTGTTGAGGTATGCCGGGAGCAGTTTCATGTTTCCGTTTTTAAGTACGAGGAGCGAGCCCTTTGAGCCGCACTTTACCACCATTGCGTTGCCAAGGTATGGAAGAACCTCCGCTATGGCGCCCTCAAGGCTGTCTTTGTGCGTGAGTGCCTGGAGTTCCTTCTCATTGGGCATAAAGACGGTTATCTTGGGGAGGACGGAACGGTAGTCCAGCTTCCATGTCTCCATCGGATCCCACTGTGTGTCCAGCGATACTGTGATGCCTTTTTCAGCTGCGGCGTCAAGCACTTTGTGGATGTCCCGCAGCAGTGCGCTCTGCATGAACAGCGAGGAGAGGTGGATGTGACGCGTGTTGTCAAAAACGTCTTTGTCGATGTCGTCCCAGCCCATCACGTCCATCGACCCCTGGTAGGTGAGGTTCGCCCTGTCTTCTCCATAATTCATACAGATGGTGGCGCCGGTGGGGGTGGAACCTTCCATGATGTAGCGGGTGTCCACGCCTTTTGCTTCAAGTGAGGTTTTTACCAGATCCCCGAAAGAATCCTTACCCACGAGGCCTACGAAGCAAACTTTGCTTCCGAGCGATGCGGCGTTTGCCGCGAAGATAGCGGTGGAACTGCCAAGAGTGACGGTCATGTCCTTTGCGAACTTTTCCTTGCCGATTTCCGGCTCCGACTCGATGCGGTTGAGGATGATGTCCACATTCAGTTCGCCGATGGCTGCGATATCGAAACGTTTCATACAGTTTTAGTATTATATCGCGAATATGGCAATAATTGGCGAAAAATCATTGCTTTTGTAGGATTTTTGTTAAAAAATACATTTCGTTTTGTTTCGTTTGAAAAATTGGTTATATTTGCGGTAACCTAAAATGGACCAATTATGAACATTTACGATTCCGCCCAGGGCAGACGTTCTGCAATTCTGCAGAAGTTGCGAGAGGATTCAACAGTCAGCGTTTCGGAACTAAGCGAACAGTTCGGCGTTTCGGAAGTCACTATCCGAAAGGATTTAAGGATACTTAAGGAGAGAAAACTTCTTGTGAGAGTACACGGCGGCGCCATTATGGGTGCCGGCTCGTCCATCGACGAAGTGGAGGAGCGCAATTTCAATTTCAAGCGCCTTGTGAACGCCCGTGAGAAGGAGGCGATCGGCCGTGCCGCAGCAGCCCATATCCGCAACGGAGACACCATTCTTGTGGACTCCGGAACTACGGCTCTGGAGGTTGTGCGCAACCTGGACCGCTTCACAGACCTGACCATTATCACGAACTCCCTGCACGCTATGACAGAGGCGATTAAGTATAAGAGGTTCAAGGTTATCCTGCTGGGCGGGACCGTCCGCGAATCCAGCCTGTCGATGGTGGGTCCGCTGGCCGAATCCAACCTGAAACTCTTCTACTGCGACAAACTGTTCCTGGGTGTGGACAGCTTCAGTGTGGAGGCCGGTCTATCCACTCCGAACGTGGAGGAAGCCAGCACCAACCAGGTGATGATTTCAAGGGCACGCGAAGTGATTGCAATGTTCGACTCCTCCAAGGTGAACAAGCGCGCCCTGGCTTTCATCGCGATGCCGGACAAACTGAACACTGTCATTACTGACAGTCACCTTCCAATAACGGTCCGCAAACAGCTTAAAGCAATGAAAATTAACGTGGAAGTGGTTAGCGCGTAAAAATCGAAACATCTTGAAACATTTTTTGCGTTATTTTTGCCACGAATCGAAACAGTATCGCATCTTATTTTATATTTTTGCAGTGTGAAATAACACGCAATGACACAAAACTACCACACCTACACAGAGATACTCCAGCAGCCCGTTGTTTGGAAAAAAGCTTTCCAAGCGGTTCTGGGGCGCAAAAATCAGATTAAATCCTTCCTGGACAAGTATATTCCGGAGGGTTATGAAATCATACTGACCGGCGCCGGAACATCCGCCTATATCGGCGATGCCCTTGAGCCGGCTTTGTACAATACCCTTTTCAAGGGTGCCCGTTCTCTTGCGACCACGGACATCATCACAGCTCCGGAGCAGTATTTCGGCCCGGACAGCAAGGTGCTTCTGGTTTCGTTCGCCCGCAGCGGCAACAGCCCGGAGAGCGTGGGCGCCATCCATGCCGTCGAAAAGACCGCCGGCAACGTGGCCCACATCTTCATCACCTGCAATGCGGAGGGTGAACTTGCCAAGATGAAGGGCGGCAATATCCTTTGCCTTCTCCTTCCCCCGGAAACCAACGACCTTTCCCTGGCGATGACAAGCAGCTATTCCACAATGCTGCTCACCTGTTCGCTCATTGCTAACATCGACCATATCGAGGAAGAGCAGGCTCATATCGACGTCCTGTCGCTGTGCGTGGAGAATGCCATGAAAAAATACGAGGCGGCCATCAAGGAAATCACTTCCCGCAAGTTCTCCCGTGCCGTATTTCTGGGCTCCGGTCCCCTCAAGGGAGTTGCGGAGGAATCCCGCCTGAAACTTCAGGAACTCACGGACGGTGCCATCATGTGCGCATTTGACTCGTTCCTCGGCTTCCGTCACGGCCCCAAGGCCATCGTCAAGCAGGATACCCTCATGGTGTACATCCTTTCCCCGGATCCCAAGGTGCTCCGCTATGAACTGGACCTCATCAAGCAGGTTAACTCCAACAACAAGGTGGTCGCCAGCGTGGTCGTATGCCAGCAGAAACCGGCGGAACTTCCTGCCGACAGCTGCCATCTGTGCGTGGAAACCGGCCTCCCTCAGGGCTTCCCTGCATATTACGGCTGCGTCTCCAATATTTTCGTTGCCCAGCTCCTGGGTTTCTACAAATCGATAGACTGCGGGCTCTGCCCGGACACACCTTCCGTTTCCGGAAACATTTCCAGGGTTGTGGAAGGCGTCATACTATATATATAATATGAAAAAGACTGAGAAACTTCTCCATCGCATCGACGAGCTGCAGAAGGAAACGGGAATTCCCCGCACCATCTTCGCAGCGTGTCCCAATTCACCTACGGTCATCAGAGCGTCACTGCGTGCCGCAAAGCGTAACAACGCCCCCATCTACTTTGCCGCAACCCTCAATCAGATCGACTGTGACGGCGGTTATACCGGCATGACTCAGGAACAGTTCTGCCGCCTTGTCCGTTTCGAGACGGAAAGGGTGAACTTCACCGGCCCCGTCATCGTCGCCATCGACCACGGCGGTCCCTGGCTCAAGGACAAGCAGCGCACGGAAAAGTGGAGCGTGGAAGATGCGATGAACGGTGTGAAGAAGTCGTTCGAAGCCGCGGTTCTCGCAGGCTACGACCTCATTCACGTGGATCCCACGGTTGACATCAACGTCCCCAAGGGAGAAATCATCGACATTCACGTGGTTGCCGCCCGCACGGTGGAGCTCATCGCCCACGTGGAGAAGTTCCGCAAGGAGAAGGGCATCGCCCCCATTTCATACGAGGTCGGTACGGAAGAGGTTCACGGCGGACTGGCCGATGAAACCACTTTCGACACATTCATAAACGAACTTAAAAAAGGGTTAATTGTTGCAGGACTTCCGGATGTCTGGCCTTGTTTCATTGTGGGCAAGGTGGGTACCGACCTGGACACCACCATCTTCGACGGAGAGGTGGCCAGACGCCTGACGTCCAAAGTTCGTCCTCTGGGAAGCTACATCAAAGGTCATTACACCGATGATGTAGCCAACCCCGAGGAGTATCCGCTTTGCGGGATGGGCGCCGCCAACGTGGGCCCGGAATTCACGATGAGCGAGTACAGGGCCCTTTGCGAGTTGGAAGAGCTTGAGAAACGCAAGTATGAGGAAGGCCTTGTGGCCGTACCTTCAAACATGCGTGAGGTTCTCCTGCAGGAAGTTGAAGACAGCCACCGCTGGGAGAAATGGCTCCACGAGGACGAACAGGGCAAGTCCCTGCACGAGCTCACTGAGGAGCGCCAGGACTGGATCATCTCCACCTGCTGCCGCTACATCTGGCAGCAGCCCCGCACCCTGGCGGCCCGCGGCTTCCTTTATGACAACCTGGGTCGCCTGGGCGTAGACGCGGAAGAAATCGTGCTCGGCCGCATAGAGCGCGACATGGACAAATACTTCCGCGCATTCAACCTGATTGGATTGAACGATTTACTCTAAAATACAACAACCAATGAAAAAAACATTCATCCGCGTTATCTCAGTGGCAGCAATGCTTTTGCTGTCCCTGACGGCCTTCGCCCAGAAACACATGGTTTCGGGTAAGGTTATCGACGCTTCCAACGGAGACCCCGTGATCGGTGCGGGTGTGCTCATTTCCTCCGGCGGCGGCGTTGTCACGGACTATGACGGTAATTACACCCTGGAGGCGGCTGACGACGACGTCCTCACGTTCTCCAGCATCGGTTTCGAAAGCGTTACGATGAAAGTGGACGGCCGCCGTGTCATTGATGTCTCCATGCAGCCGGACAGCCAGCTCCTCGAAGAGGTGGTGGTCCTCGGTTACACCACCCAGAAGAAGGCGGAACTCTCCAGTTCCGTGGTCACTATGGACGGAGAAAAACTCCGCGACGTCGCCACTCAGGATGTCGGTAACATGCTGCAGGGCAAGGTGGCCGGTGTTGTGGTTATGAACTCGTCCGGACAGCCCGGTGCGAATGCCGATATCCGCATCCGCGGTACCGGGTCCATCACCGCGGGCGCAGGTCCCCTCTATGTGGTGGACGGTGTAGCGGGAGGTTCCTTCAACCCCAACGATATCGAAACCATCACCGTTCTGAAAGACGCTTCAGCAACGGCTCTGTACGGTGCAGCCGCATCCGGTGGTGTTATCGTCGTTACAACCAAGGGTGGCAATGCCGACAAGACCATGGTAGAATTCAAGGCCAGCGGCGGTATCAAGAAAGCCCTCACCGGACGTTTTCACGCCATGACAACCCCGGAAATGTACGATTTCGAGAGCCAGATGTTCTCTCCTGTCGTTTTCAAGGACAAATATCCGGAGTATCTCCTCGACTATGACTTCGACTGGGTGAACAACTGCTTCAAGCTCGGTAATGTCCAGAACTACTTTGCTTCCGTGGCCGGAAAATCCGGAAAGGTGAACTACTATGTGAGTATGGACCATTACAATGAGAAAGGTACGCTCATCAACACCAATTACAAGAGGAACGCAGCGCGCATTAACCTTTCCGCTCCAATCACGGACCGCCTCAATATGAGTCTGCGTATCAATTACCAGAAGTCCTACGACCAGGGTACTTCATCCTGGCGTACCCTGGAGTATGCTTATTATGCAATGCCTTGGGATATCCCGTATTACCTGGATGAAGAAGGCAATCCTACGAGCGAGTATGTCTATATTACCAACGACAAGACTCCCCGTCCCGACAACGGCCTCAAGTGGTATACCCAGAATCCTTCCAACATTCTGCACAGCGAGCAGTACAACTATGCAAAGGGGCACGGCGAGAGTCTTACCGGAGACTTCCAGCTTGTGTGGAATCCCACGGACTGGCTCACCATTACCTCGATCAACAGGTATGACAGTTCCACTTCCTACTATGAGACTTATGTCGATCCCCGCACCTTTGACGGTTCCGGCACCAATGGAGAGTTGGACAACAGCAACGGTGAATGGAACGGATGGGGAACCACCAATCTGGTAAAGTATCATAAGACTTTCGGCCAGCATGACATCAATGCCATTGCAGGTTGGGAATACGGTGAAGGTTATTCCCGCAGTATGGGCGTTACCGGCATCAACTTCCCCGCAGGTCAGCGTTCCATCTCCAATACACAGGTGAACAGCGGCACCGGTTCGGACTATCATTCCCGCACATGGGCAGTCCTGGGCCAGGCCCAGTATTCATATCAGGGCAAATATGTCGCCACGGCCTCCATCCGTTATGATGAAAGCTACAAGTTCGGTCCCTACAACCGCGGCGGCTGGTTCCCCGGAGTTTCGGCGGCCTGGATCATTTCCAAGGAGAACTTCATGCAGAATCAGGATAAGATTACGTTCCTGAAGCTGCGTGGCGGTTATGGTAAGACCGGTAACGACAGTATCCCCGCTTTCCGTTATCAGGATACGTTCTCCCTCAGCGCCAAGTATAACGACGCAGCAGCTGCGGTCCTCCAGCGCCAGGCCAACTTCAACCTCGGTTGGGAAGAGGCGTACATGGCAAGCCTCGGTGTCGACGCCACCATCCGCGACAACTGGAACATCACCATCGACCTTTACAATACAATCAATTCCCGCATTCTGCTTGAGGCCCCCCAGGCCCCTTCATCCGGTTTCTTCGCCAAGTTCGACAACGTGGGCAAGGTACAGAACAGAGGTGTCGAATTTGCAGCGGACGGCGCAATCATGAGGCGCAGTGATTTCGAATGGACCGTCGGCCTTAACGTAGGATTCAACAAGAACCGCATCCTTGAACTCCCCGACGGCCAGGATATGGTCATGTCCAAGAGCGAAGTGTCCCAGATCCTTCGCGTGGGTGAAGACGTGTATTCCTGGTATATGCCCAAGTGGGCCGGCGTCAGGACGGTTTATGACGAGGATTTTGACGAGTTCTCCGGAATTCCCCAATGGGAAAAGGTTAACGAGGACGGTACCATCACCTATGTGGACAAATACAACCAGGCTACCTTCCAGATCGTGGGCAGTGCTTCTCCCTGGTTCAGCGGTGGTCTTAACAGTGGTCTCCGCTACAAGAACTTTACCCTCAGCATGACAGGCAGTTTCGTGGTGGGTAACAAGATATACAACAAGACCCGTGAAGCCATGGATGCCGACGGCGCCTACACCAACCTCAACCAGATGTCCCATAAGAACGGACTCGGCTGGGTACGGTGGACCGGTCCCGAATTCAGTTCCGTAGGAGACGATGACCATGAATATGAAATGGAGGACGGTTCCATAATGTATTGGCTTGAAACCAGCTCGGCCACACATCCCCAGCCCGTTTCCGGTCGTTCCGACGGTGTCAACAAGGCTTCTTCCCGTTATCTGGAAGACGGCAGTTTCTTCCGCCTGAGGAATGTCACCCTGTCATACAATATCCCGGCCAACATTCTCAGCAAGGCTCGCATGAGCGGAGCCCGCGTGTATGTCGCAGCCGACAACGTCCTTACACTTTCCAGATTCTCCGGAATGGATCCGGAAGTCGGACTGGATGCCGACACCTACCACCACGCAGGTCTGTATTCCAGCAATTACCCGGTGCCGATGTCCGTAGTAATCGGTTTTGACGTCAATTTCTAAACGAGAGAATTATGAAGAAGATATTAGCTATAAGTTTCGCAGCCCTTCTCCTTGCGTCCTGCAATATGGATTTCTATCCCTCAGACGCAATGACATCCTCTCAGCTTGCCGACAATCCGGCATCGGCAGTATATACTACCGACGGTATCTATTCCCTTTTCAAGGACTTCCTGGCCTACAAGGGAGAAAGTGAGGATTATCCAAACGGCCGCAACCAGTACCTGCGCCATTACTTCCAGCTTACGGAGCTTCGCGGTGACAACGTGACCGTTTCCGGTACTACTTCGGATCCTTTTGTACGCGCATACGACTATCAGGAAGTTCCCACCGAAGAGAATATTTACTACACCTGGTGGCTCGCCTATAAGGTCGTATATGGTGCGAACTCCAATATCGATGCGATTGCTCCCGGTTCGGACGACCATCTTCTTGCGGAGAACTATTTCCTCCGTGCATTCGGCCATTTCCACCTGGTGACCCTCTTCGCAATGCCTTATGTGTATTGGAAAGACCATCCTGAGGCACTCGGCGTAGTCGAGCATCGCGGCATGGATACATACAGCGAAACCCCCGTCCGTAAAACCGTCGGCGAGATATATGACGGAATCGTCCTTGACCTTAAGGAAGCCATCAAGTTTTTTGAGGCCGACGCCCGTTCCGAAAAACCAAGCACCCGTACCGACAGGGGGTATGCTTCCCTGACTGCGGCAAAAGCCCTTCTCGCCCGCGTCTATCTCTATATGGAGATGAACCAGGAGTGCCTGGATATCTGCGACGAACTTTTGGCAAATGCACCGACTGCGGTTACGGATACTTATGATTATGAGAAGTTCCCTACAGCAACGTACGATTCCAATGAGACAATATGGTGCATCCGTGCCAGCGTGACGGACAAGTTCTTCACCACACATCCCACATCTTCCATCAGTTCCATGTACTACGACGACAAGGATCTCAAGCGCTGGGATGGTGGTACCGGCTGGGGCGAGCACTACTGGGCCGATGAACTGATAGACCTGTTCCAGCGTTATCCCGAGGATAAGCGTTTTGCCGCATATTTCCTGCAGCCTGCACCCACCAATGACGGTAAGGTCCTTGTCAGTTTCCCCATCAAGACCAAGGCCACCAACCCTCATTGCTCCAGCGGCATCGTGCACGGCTGCACGGTCAATGCCGACGGCTCCGTGGATTTCAAGTATAAGAACAAGAATTATACGGCAACTCCCACTCTCGATGCAGGTGGCTATACCCACTATGAAGTGAATACCGCCGGATTTGTCTCCGGTGCCGACGGCTCTTCAGTCCAAAAGAGAGTGTATGTGCGTCCGGATGGTTCCGTGCGTCAGAACGCCGGTGACTATGTCATTTACTTCAACACCAAGTTCGCAGGCCAGGACGGAAAGTCCAACCTTACTTCTCCGGCAATGCTACGTTGGGGTGAAGTCGTGCTGAACAGGGCGGAAGCCAACGCCAAACTTGGCAACGAGGGCCCGGCTCTGAATGACGTTAATACCATCCGCAGACGAGCCGGCCTTCCTGCCGACGCAATGTTCGATGCGACGCATATGCACGGTTACACAAGCGTTATGGATGTAGTCCTTGACGAGCGCCGTATGGAGTTCTGCTTCGAAGGACACCGCTACTTTGACGTGTACCGCAACCGCAGGGATATGGACCGCCGTTTCGTGGGATTCCACGAGTTCGGAATCATCAAGTGGACGGATCCCCGTATCGCCCTGCTGATCCCTCTGGACGAGATTAATACCAGCCATATTCCCCAGAATGACCGATAAGTATTACTAAAACCAAACTATAAATCATTTTTTAACCCTTTAATCAATCAAAACAATGAAAAAAGTATTAGCTTTTTTGGCCGTTGCAGCACTCTGTGTCTGCGCTTGCGGTGAAAAGGACGGCCCCAACAACGGTGGTGGCAAAAACAACGGTGGAGACGACTACCAGGCTCCCATTACTATTGACGCCTCTTTCGACGACTGGGCTGCCATCGAGGACAAGGTGGCTACCTACACCTGCCCTGCAGGTCATCCGAAACCGGACATCAAGCTTTGCAAAGTCTATGCAGACAAGTACTATGTGTATCTGTATGTAGAGTTCGACTACAGCGCTTATGAAGGCGAGGTGAGCGACAACCACTTCAACATCTGCATCAACGGTGACAACGACACCACTACCGGTGGTTATGAAGGCGACTGGGCACAGGGCGAAACCCCTTGCATCGACCTCCTTATCCAGGGTGATGTCCTTTCTGGAGGCGCAGCTCCCGAAGCATTCGATCCTTTCGTTGGCACCTATGCTAATGCCGCCAACGCAGCAGACTGGGGATGGAGCGAGTGCGAAGGCCTCTCCGGTTTCATAGAGGGTAAAGGCACTAAGAAGGCCTGGGAGTTCAAGCTCACCCGTGAGGTCTATCCCGCCGGCAAACTTGCAAAGGAATTCACCATGGGTCTCAGCACCTGTGTCAACGGCTGGGATTCTACCGGTGCACTTCCTGCAGTTGAACCCACTGAGGAAAATGCCGCTGGCAGAGCCCCGCTCATGACAGTTACTCTGAGCAAGTAATTCGTTTTATTCCGGGCATAGGCCTCGCAGGGCCTACGCCCTTTTTTAATAAATCGCGATCCGGTAATGAGACAAGCAAGCATCCTCGCAGTTTTTGCCATTATGGTAGCTGCGATTTCCTGTAACAAGGAAGAAACAATGTATCGTGGGTTGAACAAGGTTTCCTTCACGGAGAACAAAGAAGTTTTTCCCAATCCTGAAAGGGGCTTTTACTCCGGTTCGGCCTTTGAGTCCGATGATGCCTCACCCGTTACCGTACCGTCGATGTTGGCCGACCGTAAGCAGGGCAGAACCCTTCGTATGATCGAGTTCTGGTTTAAAGACTACTTCGAGTCGGACCTCTCCGAAGCGTATCTTCAATTAATCAGGAATTGCCTTGCCACCTACCGCAGCGGCGGCGAAAAGTGTATTCTCCGCTTTGGCTATTCCAATTACATTAAGGACCTGAGCAAACCTGAGGAAAGCGGTCCGTTCGACCCTACAGAGGAGCAGGTCCTCCGCCATATCGCCCAGCTTAAACCCATACTGCAGGAATATGCCGACGTCATTTACGTCCTTCAGGCAGGCTTCGTAGGGTGTTGGGGAGAGTGGCATTACACGAACAACTTCATTCAGGGGCCCAGCAAGGATGAAGACTTCCTTCCCAGGAAGCACGTGTTGGATGCCCTTCTGGACGCACTGCCCGAGAACCGTCAGGTGGAAGTGCGTACTCCTTTTTATAAAATGAGAATATACGGGTATTCCCTTGCCGATACCCTTACATTCGCCGAGGCCCATAAGGGTACTGTCAAGGCCCGTGTAGCGGGTCATAACGACTGCTATCTGGCCGGCTCCAACGATCAGGGTACCTTTCGCAGTCCGGCGGACCGTCAGTATTGGGAAGCCGAGACCCGTTACCTCATAATGGGAGGTGAGACCTGTGGTATGTCCAATTATTGCAAGTGCGACAATGCCCTGGAGAGTCTGGCCGCCCAGCATTTCTCCTACCTTAACGTCAGCTACGACCGCAGTGTTATCAACTACTGGTCGAGAAACTCCTGCCTGGACGAGATTAAGGAGCGTCTTGGCTACCGTCTCTTGCTGACGGATGCATATTTCGGCAAGAATCCGGTCGCCGGGGAGCCTTTCAGGGTAGTATTGAAAATCAGGAACAACGGTTTTGCATCCCTGATGAATCCCCGTGATGCGGAACTGGTCCTTACAGATAAGGACGGGGATGTGGTTAAAACCTGGCCCATCGATTCGGATCCGCGTTTCTGGATGCCGTCAACAACCACGGTCATCGACCGGAATATCGACCTTCCTTCGGGATTGGGCGGAGAGTATACTCTCTCGCTCAACCTGCCTGACCCCGCGCCAACCCTTAGAGACAATCCACTCTTCTCCGTGCGTCTTGCAAATGAAGACATTTGGGACGAGGAGACGGGTTTCAACAATATTTACAAGCTTAATCTTTAATAACATTTCCATATGAAGAAGTTTTTTGCCCTTCTGGCTTGCGCCGCACTTTGCGTTTGCGCCTGTGACAAGAAAAATGACCCCGACAATGGCGGTAAGAATAATGGCGGCGATGCGAATTACGATGCCCCGATAGTCCTTGACGGCAATTTTGAAGACTGGGCCGCAATCGAAGACAAGGTCCAGGTTGTCAGATGTGCGGAGAGCACATCCAAGAAGGACCTCAAGCAGGCAAAGGTGTATGCCGACAAGTATTATGTCTACGTGTACGTGGAATTTGACCTGTCCGATTATGACGGATTGTCCGGTGTGTCCGACGCTCATCTCCATTTCTACATCAATGGCGACAACGACACCTCTACCGGTGGCTACAAGGGCGCATTCGATCAGGGTGAGACTCCCTGCATTGACGTGATGACCGAAGGCGATGTCATTGCCGGAGGTGCCGTTTGCGAGTACTATGATCCTACGGTTTTCACCTGGGAAGGTCCCGCAAATTACATGGACTGGAGTGACGATTACTGGGTTGAGGCCGAGACTACGGGTTTTGTCGAGGGTAAAGGAACCGCAAAGGCTTGGGAGTTCAAGATTACCCGTGAGCTTTATCCGGTGGGTAAGCTTGCCAAGGAGTTTACCATGGGCATCGACCTTTTGGTAAACGGCTGGGACGCAACGGGTGCCCTGCCCAATGCCGAGGCCGATGAGACCAATACCGCAGGAGAAGCCCCCCTTCTCCTCGTAAAACTCAACAAGTAGAGTCTGATGAAACGTTCCCTTCTTGCATCGGTAACGCTCCTGTTTTGTCTGGTTGCCTGTTTTCCGTTGTTTACCACACCGGAAGAAACGCCAACTGATACTACGATAACAGTAACCGGGTTGCCCGATGCCCCGGTAAAAGCGTATTCGGAGTTTACCCTCAAGGTGAATTCTCCGTCGGATGGATACATAGACTTTCGTTCCAGTAATCCTGCACTTGCATCTGTCGGTCTCGTAGGCCGTCGCGAGTACAAGGTGTCCGTGGGCTCTCCCAGAACGGAAACGCCTGTTACCATCACATTTACTCAGGAAGCGGATGGCGATTATCCCGAGCTTTCTGCAGAAGTGGAGTTTACCGTTGTCCCCGATGGCAACAGCAGTACTATTCCAAGTGATCCTCACGCCGACCTTGAAGGCATCAAGGTGTCCTTTGTCGAGGCTACGGAACCGGTGCTTAATCCTGAGCGCGGTTTCTACATCGCCAGGGATTTCACATCTTCTACAAGTGCGCTGAAGGCGTCCGAGGTCAAGGCTCAAAGGATTGAAGGAAGAACGCTCTGGTATCTGGGTTTCTACCTGACCGATTTCATGAAGGGAGACATCTCGCAGTCCTATCTGGACAAGATTCAGGCTTCCTTCGACGCTTTACGTGACGGTGGTTCAAAATGCGTTTTGCGCTTTGCTTACAAGCCGTATCATAAGGACGGCGAGGAAATGGATCCGGAGGTTAGTGTCGTTCTCAGGCACGTCGAGCAGCTGAAACCGCTCTTGAAGAGTAACGAGGATGTAATTTTTGTCCTCCAGGCCGGTTTCGTGGGCTCATGGGGAGAATGGTACTACACTTCGCATTTCGGCTTTGCTCCAAGGACGGATGCCGATTACCAGCCGCGCAAACAACTCACGGAGGCGCTTCTTGACGCGCTCCCCGTTTCGCGTGAGATTGAGCTCCGTACCCCTCAGTTCAAGATGAGGATGTACGGCCTTACCGTAAAGGACACCCTTACATCCGTAACTGCGCACGACGGCTCCACGAAATCAAGGCTTGCCGGACACAACGATTGTTTTGGTGCGTCGGAAGACGACTATGGAACTTTCGACAACGAGTCCAAGGACCGCGAATTCTGGAAAGGCGACAGCCGTTACTTCATAATGGGCGGTGAAACCTGCGGCGTGTCAGATTACTGTACATGCGAGGCTTCCCTGAAGGACATGGAGGATTATCACTGGACATATCTGAACAGCGGATACAATACGGATGTGCTCAACCGTTGGAAAAAGAAAGGTTGTTTCGACGAGGTGGTGGACCGCCTTGGATATCGTCTTGTTATGCAGGACCTTTTCTATTCAAGTGACTTCGCTGCCGGAAAGCAGTGCATGATCGCTCTCCGTTTCTACAACACGGGATTCGCCGCTCCGATGAATCCCAGGGATGCGAAGCTGGTATGGATTTCCGATTCCGGGCAGAAGGAAGAATTCATGCTGGGCTCGGATCCCCGCACATGGCACCCCGGATATCAGGTTGTCCAGTCCAGATTCACCCCGTCATCGGAAAAGGGAGCTCTATATCTGTTACTTTCCGACCCTCTGCTCCCGGACCGTCCCGAGTTCTGCATCGCGCTTGCCAACGAAGGCGTATTCGATACCAAGACGGGTTTGAATAAACTGTATGAACGTTAATTGTTAAATATCATGAAGAAGTTATTGTCCTTTATTGCGGTCATTGTCCTGTTAAGCCTTTCAGCCTGCGAAAAGAATCCTTCCGGAGGCGGCGGCAATAACAAAGGTAACGGGGACGTGAATACGGATATCAAAATCGACGGCGATTTTGCCGATTGGGCGGCTCTTGACGCCGGAAAGGTGGTCGTTGCCAAGAACAATCCCGGGTCTTTATGGGAAGCGGTCAAGGAAATCCGTGTCTACGCTACGACAGACTTTATTTTCTATTATGTGAAGTTCGACAAGGAGAGCGTCGAGGAGGAACTCGCGAACGGGGATGAACTCAACGCCCGCGTATGTCTCAATACCGACGGGGAATTCGCATCCGGTTATCATAACTACTTCCTTCAGGGGTATGATTTCGTAATTGAGGGAGCCATGGCGAACGGCTCCGGCGGATGGAGTTCATTCGACGGAGAGCTTAATCAGAGAGTCGGCGACGGCTGGGTTATTATCGGCTCCGGAATGATCCTCGGCGCAGGAAAGGGTGTCGAATATGAACTGATGCTGGATGTAAAGGCCTTGAACAAAGCCATCAAGTCCAGCGAAACCCCAAATCATCTTCTCCAGGATAAATTCCAGACCGGAATGCGTTTTTATCACGCAGGATGGGAGGAGTTCTCCAATATGCCTAATGCATCGGCCGAAGAAGGCGATGGAAGCAGTTGGGGAGACCTGCTTGAAATAACGGTCAATAAGTGATGAAGATTTTACCGGCAGTTATCATTTGTCTGGCGCTCCTTGCGGGGTGCCGGACAAACTCTGTCCGGAATTACTGGGACTCTCACAGTATCGACTATTCGGATATTGAAAAGGCGGAGGACCAGTTCGCTTCATTCGCCGAGGTTGCGGTTGCATCTCCGTTTGAGGATGCGTCTGCCGCGATTGACGGCCTCTTCGACCTTATGAAGAAGGACGAGGTCGCCTATTACATTTATTCCTCCTGGATGGATGGCGCCTTTTACAGCATTCTTTCCCCATGCCGCAGCGCCGCATTGTATTCAAAAGCCGTGGAGAGAATAGTTTCCGACGGCGTGCTCAGCGGCTCCGAATGTGAACCGTTCCTGCAAAAGCGCGAGTGGATACAGTATAATCAGGTGGGGAAGAAGGCCGTAGTCCCGGGGTTGAACATATCGGAAAGGACGCTCGTCCTGGTTCTGGACCAGGGGTGTCCGTCGTGCCGGGAAGCTCTGTCGGCCCTGGCATCCAAAACCGAATTGGCCGATGTCAGACATGTCGCCCTATGTTGCGGATATGGACCCTCACCCACTGTCCCGGGATGGGAATACATTACTCCGGAGGATGCTTCTTCGGTTTTTGATCCTTCTATGACTCCGGTTCATTTTATAGTCGCCGCCGACGGGACGGTGGAATCCTCATACCAACTCACATTATAATCAGCACTCATGAAAAAAGTAGTCCTTTCCATTCTCTTTGTCTCAACAGTTCTCTTTGTCCTGCAATGCTGCCCTTCTTGCGTGCCGAATGACAAGCCCGACGAAGAAGGCAACGAGCAGCCACAGAAGGATAAACCCCAACCGGGCGTCTATACTTTCGTGGCGTCGGATATGATAGGACAGTGGAAAGAGGGAGACAAGATTGTCGTAAGAGGTTCATATTCCACAAAGATCCAGGTTATAAGTTTCAAGGCCGGAGATATTTCGGCCGATGGAAAAACCGCTACGGCCGAACTCGGGGAAGTCACTCAGTTTACGACCGGCCCGGACGGCCTCTACGCGGCGTGGCCGGCGGATGTGGTGGAAGAAGAGGACGGACTCATGAGCAGTGTAATCACCTATACTGAATGGGAGAGGCCCATCGCTGCCGCATATCTTGAGGACAAGACATTCGCTTTCGGCGATGCCGTGTCCATGCTTGCTTTCACCATTGATGGCGCTTATACCAGGTATGCCATTGGCGGAGCAAGCCGTCCCGGCATGACTTTCACCAAGTTTACCACCGACTATACTTCCGATAATCCATATTTCCAGAGACCCAAGGACAATGGTTATCCTTTCCGATACGGAGATGTTAAAAGTGGCGAAACCACAATCTGGTTCCCCGGAGGCTTTACATTTACGGGGGGCTATACTATCTATTTTGGCGATGGGGAAAACTGGACCAAGGCATATACGGTCAAGGAAGATACAAGGATATCCCCTGGTACGAAGGTGTCCCTGGGCAATATCACGTCCAAACTCGAGGAATACGATGGCCCGGCGCCTAAAATGCCAGAGATTGGAAAAATGACCAAATACGCGGTTAAACTGAATGAGTTGTCTGGCTTGTGCCTTAGTGCCGACGGTTCATTCATATGGGCGGTAGGCGACGGAGGCGAGTTGGCAAAACTAGACTTCGAGGGCAATGTGCTGGAATCCCGGTCAATCAGCGGAGATACTGAAGGCATAACTCTCAACCGCAGTAACGGGGATTTGATTATCGGCATGGAACCCAATGCTGTAGGCCTTATACCGGCCCCATCATACACTGGGAACGTCAAGTCCTCTTTCTTCCGTATCGAAGACGCCCGCTCGTTCGGAAATTCCGGCATTGAAGGTATCACCTACTACAATGAAGGTATCGTTTATTGTGGCACACAGACCGGCTCCAACCTGTATATATGCGATATGAATGCTGAGAAGGTGGGAGACTATAAATATCTGCAGGGTATCCGGATGAAACCTCTTCGCCAGATGCATCCCGCCATTACCGAGATTGCCGACCTCTGTTACGATCACCTTACCGACTGGCTCTGGGTTATTGATTCCGAATCGCACAGGATATTTGCCCTTACCGGCGATGCCGAACAGCTACTGGGCTCCTATCCGCTCAAGTCAAAGTCCAACGAGGAATCTCTCTGTATAGACCATGCTCATTCCTGTATCTGGGTGGGCGACGACTATGGCTCAACTTCCTATCTTTACAAGTATGAGTTTACAGGACTGGACGATGCAATTATCGAATAGTAATATGAAACGAATTGTAATCATAGCTTCTGCGATTGCCCTTGTGGTGGCGTGCAAACAGAAGGAAGCTGAACTTCCCATCTTCTATTACGCAACCCCCAATCCTTACGAAATCGTAAAGGTGGAGGAGCCCGCGCAGGATGCGGAAATCCGCAATATCATCTTCATGATCGGCGACGGTATGGGCCTGGAGCAGGTGAGCTGCGCCTGGGTGCTGAATCACGGCAAGCTTAACCTGGACAATATGCCCGTCATCGGCCTGTCCCGGACATATTGTATGGACCAGTTGATCACCGATTCCGGTGCGGGCGGAACCGCGTTGGCGTCGGGCCATAAGACCAATTACGACCACGTGGGCGTATTGCCCGATACGACGGATCTGAGCTCTATCCTGGTCTATGCGAAGGAGAAGGGAATGGCCACCGGAGTGGCGGTAACCTGCCATTTTGCCGATGCAACACCCTGCGATTTCTGCTGCCACAATGAGTATCGCTACAACCAGGAAGACCTGATTGCCGATTATGTGAACTGCGGTGTGGATTATCTCTCCGGCGGCGGCACGGACTGGTTTACAGTCAACCGCACCGACGGCAGGAACATAATCAATGAAATGGCCGCGGCAGGCTATCACGTGGCTCTTACGGAGGAAGAACTGTACAATGCGGAGCTTCCCGTCATCGGCATCCTGTCACCGGACAATCTTCCGGTAGCGGAGGAGAGGGGAGACCTGTTCCGCAGCATGGTAGCGCGTGGCATCGACCTTCTTTCCAAGAACGAGAACGGCTTTGTGCTGATGATCGAAGGCTCCAACATCGACGACTGGCTGCACGGCAACGACATCCACTATGCGATGGAGGAAATCCTGGATTTAGACCGCGTACTGGGCTATGTGCTTGAATGGGCCGCCGCAGACGGTCACACCCTGGTTGTCGTAACGGCCGACCACGCTACCGGCTGCCTCACACTCCGTGACGGCAATCTGGAGGAAGGCACTATCGGCGTCTCCTTTGCCAGCGAAAGCCACAACGGCATCGCCGTTCCCTTCTATGCCTGGGGCCCCGGCTCCGCACAATTCACCGGCATCCACGAAAATGCCGAATACGGCCAAATGCTAATTGACTTGGTGAAATGAATAAGACAAAACGTAATCCCTGGCTCCTGTATGCCCTGGTGACGATGATCACCTGGGGTATCTGGGGTGCTTTTTCGGATCAGCCCGACTTCCCCGCAACTCTCACTTATGTGGTTTGGGCGATAAGTATGATCCCCTGCGCACTTGTGGCGCTGGCAAATATCAAGTTCAAGCTGGACACCCGGAAAAAGAGTTTCTGGCTGTCGATGGGCGTGGGCCTTTTGGGCGC
>Ga0310690_10002779_pt1 | contig 27707 bp, 25 predicted proteins | sample AusTroGonzalo_MG_2_FD_207661 | JGI IMG/M metagenome (GOLD analysis project Ga0310690, IMG submission 207661) | Bovine rumen microbial communities from tropical cattle in Woodstock, Queensland, Australia - Gonzalo_04 (v2) (version 2) | ecosystem: Host-associated > Mammals > Digestive system >...
CGAAGACGATCGGGTCCTTGCCGGGGCACTTCACCTCGATGGTCGGCTCGGCGTGGCAGTAGCCCATGCAGCCAGTCTGGGTGAAGACGACGCCGATTTTCAGCTCGTCGGCCTTCTCCATCATGTGTTCCATAACTTGTTTTGCACCGGCGGCGATACCGCAGGTGGCCATTGCGACCTTAATTTGCACCAAAGAGTCGGGATCGTTGCTCTTCTCGCGAAGGTCAAGGTTCGACTGAAGCTTTTCTCTCATAGCTTTCAGTTCTGCTAAAGACTTAACTTTTGCCATAGAATACGTTTTTTATGGTTATTTATTGAGTTTAATTCTCTTGTTTGCCTTCCGTGTGCACACACCACACGAAAAACGCTGCAAATTTATGGAAATATACTGCTCATTCCAAATAAAAGACAAAGATTTTTCCATCCTTACCGCTTTTATAATGAGTTGGATTTCAAATCTTTAATATTGCGAATCAAAAGAAAAATGTAAATTAGAATCATTCTAATTTAGAAACTGGGCGTTTTTAAATACAAAAGGCTTCACTTTGGGCGCAAACCCAAAGGAAGCCAATGTACTTCAAACCACGACGGCGATTATAGCTCGTCGTTGATCAACATCTCAAGAACCTTCATGAAATTCTGCTCCTTGAGGTTGGTCTCGCCTTCGTCGGCCGAAACGATGTCGTTGATGTCGGCCATGAACCCTACTTTGTCCTCTTGAGTCTTCAGGAACTCGTCTTTGTGCTCCTTGAAGAAGCTCAGCCAGGCCGGACTAGTCATCGACTTCCAAGCCTCGAAAACCTCGTTGTAGCTCTTCTCGTCGAACTGCAAACAGATGCGTTCCAACTCATTCATGGAAATGTTTCCATCGATGCCCGAAGCGCAAAGCATCATGAAAATTTCGAATTTTTCTTTGGTCAAGTTTTCCATGGCATTTCGTTTTAAGGGTTTGTTGCGACAAAAGTAAAAAATAAATCCATACCTTTGCAAAAATTTTCAAATTCTATGAAAAAAATTATCTGCATGGCCATTTTTGCACTTCTCGCCACGGCGGGAATGGCCCAACAAAAGTGCTATTGGGTGTTTTTCACCGACAAGAACGACACGCAATTCGACCCTTACTCCTACTTCGACGCGAAAGCCATTGAGCGTTATGAGCGTTGCGGTGCCGACCTGTACGACATCAGCAACTTCCCGTTGAATGACAGCTATGTGGCTGCAGTGAACGGCTATGCCACTGAGATTTTCGGTGAATCCCGCTGGCTCAATGCCGTCGGCGTTGAGGCTACCGACGATAACGCTGCCCTCATTGCGCGACTGCCTTTCGTGGAACGCGTCCAAGAGATTGTGGCAAGCGGAACGGTGGCGCAAGTTGTCACTAATGACGATCCGAGGTCGGGCAGCACCAACGACGTGCTCACCGCGCAACTGAAACGCTTCGGCGGTCAGCATTTCATCGACCACGGCATCGACGGGTCGGGGTTGCGTATCGCCGTGCTCGATGCCGGTTTCCCTGGCGTTAACACCCATCCTGCCTTCAAGCACTTGCGCGACAACAACCAGATTATTGCCACCTATAATTTCCCTAGCCGTAAGGAAGATGTGTATGGTTGGGGCTCGCATGGCACGATGGTGTTGAGCTGCATCGCAGGCATCAACAAGGGTGGTCAACGTCTTGGCCTGGCTACAGGTGCCGAGTTTCTGTTGGCCCGCACGGAGATCGACCCTGAGCCTTTCAAGGAAGAAGTATGGTGGGCGCAAGGTGCCGAATGGGCCGACAAGCATGGCGCCGACATCATTAACAGCTCTTTGGGCTATGGCAAGGACCGCCACTGGACTCGCGACATGAACGGCAGGTCGTATGTGGCCAGGGCCGCCAACAAAGCCGTTGAGAAAGGCATCCTGGTGTGCAACTCCGCCGGTAACGAAGGCGACGACATCCGGTGGATGACCATCATCACTCCCTCCGATGCCGAGAATGTGCTTTGCGTGGGTGGCATCGAGGCCGACCTGAGGAATTACCGTCATATCGATTTCAGTTCCTATGGCCCCACCGCCGACAGGCGCCGCAAACCCAACGTGGTGGCCTTCGGATTGGCTGAAGTAGCCAACCCAAGTGGCAACTTCACCTCGGCGTATGGCACTTCGTTCTCCAGCCCTTTGACGGCTGGATTCTGCGCTTGTGCTTGGCAGACGCGTCGTGAGCTCACTGCCCTTCAGTTGAAGGAAGAGATTGAGAAATCGGCCGACCTCTACCCCTATTTCGACTACGCCTTCGGTTATGGCGTACCACAAGCGGCTTATTTCACCAATGAGCTGACGCCTGTCGAGCGTTCTTTCACTTTGGTGCAGGAAGCCGACGGCGTGCGCATCGTTTTCCCCGAGATCTTCGACAATCAGGAGGCTTTCATCAGCTTGGAGGGCGAAGACGGCGTCTTGGTGGGTTACTACCAGGTCAGACCTGATTCAACGGGCATCGTGTTGATGAACCGCGAGTTCGGCCCAGCCAAGAAACTCAATGTGTCCTACAATGGTTTCTACGACTCCTGCCCCATTACGGGCATGGGAGAAGCGCCTCAACTGTTTGAAATGAATTCGACTGATGCCATAGTCATCGCCAGCCAGAACGGCACATTCCAAGAAGTGCATGAGGAAGGCTGGATGGACTCGAGATATTTCAAATACGACTACAACCTCCCTGCAGGGCCTTGGGACGGCTTCAACCGTCATTTCGCCTACGGCCGCCGTTGGATGTACGGAAAGACATATAAAATAGGTATGGGTCTCAGCTTGGACTTCAACCGTTTTGTCGCCAAGTCACAGATTCCTGGTGCCATGGAGGTGGCGGATCGTAAGACCATCCTGCGCTCGATGCAGCTCCGTGGCGAGTTGTTCCAGCGCATTATCAACCGCAGATGGGGCATGAACTGGGATTTGGGTATTTATGGTGGCATCAACGCCCTGCGTCGAGTGAAGGTGACCGACAACATGACTTGGCAAGATGCGGAAGGAAATCCTACGCATCCCTATAATAGCAAAGTCACTTCCTATTACAACAACTGCAAGGCGATGAACCTTTTCGAATACGGCGCCACCACGCACATCAGCTATACCATCATGAACGCCGTCAATATCGGCGTTTATGGCAGCTATCGTCTCTCGCCCGTCATCACCAAGGACGATTTCCTGCTGGGCACGCCCAACACGCAACCCTCGCCATGGAGTGTCGGCATCGAGATAGAGGTTGTCCAATAAGCATTGGAAACAATACATTTATGGGAAATCGCACTTTTAGGAGTGCGATTTTTCTTTATGTCCAAATATTTTCCTAAATTTGCAGACCTTTTAACAAAAGCCTATTCAAATCAAAACACATAGAAAATGAAAGTACAAGAATTAGTAGAAAAGCTCAACCTTAAGGTTTTGTCGGGCGAAAAGGGCCTCGACAGGGAAATCGACGGCTGTTACATTTCCGACCTCCTCAGTGACGTGATGGGCAATGCCATGGAAGGCAACGTCTGGATCACGCTGCAGACCCACAAGAACGTGATGGCCGTGGCCTCGCTGAAGGAACTGGCCTGCATCATCCTGGTGAAGAGCCTCATGCCCAACGACGAGACCATCGAGCAGAGCAACGACGAAGACCTGCCCATCCTGCAGACTTCGCTGCCAACCTACGAGATTGCTGGATTGGTATATAACCTGTTGCACGAATAAATGGCATTGTAGAGACGCAATGCATTGCGTCTCTACCAACACCATATCATGGAATTGAACGCATATAGAGCCGACCTCCACATGCACACGGTGCTCTCGCCGTGCGGCGACCTCTATATGAGTCCCTCCGCCATCATCGAGCAGGCCAAGAAACTCCACCTCGATGTCATCGCCATCTGTGACCATAACACCACACGACAGGTGAAAGTGACGCAAAAGATCGGGCGCGAGAACGGCATACTCGTCATTGGCGGCGTCGAAATCACCACGCAGGAAGAGGCCCATGCCCTCGCCTACTTCGAGACCGATGAACAATTGGACAAATTCCAGGAATTCATCGACGAACACCTCCCCCACATCCCCTTAGACGAGGAAAAGGTCGGTTACCAGCTGATTGTCGACGAGAACGAGGAAGTGGTCGGCGAAGAGGAATGGCTGCTGTGGTCGGCACTGGATGCGGATTTGGACACCTTATATGACGTGGTGCACGAAATCGGCGGACTGTTTGTTCCGGCACATGTGAACAAGCCGGCGAGCAGCATCATCAGCCAGTTGGGCTTCATTCCGCCCGACCTCAAGGCCGACGCTTTGGAGATCTCGAAGCACGTCACCAAGCCTGATTTCCTGAAGAAATACGCCTACCTGAAGAAATTCAACTTCACCAAGAGCAGCGACGCGCACTTTTTGCATATCATCGGCGAGGTACACTGCGTGCTGCACATGTACGACAAGACCTTCGACGAGTTCCGCAAGACCCTCCACGGCGAGGACGGACGCTACATCGACACTGAACCAAAAGAAAAACTACAACTTTTATTCGGATGAAAGAACTATCAATGCATGTTTACGACCTGATGGAAAACTCGACGGCGGCCAACTCCACCCTCGTCGAACTGACCATCCGCGACAGCCTGAAAGACAACATATACGCCTTCACCATCAAGGATAACGGTAAAGGTATGACACCCGAGTTCCTGGCCAAAGTGACCGACCCATGGACCACCTCGCGCACTACGCGTAAGGTTGGTTTGGGATTGCCGCTGATTAAGATGAACACCGAAAACGCCGGTGGCGGCATGAATATTGAAAGCGAGGTCGGGAAAGGCACTGTCTTGAACTTCTGGTTCCAGCACGACCACCTCGACCGTCCCCCGATGGGCGACTTGGCAGGCTCGTTGGTGATGCTGTTTTCGGCCCACGAGGATATTCGTTTCATCTACACCCACATCACCGACGACGGCGAGTTTGTCTTCGACACCGACGAAATCAAGGAGGCACTTGACGGCATGTCAATGACCGATGTCAGCATCATGAAATACCTGAAGGAGATGATTCAGGAGAATTTGGAAGAAATACACTATAATGATTAAATAATAGGTGGACACACAAATCCGCCCTTACAAAGAATAAAACGATGAAATTAAGAGAGATTTCAGAATTATTAAATGCCAAGGTGCTTTGCGGACACGACCGCCTGGATGAGGACCACGAGACCGCATTTGCCTCCGACCTGATGAGCGACGTGCTCACCTTGGGCGACTACAACCCAGTCATTTTGACTGGACTTTGCAACATGCAGACCATCCGCACCTGCGAGATGGGCAATCTCGACATCATCGTCCTGGTCAGGCGCAAGAAAGCCACCGAGGAGATGATTGAGGAGGCCGAAGACGAGAACATGGTCGTCATGGAATGTGACTTCTCTATGTTCAAAGCCTGTGGATTGCTCTTCAAGGCGGGTATGCAACCCATTTTCTGATGTCAAACCAAACCTCAACGCCATGCACCTAGAATACCAAGTTTTTGAAGCGGACTTTGTGAACGCCGGAGCCGCATCAAGTGCCATCAAGAAGACCTTGAAGCAACTCAACGTCAACCCGCAAATCGTGAAGCGGGTGGTCGTTGCGCTCTACGAGGCGGAAGTCAACGCCATAGCGCATGCCTACGGAGGTATGATCTATGCCGACATCGAACCCGACAAGATCACCGTCAAGGTGGTCGACAAAGGTCCGGGCATCCCCGACATCGCCTGGGCCATGCAGGAAGGCAACTCCACCGCGTCGCCTGAAGTCCGCAACATGGGATTTGGCGCAGGTATGGGCTTGCCCAACATCCAGAAGAATGTCGACAAATTGAATGTGACCTCTACCGTAGGCGTTGGAACGACCGTTGAGATGGAGGTGAATTTTGTGTAATCAAAAGAATGAACTATGGAAAAGACCCCGTTTTTTCACGCCCTGAGCATCGATGAGGACACCTGTATCGGCTGCTCGCACTGCATGAAGATATGCCCTACCGAGGCGTTGCGCGTACGCGACGGCAAGGCGGTGCTCCTCCCCGACCGTTGCATCGACTGCGGCAACTGCTTCAAGGTGTGCCCCACCCGTTCCATCTACGTCAAACAAGACGATTTCGAAGACATCTTCAACTTCCCCATCCGCGTGGCCTTGGTGCCCGCCGTCTTCTTTGGGCAATTCCCGAACGACATCACCGTGTCGCGCATCTACGGCATCCTCAAGGAGATTGGTTTCACCCATGTCATCGAAACGGAGTCGTCTATCCCGATCTATACTGCAGCTAAAAAGAAATACGCCGAGGAGAATCCCGACATCAGGCCGCTCATTTCCACTTTCTGCCCTGCCATCGTGCGTCTCATCCAAGTGAAATTCCCTGGCTTGAGCGAGAACCTCATTCCTTTGCGTGCGCCCATCGATATCACGGCAATGTACATCCGTCGCAAACTTAAGCAGGAGATGGAGGTGCAGGAAGAACAAATCGGCATCTTCTACATCACGCCTTGCGCGGCCAAGATTGCTGCCGTGAAAAGCCCTGTGGGTGAAGAGAAGTCGCTGGTGGATGGTGTCATCAACATGGACTCGCTCTACAACCGCGTCTACAAGGAAATCAAGAAACAAGGCCATAGCTACAAGGAACATAAGTTGCCCGTCTCGCAACTTTCTGCCGACGGTGTGTTGACTTCGCTCACCAACGGCGAGCGCCGTCTCTCGGATGCGCAACACTCCTACTCCATCGACGAGATTCATAATGTCATCGAGTTCCTTGAAAAGGTGGAGAACGAAGAGATTGAAGATGTCGATTTCCTTGAGCTTCGTGCCTGCGACCAGAGCTGCCCCGGTGGCATCCTGACCTGCGACAACCGTTTCTTGATGTGTGAGCGTGTGTTCGGTCGTGCCCGCAAAATCGCCGACCGTGAGCGCAAGGGCGAACAGACCAAAGACCACGAGTTGGAAGAAGAACGCAACTACCTGATGCGTCACATGAAGGTTGGCGAAATCAAGCCACGCAGCATGCTTGTCCTTGACGATAATATCGCCGTTGCCTTGGAAAAGATGAAGAAGATTGACGAATATCGTGCCCGTCTACCTCAAACCGACTGCGGCATCTGTGGCGCACCTACCTGTGATGCCTTGGCCCGCGACATCGTGTGCGACAACGCCGAGCTGACCGACTGCGTCTTCATCCAACGCAACCTCGAAGCCCGTGGTAACATGGACGTGCAGGAGTCGCTCAAGATCATGGAGCTCATCTGGGGCAAGGCCAAGATGAATGACTATGTGAAGAATAAATAAAGCAAAAACTACAACAAAAAAAACGACCGCACTCAACGAGAGCGGTCGTTTTGCTTTCAGCAAGCGAAGGAATTATTCGCCTTGTTGGGCTTTCTCTTGCTTCTCAAGGTTTTCCTTGAGGCCGGCGAGGACTTCGAGGTCACCGAGGGTGCTGTGCTCAATGTTGTCATTGATTTGCTTCACAGTACGCTTGGCTTGCTTGGCGGCCTTCTCGGCAGCCTTTTCCTCTGCGCTCTTGGCGGGAGTTTCCTTCTCCTCTTCTACCTTAGGCAGGGCGAGGATGATCTTCTTGCTTTCCTTGTTGAACTCAAGGACCTTGAACTCGAGGCTGTCGTCAACCTTGGCATTGGTGCCATCTTCCTTCTTCATGTAGCGGCTGGGGCAGAAACCCTCGACGCCGTAAGGCAGAGAAACGACGACGCCCTTGTCGGAGGCGCTGATGACAGTACCTTGGTGCATCGAACCGACGGTGAAGACGGTCTCGAACACGTCCCAAGGATTCTCTTCGAGTTGCTTGTGGCCGAGGCTGAGGCGGCGGTTGTCTTGGTCGACGTCGAGGACGACGACATCAATGGTCTCGCCAACCTTGGTGAATTCGGCCGGGTGCTTGATCTTCTTCGACCAGCTGAGGTCGCTGATGTGGATCAGGCCATCGACGCCTTCTTCGAGTTCGACGAAGATACCGAAGTTGGTGAAGTTACGCACGGTGGCGGTGTGCTTCGAGCCAATCGGATAGCGGTCGGTGATGTTGGCCCACGGGTCGGGCATGAGTTGCTTCATACCCAGGCTCATCTTACGCTCTTCGCGGTCGAGAGTCAAAACCTTGGCTTCCACCTCGTCGCCCACCTTCAGGAAGTCCTGGGCGCTGCGGAGGTGTTGGCTCCATGACATCTCGGACACGTGGATCAGGCCCTCAACGCCGGGAGCGATCTCAACGAACGCACCGTAGTCGGCAATGACGACGACCTTACCCTTAACGGTGTCACCCACCTTGAGGTTCTCGTCGAGAGCATCCCACGGATGAGGAGTGAGCTGCTTGAGACCCAAGGCGATACGCTTCTTGTTGTCGTCGAAGTCGAGGATGACGACCTTGATCTTCTCGTCCAACTTGACCACCTCTTCGGGGTGCGTGATACGGCCCCAGCTGAGGTCGGTGATGTGGATGAGACCGTCGACGCCACCGAGGTCGATGAACACACCGTAGCTGGTGATGTTCTTGACCACGCCTTCGAGGATCTGACCCTTCTCGAGCTTGCTGATGATCTCGGCCTTCTGGGCTTCGAGTTCATCCTCGATGAGAGCTTTGTGAGAAACAACCACGTTCTTGAACTCTTGGTTGATCTTCACGACTTTGAATTCCATCACGCTGTCAACAAACACGTCGTAGTCGCGAATCGGCTTGACGTCGATCTGCGAACCGGGCAGGAAGGCTTCGAGGCCGAACACTTCGACGATGAGGCCACCCTTGGTGCGGCTCTTGACATAACCGTTGACGATCTCGCCGCTTTCGTAGGCCTCGTTGACGCGATCCCATGACTTGAGCAGCTGAGCCTTCTTGTGAGAGAGGATGAGTTGGCCGTTGGGACCTTCTTGGTTCTCAACGTAGACTTCCACCTTGTCGCCCACCTTCAGGTTGGGGTTGGTGCGGAATTCTGCAACAGGAATAACACCATCGGACTTGAACCCGATGTTGACGACGACTTCGCGGTCGGTGATGGCAACAACAGTGCCTTCGATGACCTCGTGGTCGGCAATCTGGTTCATTGTGCCAGCATACTTCTCTTCGAGGTTCTTGCGCTCGTCAGCAGAATAGTTGTCGAACTTCTTGTGTGAAGAGGTCCAGTCGAAATCTTCGGCGGGAACGGGCTTCTGTTTCGGAGCCTTGGCCTTCTTCTCAACCGGCTTTTCAGCGGGTTGCTCGACGGGCATTTCTTGTGCAGGCATAGCCTCGTTGATGATGTTTTCGTTTTCTTCCATGTTAAATTTGATAAAAATTGTACCCGTCTGCATTCCGGACCCCTGCCGACGAGGAGGTTAAACTTTTGATTATCAACTCAAACCGCTGATGTCGCCATCATTCCGGGTGGCGGTCTGAATCGGGCTGCAAAGATAGGAAAACTTTTCTTACAAAATACTTCCTAACGAATTATTTTTCAATTCCTTTGACAAAATCAGCAATCATCTCCAACACCTCAGGCGAAATGGTTTCATCAATAGTGAAATATTCGTTAGGCGAACCCGTCTCACAATGTTGGAAAAGATGGTTCAAATCTGGCATCTCACGCAAGGTCAGATTGGTCTTGCCATGCTCGACGATGATTCTTTCGTAAGCAGAAAGATTCTGCGAGGCAATCACTTGCAAGTCCTTTGTTCCATTCAGCAACAAGGCAGGACATTGGGTCTGCACAATGGCTTCTGTGGGGTCGTATTTCAGGAAATAGTACATCCACGGCATCGTCATTTGCGATACGGTTTGTTCGGTCAGTTCCTCGTTGTAGCCCCAACCTTTCACCAACTGGCGCATTAAACTATCGGCCTCTTCCCTGTTGCTTGACGCCTGAATGATGTCAAACAGCTGAGCATTGACGTTACTGCTGAATTGAACGGCCTCTTCCGTCATACCCGAAGCTCTTAATATGGCCTTTTGTTGCTCTTTGAGAACTTCCACACCATTCACGGCAGGACCAGCCAAAGAAACCAGGAATGCCACCTCGGGACGGCGCGCTGCCACCATGAAATTAATGATGCCACCTTCGCTATGGCCTAAAATGCCTACACGCGAAGCGTCGATGTGATTGTGGCTGCGAAGGAAGTCGAATGCGGCTTCGGCATCGTAGGAGAAGTCCATGCTGGTAGCGTTGTAGACCTCACCATCCGACCCACCTATGCCACGGTCGTCGTAACGCAACACAGCTATGCCATGACGGGCACAATAATCAGCGATGACCCCAAACGGACGATGGTTCATCAGTTCCTCGTCACGGTTCTGCTGTCCGCTGCCCGAGACGAGCACCATGGCGGGAAACGGGCCGTCGCCTTCAGGAATAGTCAGTGTGCCGGCCAAGGTGTTGCCTTCTTTTTCGTTGACGAATGTCACTTCTTCGATATGATAGTTGAAAGGCGGTTGCGGGTCTTGCGGACGTGCCATTTGTTGTGCTTCCTTCTCCCCTTTTTCAAGGTTTAACGGGAAAGCCATACCATGTTGCGAGAACTCACCCTCGATGACGTTGCCTTTCAAAGTGCCCGAATAGCTGGCTCCCATGGCGGACATCGTCATCCCCAAACGGTTGTCTTGAAAAAAGGTCTCGTCAACAGGAATATCGAATGCACCTTGGGCAGGCACGTCCAAAGTGGCGGAATAGCCGTTCTCCGTTGACGTAATGTCAAAAGCCATCTCCAATTGTTGCGCGCCAAGGTCCAACTGACCTTTCCAATAGCCCTCAATTTGGGCATGCGCTGAAATGGCCATAAAGGCAAAAACGATAGTTAATAATCTGGTTCTTAAGTTCTTCATTTTATCACGTATTATCTTGTTGTTCAAATAGGGCAGACACATAGGCCCGCCCCCTGCAAATTATTTCTTCTTGCGTCCTGATTTCTTCAGTGCCTCTGCGATAATCCATTGCAGTTGCCCGTTGACGGAGCGGAACTCGTCGGCGGCCCATTTCTCCACCGCCTCCATCGTCTCGGCATCAACACGGAGTAGGAAAGTTTTATTGTTCGTATTGTCTTTTTCCTTAGCCATGTCGATCACCTTTCCAAAGTTTTCACTTTCGCTATCATTTCAAGCGTCTCCTCTTCCGTGGCGCAGTTGAGGTAATACAACTCACCATTCGAAGTGCGAAGCTCAAGCAAGGGGCCGCCGTCTTCATGGATGAACATCATGCAGTTTTCTCCATTCTTCAGGCGGAAATGTCCCATGTTCACTTTATTGGTTGACATGCCGTTGGTGCGCATGGCAATGCCCGGCCACTGCTGCCAAACGCTGTCCGAAGTGATGTCGGCAACGGGAATCGTGGCATGGTAGCCTCCGCCCTTGACCTTGATATAGTCATTTGAGATTTCATACTTTGGACCTTTGTTGCCCCAGAGGACCAGAACCAAAAACAGACCCATGCTTAAAATCGGCAGGATGACGACCGTCCATAAGGTTATTTTGGTCTTCTTTTCATCCGATAGCCTTGTCTTTTCTTGGGTTTCGGTGAATTCAACGCCATCTTGGTTTCCCCTTCTACGACCGAAGCCGTTGTATCTCCACATGGCGATAAACAAGGGAATCATCATGGCCAAAACCAATGCAATCATCACATTCGCCGTCATCATCTCGTCAATGACCTTGGTCATGGAGAGCATAGCCGTGACAATCAACAGGAAACCCGTCGCGGCAAAGGTGATAGCTACCACTTTTTTCAGGCCTTCGATGTCGACCAAGGCTTTTCTCTCGGGCGACAGGCCTCCGTATGGATTGATCAGGTTAGGATATCGGTAGCAAAGCCATGCCGACACGATCAGAAGCAATCCCATTCCAATGTTCAAATAATCAATGAATTCCATAGCAATCACAATAATTGATAAAACATGCAATAATAGATTATTTTACTATCAAATAAACCACTAATAACACAAGCCCGATGGCGAAAGTCACAAAACCCGCCTTGCTGAACTCTCCTGTAAAGCGCCATTTGGCGATGACCAGCACCAAGCAAAGACCACAGCCAGCAATCCACATAGCATGAAATGATTCCATGTGGAAGAAGATTTCAAGCAACGCCGCCACCACCCAAGCAACTCCGGAAGATATGTAGTTGACTATAAAAAATTTCTGCATACCCGCCTCGTATTCAACACCTCGCTGCTCCTCCATCACCCTTCTCATACCACGGTCTTTCTCAGGATGCCGCTTCACCCGTATGGCTAACCACACAGGGATGGCAACCATGATGAGCAAAAAGACACATAACAATATTTGTCCAATCATGATAAATTATTTGAGGGTTACATGCCAGTAATATACGGCCAATGCAATCATCGCAAAAGAGATTAGCATGATGATGGCGAAACTAATCCTGCCTCGACTTTCATCTTGGCTCAACATAATTTTCCAAAACACGAGTAGCATTACTGCGGTCATCATCATGACAATGGAAATGACTACCGCATCCATATACCCTTGCCATTGAGGAACATTCATGGCTCCCGCTACCAAGAGCATCATGATGCCGAAAAGCAACAACACGAAAAAGCCGAACTGTTGTCGTTGTGGAGAAGCCATATCCCCTTTCTCACCCGGTATATGGAGAACACGGATGCGTAACAGAGGATTACCATTCTGTCTGTTTTTCCAGACGAGGTCGGGACGTATTTTCGACAATATAGCCGCACCGATGGAGGCTATGCCCGCAATGATTAATACTATTGTACCACTATCCATTTTTTTCTTTGTTTTATCATTTTCTCGACGCGCTTTGCGGCAGTCCGTTTTAGTATAAACTACCAGTATTGACCACCGGCTGGGCCGATTCGTCGGCGCAGAGCACCACCATGAGGTTGCTCACCATGGCGGCTTTGCGCTCCTCGTCGAGTTCCACAACCTCTTCGTCCTTCAGTTTGTCCAAGGCCATCTTGACCATCGACACGGCGCCTTCCACAATCTTCTCACGGGCCGAGATGATGGCGGCAGCCTGCTGACGGCGCAGCATCACAGCGGCAATCTCAGGCGAATAAGCCAGATAGTTGATGCGGGCCTCAAGCACTTCCAAGCCCGACATGGCCAAGCGCTCGTTCAGCTTGGTGAGCAGCACCTCGTTGATTTCCTTGCCACCCGAGCGGAGGGTCAGTTCGTCTTTCTCGGCTTCGTTCTCGTCATAGGCATACATGCCCGCCACCTCGCGCAAGGCGGCATCGCTCTGCACCTTGATGAAGCTCTCGAAGGCTTTCATGCGGTTGCTGACCGTCACAGGGGCCGTGCCCGAGCCGCCACCAGCCATGGTCTGCGAGTCGATCTCGAACATGGCCTTGTAGGTGTCCTTCAGTTTCCACACGAGGATTTGACCGATCATGATGGGGTTACCTGTCTTGTCGTTCACCTTGATGTTGTCGGGGTTGAGGTTACGGGCGCGCAACGAGACCTTCTTGGAGGTCATCAGGAAGTTGACCCAGTGGAAGCCCGTCTTGGTGAAGGTACCTTTGTACTTGCCGAAGAACAGCATCACCATAGCCTCGTTCGGTTCCAGCTTGCGGAATCCTATAGGCAGGATGCAGGCCAGCAAAAGTCCAATCACAGACAAGAACGGTGTGGACAACTGGCCGTTGGCAAAGGCGTAGAACCCCAAAACGCTCAAGCCGATGATGGCGATTTCGACAAACAAAGCGATGAATCCGTTCATCGCAAGACCCTTGAATTCAAATTCTTTTGTTTCCATAGATGATATTGTTTTGATATTATTTTGATGCTGCAAAAATACATTAATTTTGAAACATGCAAGAAAAAAATGCACTTTTTTTGAGAAATTTTACTATAGATGCATTATTTTTGCGGTGACAATAAGGAGAATCATTCAAAACTCAATCAATATGAAGAAGTTAGCTTTACTATTTGCAGTGGTCATTACGATGGCGAGCTGCAGTTCATTGAGAATTGTGGACCAAAACGCAGCCCTTAATGCTGGAGCGGCAGCTGTGCAGGCCCTGACCATTACTGACTCGCAGGTGGCCCAGTTGTGCAGCCAGTATATGGTGGAAACCGACGGACAGAACACCATCTTGCCCGCCAACAACGAGTACACGCAGCGTCTCGACCGCATCATGGCCCGTTTCCACAACATCAGTGACTTGAACCTGAACTACAAGGTGTATCAATCGAACACGGTGAACGCCTTTGCCAGTGGCGATGGCAGCGTGCGTGTCTACACGGGCTTGATGGATGCCATGAACGACGACGAAGTGTTTGCCGTCATCGGCCACGAGTTGGGGCACCTTATTAATAAAGATGTCCGCGACGCCTATCGTGCCGCCTATCTCACCGTAGCAGCCCGTTACGGCATTGCAGCGGTCAACACTACCGCCGGAGCCATTTCGACAGGCTTCCTTGGCGACATTGCCCAAGAGCTGGCCCAAAACGCCTATTCACGTCGTCAGGAGACACAGGCCGACGAGACCGCCTTCCAGTTCTGCATCCAGAATGGCGTCGACCCCTTTGCCATGTATCATGCCCTCAATGTGTTGATTTCGTTGAGCGGACAAACGAGCCAGCAAAGCAGACTGGCGGAACTGCTTTCCACTCACCCCGATACCTATAGGCGTGCAGCCCACGTCAAGGAGATGGCGGAAGCAGCTGGATATCGCATGAACAAAACGAATCCGAACAACAACAACAACAACAACAACAACAATAACAATAACAACAACAATAACAACAATAATATTCACGATAATCCCAACAATAACAATAACAATAACAATAACAATAACAACAACAACAACAACAATAATATTCACAATAACCCCAATGGGGGTCCTAGATTAAACCGCCATTAATTTGGTATTAATCTTTAGCGAATTGCTCGGCCAGCATCTTGAACTTTCGGCCACGTTCCTCAAAGTTCTTGTATTGGTCGTAGCTTGAAGCCGCAGGCGACATCAGACAGGTGTCGCCTTTTTTTGCGTGCGCTTTGATGTAGTCAAAAGCGTCTTCCATTGTGGGATAATAGTACATGGTCGGTCCCTCGACAGTTATCAACTGCATCATCCTCTCCCCTGCCTTGCCGGTAAACAAAAGGTGCGGGATAGGATGGTCTTTTAGATAGTCGGCCAGAGGCTGATAGTCGATGCCGCGGTCGAAACCGCCAAGCAGCAGGAAGTCGACGCGTCCCAAGGCTTCGCAAGCCATGATGGCGGCCTGTGGGATGGTTGAGATGCTGTCGTTGACAAAAGTGACGCCTCCGAAATTGCCAACAGGTTCCAGCCTATGCTCCAAAGGCTTGAAGGTGTAAAGATATGGGACCAACTCGCGGAAATCCACACCGTAGGCATAACAAGCCAACAATGCCGCCTTGACATTCGACAGGTTGTGCTCGCCTATCAAAGGAAGCGCCGACGCATCGACAATCTCACTGATGTCGAACAGTGAAAACACGATGTTATTAACAAACAGCCTCCAGGCATCCTCCAATAATGTCTCGTGGATGACAGCGGTATCTTCCTCGCCCATATAACGCATGATATTGAGTTTGGCTGCCGCATAGCGTGCCATGGTGCCAAAATGGTCAAGGTGTTCCTCGAAAATGTTAAGCAGCACTCCTACCCGAGGACTATTGTGTACGTATTCCAGTTGGTGCGCCGAGAGCTCATACACCACGATACTCTCCGGTTGAATATCCTCCATGATGTCGAAGCAAGGGATGCCGATATTGCCCGTGAGGATGGCGTCGCGTCCCGACGATTTCAGCAGATGATAGATGAGGCTTGTCGTGGTGCTCTTGCCCTTGGTGCCCGTGATGCCAATGGTTTGGGCATGGAACTGGCCAAGGAAAAGGTCGGTCTGCGAGGTGATCTCCACCCCTTTCGTGTCGAAGTCCTTAAGGGAGATACCTGGCGTCTTGATGACAATGTCGTAATCGTACATGGCCTCAAGATAGCCTGTGCCAAAATGTTGCACAGCCTCCATCTCGTTCTTGTCGGCCACTGCCACGACCGCACCGGGCAGATATTTATTCAAGAAACGCAGGGTCGACTGCCCCTCGCGTCCGAAACCGAGGATGAGAATGCGCTTGCCGCGCAGACGGTTGAGTATCAGGTCAAACATACAGGCGGGTCTTTAGGATTTGCTCAAACTTTTCGGGGAGGAAATGCTCGTGGTTAAAACGATTAAGGATGTGCTCTACCTCTTCACGCTTGCCTTCAACAGCATCCATGCAGGCCCTCACTTCTTCAACTGTGCCCACGCATTCGAAAGGTTTCACGGCAGCGGTACCGTTCAGTTCTTCCAGAATCGGTTGCAACGAGGCATCTGCCATGAGGTCTTTGCCGAAAATGGCAACCAGCTTTTCCTTGGGAAGGAAGGGCGAAAGGATGATCCAAGTGAACAGGCATTTGGGACAATGGCCACACCATGAGTCGGTCTTGCTACCCACGTTGCAGCTGCGGAACACGGGGTGGTAAGCCTCGCATTCCGAGAAGAGTTTTGCGATCTGCAGTTCGCTCAAGGGACGCAAGAAACTGAAATATTGCACTTCATCGTTTAGGTTCTCAGCCACATAGTTCCTGAAGTCGCCCTCAAACTCAATGGATTTGCTGTATTGGTGGTTGATGTTTGTTCCAGGCACCGTCGACTCGTTGGCGCTGTTTTCATTTGACAAAGCGATGTATCTTGAATGGCTGCCGAATGCCACCAAAATGCTGATGAAAGCCAGCAAAGCCGAGAAAGGCGTATGCCCGTTGAGGTAGCCTTCCGCATTGAGTTGCAGCATGGTTGGGTCGAGGGTGCGGTTGATGACGATAAACCCATCATCTTTGTAACCCGCCGTCATCACGCAGTTCAAGGTCGCACCACGTGGGTTGACAATCAGGGGAACGACAGGCATTTCGTTGCGCAGGCATTCCAGTGTGACCACAGAGTCCTTTCCGCCGCCTACGGGAACCAACGTCTTTTCCAAAAGCGGTATCTCTACTTTTCCAAAACCCTGTTTTCCGATGGATTCAATCTCCATCAGATCTGATTCCGAAACAGTGATGCCATTCAAATACAAGAACTCACCCAATCCGTTGTAATACAGTTTCTCCCAAAAAGCTTTCTGCGAGTCGGTCAAGGCAAAAGGCTTCACCACCACCCTTTTGGGGCAGGCGATTTTCCAATAACTTACCAACTCAGTCATGCCAATCTGGAAGGCCAGGGCCTGCAACTGCTCCTCGGGGATGCCGTCCCAGTCGAAGAAAGGCCTTGCCGGGATCTTCAAAGTCGGTTGGAAATGGTATCGGTCGTCGAGGTTGAAGTCGAAAGCCAACGACAAGGCTCCGTCTTCGCATTTCACCGACTGCTGTTCGAAGGTGAAGGTAGAGAACTCCTTGCGCAAGGCATCGAATTTGGATTGATTGTCGTTTCGTTTCAAAATCAGCGGGTTTTTATGGCACAAAATTACGAAAACTGCCTGAATATCGTCCAAAAATCCTAATTTTGCAGTATGGATTTAGGAGAAAAGTTTGTCATAAGGAGCAACTCATTGGAACCGGAACAGGGTAAAATCTTGATTTCCGAACCTTTAACCAACGATTTCCATTTCGGGAGGTCGGTGGTGTTGCTTATTGACCATGTGGAGGCGGAAGGCAGTTTTGGCATTGTCATCAACAAGAAACTAGACGTACAGGTCAACCATATCGTAGACGAGTTTCCCGACTTCGAGGCTCCCGTGTATCTGGGCGGTCCGGTGGCCGACAACCAACTTTTCTTCATCCACACCTTGGGCGAGATGATCCCCGAGTCCTACCCTATCGTCGACGGCCTGTATTGGGGTGGCGACCACGAGACCTTGGCCACTTTGATCCATACGGGTATCGCCAATGAGGACAATGTGCGGTTTTATCTGGGTTATGCCGGCTGGGAGGCGGGTCAGTTGGTTGAAGAGTTGGTGCGCAACTCATGGCTCGTCGCCGACATCACTGCTGAGGAATATCTCGAAACACCTGCTGAGAAAATGTGGCAGACCTTCGTCGACAAAATGGGAAGCAAATACGAGATGTGGAGACACTTCCCTAAAGACTTTCAAGACAATTAATTCCAAATATCATAAAACAATCAACTAATTAAAAATGAGTAATTTAAAACTACATTTCCCGAAGAGAGCGTTGCTGTTTGCAGCGACAGCACTCTTGTTGTTCTCTGCCTGCAAGCATCAGCAGGAGAGCAAATACCATTATGAAACCGTCAATGGCGATTTGAGCGAGACCCGCATCTACACCCTTGACAACGGCTTGACGGTGTACCTGAGCGTCAATGAAGAGGAACCGCGCATTCAGACTTTCATTGCGGTACGTACCGGCTCGAAAAACGACCCTGCCGAGACCACGGGCTTGGCCCACTACCTGGAGCATCTGATGTTTAAGGGAACCACCCATTTCGGCACCACTGACGCAGATGCTGAGAAGGTCCTCCTTGACGAGATCGAGGCCCGATACGAAGAGTATCGCACGCTGACCGACCCCGAAGCACGCCGCATCGCCTACCATGGCATCGACTCTGTGAGCCAAGTGGCGGCCCAGTATTTCATTCCTAACGAGTACGACAAACTCATGGCGGCCATCGGTGCAGAAGGCACCAATGCCTACACCTCCAACGACGTGACCTGCTACATCGAGGACATCCCGTCCAACGAGGTGGAGAATTGGGCCAAGATCCAGTCCGATCGCTTCCAAAACATGGTCATCCGTGGTTTCCACACGGAGTTGGAGGCCGTCTACGAGGAATACAACATCGGCATCGCCAAAGACAGCCGCAAGGTATGGGAAGCCCTCGATGCCATGCTCTTCCCCAACCATCCCTACGGAACGCAAACGACCATCGGCACGCAGGCCCACCTGCAGAATCCGAGCATCACCAACATCAAAAACTACTTCAACAAGTGGTATCGTCCCAACAACGTGGCCATCTGCATGGCTGGCGACTTCAATCCTGATGAGGTCATTGCCATCATCGACAAGTATTTCGGCCAATGGGAGCCTGGCGACGATGTGACTCAGCCCGTGTTCCCCGAGATGGAACCGATCAGCAGCCCACGCGACACCTCCGTCTATGGCCTCGAGGCCGAGAATGTGTGGTTGGGCTGGCGTTTCGGCCGTGGCAATTCGTTGCAGGCCGACACGCTTGAAATCATCAGCGAGATGTTGAGCAACGGCACGGCTGGCCTCATCGACCTCGACATCAACCAACAGATGCAGATGCTCGGTGCTTGGGCAAGCACTGACATCATGCGCGACTACTCCAGCCTTTACATGGGTGGTACGCCTCGTCCCGGACAGACCCTTGAAGAAGCCAGAGACCTGTTGCTGGCCGAGATCGAGAAGCTGAAAGCCGGCGACTTCTCCGACGACTTGCTGCCTTCCGTCATCAGCAACGCCAAGCTCTATTACTACAACATGTTAGAGAGCAACATGGCCCGCGCCAGCATGTTTGTGGACACCTATATTAATGAGGTGCCTTGGCAGCAAAGCGTTGACCGTATCAACCGTATCTCCAACATCACCAAGGAACAGATCGTCGCCTTTGCCAACCGTCACTTCAACGACAACTATGTGGTGGTATACAAGCGTCAAGGTGTCGACAACAACCAAAAGAAGATCGACAAGCCTGCCATCACCCCCATCCCGACCAACCGCGACCTGGTCAGCGATTTTGTGACCGAAATACAAAACTCTGAAGTCGAGCCCATACAACCCCGCTTCGTCGACTTCAATAGGGACCTGACCTTTGGAAAGACTGAGGCCAACCTGCCTTATGTCTATGTGCAGAACAAGGAAAACGGTCGCTTCGAGCTGATGTTCCGCTACGATTTTGGCAAGGATGCCGAGCTGAAGTACGACTATGCCGCCGATTATCTGGAGTATCTTGGCACAGACAAGATGACCAACGAGGAAGTACTGCAGCAGTTCTACAAACTGGCATGCAGCTACAGCATCATGGTTGGCGACCGCAGCATCAACGTCAGTCTGGAAGGCCTGAGCGAGAACATGGCAGAGGCCTTGGCCCTGCTTGAGGACCTCATCGAAAACGCACAAGTCGACGAAGAGGCTTGGCAGATGAATGTGGAGATGTTGCTGCAGTCGCGCGAGAATGCCAAGCTGAACCAAAACCGCAACTTCAGCGCGCTGGTGCAATACGGCCTCTATGGTCCTTACAACTCCTATCGCAACATCCTTACTGCAGAACAACTGCAACAACAAGACCCCCAAGAGCTTATCGACCTGCTGAGAAACCTCAAGAACTATGAGCACACCGTTTTGTACTATGGCCCGATGAGTGCAGAGGAAATGTCGGCCACTATCACCGAGAACCACAAGACCTTGGCCGAATTGCAACCCGTCCCTGTGGGCAAGCACTACGAGATGCAACCCACTCCCGAAAACGAGATCCTCATCGCACCTTATGAGGCCAAGAACATCTATATGCGCATGGTCCACAACGAGCAACGTCCTTGGGACCCCGAAGAGGCTGCCATCAAGGCCTTGTTCAACGAATACTATGGCGGTGGCATGAACACCATCGTGTTCCAGGAGATGCGTGAGGCTCGTGGTCTAGCCTACAATGCCTATGCAGCCTATATGGAGCCTTACTACAAGGATCAAACCGAGTATTTCTTCACCCACATTATCACGCAAAACGACAAGATGATGGACGCCGTCACGCACTTCTTGGAGATTCTCAACGAAATGCCTCAAAGCGAGAAGGCCTTTGCCATTGCCAAGGACGCCCTCACCAAGCGTTTGGCCAGTATGCGCAACAACAAGTTCGGCCTCATCAACGTCTGGCTGGATGCCCAGCACCTCGGCATTGACTACGACATCAACGAGCGCATCTACAACGCCTTGCCCAACATCACCCTGCAAGACATCGTGAAGTTCGAGCAGGAACAGATGGCCAACAAGCCTTACCGCTACATCATCCTCGGCGACGAGAGCGAACTCGACATGAATGCCATTCAGCAGTTTGGTCCTATCCGCCGCGTCAGCACCGATGAAATCTTCGGATACTGATTATAGCTTACGCTATACCTACAACAATGGCCGCTCTCACCTAGGTGGAAGCGGCCATTGCTTTTTTAATTTCGTTGTCAATACTACTCTAAGCTGTCGCCCGACTCGCCGTCGCCCTCCTTGGCTTGGCGTTCGAGTTCCATCTTACCGAAACGCAGCGTGAAGCCTGCCGAGATGTAACGGCTGTTCAGCATCTTGCGCGTGTTGTCGCTGATATAATACGGGTTGGTGTTGCTCGAGCCGGAACCGATTCTTGCGCCCCAGTTGAAGATGTCCTGCACGTTGACGAACACCGACAAACGACGGTTGAAGAAGTCGCTGCGGAGACCCATGTTGAGGAAATAACGCGCTTTGCTCTCACTCATGAGGCCGATGGTCGGAGACCTGTAGTTGGCCGAAGCCGTCACCTGCAGACGGTCGAACAGCTTGGCCCAGGTGTTGACGCGCACGCTCCACGACCATTTCTCGTTTTGGCTCAACTGGTGAGTGACATTGCCGAACTCGTCGACACGGTCATACTCCATGCGGTAGCCGTAATTGTATAGGTTGGCAAAGAGTCGCACATTGAAGAAACCACTCGGACGGTAGGTCATATTGACCGAGGTGCCGTAGCGCCACGAGGTACCCATGTTGTAAGGAATGGAATAGCTCACGATACGGTCCAGATAGTCGTCGTATTCGGCATCGGTCAGCGAGCTGATTTCGTTGGTGCTCCAGCGACCGTAGGCCTCCCAGCCTATGTTGCCGAAACGCTCGAAGAACTTCTGCCATCCGGCTTCCACGTTGTGGGTGAATGAATCCTTAAGTCCATTGGGATTACCAACCGAATAGCTGTTCTCGCCATAGCTACGGAAACGAGTCACTTGGGTATAGCTGGGTGCCGAAGTGCGAAGGGTGTAGTTGATTTTCCAGTTGTGCATGCTTTCCGTGCGATATGTGAGGTGGATGGACGGACGCAGATGGATATGCCAATAGGTGCTGTCGTCGGCAAAAGGCATGAGACTGTTATATTCATAATTCGTACGTTCCGTCTCCAAGCCAAGACCTGTACTCAATGTGAACCCTCCCCAACGGTGTGTCCAGTTGACATCGGCACCGACACCCGATTCGACACCTCTAAAACTGAATGCACGGAGAGTATCAATCAAGACACCCAAAGTGTCGTTGTAACGGTCATAGGTGTTGTCCGTTATTGAATGATCGGCACGAAGACCGTAACTGAGTTCGCCATCTGAGCTGTAAGGTCTGTTGTAACGAACATCAAGACTGCAGCCAAAACTATAGGCGCTCGTGAGCATGTAACGATGCTCATCAAGGTCGGTGTAGACGTCATACATCCTATTGTACCATTCCTCCGAGCTGTTCCTGTTGAGTCGGGCGTTCAGTCCGATGCGGAGATTGTGGCCTTCGTTGTCGAATTTCTTGGTGTAATCGGCGCCAAAATGGCTAAAGATCATGCTCAATTGACTGTTGTCTCGGGTGTTGTCGGCATAGAGCAGCGAATAAGTGGGAACAGAGTCAAGGAAATAATAGGTTTGGCGTTCCATGCGTGCCATATCATTCCTGTTGTCGTTATAGAAGCCACCGGCATCGACAGAAATGTCGCTCATCGAGTCGATTTCATAATCGATATTCATGAACACATTGCCGCTATAGGAACGACTGTTGTCAGCCTGCGAAACGGTATCCGCCCATGTGGTTTCGTATTCGCCTAAAGTGGCGGCATCGCGACGACGTTGCGCCCAGCTATTCATTTGGTTCTCGCGTTTGCTATAACGTCCCGATGCAAACAGGTTGATGCTCAGGCGTTCCTTCTTCCACATATAGCTGACCCAAGGCGAGACAAAGGGCTGGTTGGAGCCGTTCACGCCGAAGCTAATGAACTGGTTGCTCTTGATGTGTGCCGAAGTGACGATATTGATGACCGCCTCGGCATCGGTGGCGTATTTGGCCGACGGGTTGGTGATGGTCTCGATACGCGCGATGGCATTGGCGGGCAAGGTCTGGAGATAGGTCTTCAGGTTCTCCTCGGTGAGTTTCGAGGGTTTGTCGTTGATCCAAATCTCCACGCTCGACACACCTCGCAAGGTGATGTTACCCTCCACGTCGACCTCAACGCCAGGCGCATTCTGTAAGGCGTCTTCGGTGGTGCCGGTCTGAATGGACGGGTCTTCGCTGACGTTGTAGATCAGTTTCTCACCTTCCATGGCATAGATAGGTCGTTCTGCCGCCACGGTAACCTCACCCAACGAGGTGACACCCGGCGTGAGGCGTAACGTGCCCAAATTGGTGTTGTTGGTCACATTGAAAGGCATCATGAAGTTCTCGTAGCCGATGGCCGAGACACGCAATAGGAAAGCCCCTTGCGGAACATTGCTGATCTCGAAGACACCCTCCATATTGCTGATGCCGCCTTTCACGAAGGTGGAGTCGATGGAGTCGAGGACGGCCAAGTTGACGAAAGGCAACAACTCGTTGTTCGAGGCATCGCGCAGCACACCCACCACTTGGAAAGTGTCGCCCTCGCGCACCCTTCTTTGCTGCCTGACTGTGGGATTGGGGTTGCCCTCGTTTTGTCCCCACTGACGGTCACCGCCGAAAGGCGGACGGCCACCTGGAGGTCTACCGCCCGGAGGACGACCACCGGGAGGACCTCCACCGCCTGGAGGCTGGGCCAAGCAAAGAGCTGTTGAAAGGACCAATAGCAGCGCGAATGCTGCCCTCAAAAAACTGTTTTTCTTCATCAAACTTGACTTATTTTAAAACTCAAAACTGGTTGTACGATACGTTTTCAGGCTTCCACTTGTCTTTCGGAGCGGGTGCCTCGTTGGGATAGCCCATCACGATGACACTCAGTGGGATAATGTTCTCAGGCAGGCCGAGAATCTGGCTGACGTTGGCCACACGTTCCTCGATGGGATAGCAGCCCGTCCAAACGGCACCAAGACCGAGGGCATGGGCGGCCAAAAGGATGTTCTCGGTGGCAGCAGAGCAGTCCTGGATCCAGAAGTCGCGGCCGGGACCTTCCAAGGCCTTGGCCACGTTGCCGCAAACGACGATGGCCAAGGTGGATTCATGCCACATCTGGGCTTGACGGCCATTGCCGCCCAACTCGTCCAACTTGGCGCGGTCGTTGACCACCACGAAATGCCAAGGTTGCAGGTTGACGGCAGTCGGAGCAGTCATGCCAGCACGGAGAAGCATCTCTATGGTGTCGGATGCGACGGCCTTGTCGGTGAAAGAACGGATGCTGGTGCGCGTCATGATAGTTTCGATAGCGTTGTTCATGTTGTCGGTAGTGTTAGTGGTTTGACAATTGTTGTTGCAGTTGCAGCTCGTCATGATGGCGGCAAACAAAGCCAAAGCTATAACGCCGAGGCGTTTTGGATAGTGTTTCATAGTGATTGATTTTAACTCTATTATAATAATGATATTGCAAAAATAATGCCTTTTTCGTGATGGCGGTCCAAATTGGCATTTGAACTGAAAAATGTGGGGGTTGATTTATCTGATTACCTTGGTGAACACAGGTGTCGCGCCCTCAAAGACGCTCACGTAAACCTGCATCTCACCCGCAGGCGGCATGTTGGGGTTGTCTTCGCGGGGAAGGTCGACGGCCGTGAAAAGGTATTCCACGCCATCAGGCAGGGCACGCGAAGCCACGGCCTTGGCTTGGGCATGCATCATCGGGTAGTCGCCGACGGCAGCATCGAAGATAGCGGCTTCTTCCTCGCTCACGGGATGCTGCTCGGGGAAGTCTTCCAACTTGGTGTATTCACCCTCGATAAAGCCGCCCTCCTTAAGGAATTGTTCGACTTCCATAGGTGCGGCCTCAAGACGCGCGGCACGGATACCATAACCTGGGCGGATGGTTGCACCTGGCTCAGCTTCAGCTAAATCTTTCACACTGGATTCAAGACCGCCACTGCCGAAAGTGCAGAACGGAATGATCTTCTTGCCGCTCAAGTCTACCTGGTTCAAGAAGGTGGCAACAGGTGGTGCATAAGTGCCGAACCAGATCGGATAGCCAAGGAATATCACGTCATAGTCGGCGACATCGGCCATAAGGGGTTGGATCTCAGGAAGGATACCCTCGTCAAGTTCCCTCTTGCCGCGTTCAATGGTCGCATTGAAATCGCCATCATAGGGTTCAACTGGAATAATCTCATCCAAAAACGCTTCGGTTTTTTTGGCAATCAATTCGGCCACCATCTTGGTGTTGGAAGTTTGGGAATAGAAGAGCACCAGCATCTTAGGAGTCTCTTCCTTAGGTTCTACATTCTCCGTGGTGGTCTCTCTGGGGCCACACGAAACGGCAGCGAGCGTCACGGTCGCTAGGACCATTGTCAGTTTGAAGTTTTTCATATCGATAAGTTCTTGAGATTATTATTCGATTACAAATGTACAACAATTTCAGTATCTAAATTATGCTTCTTTTTTCCTTCCTCCATATCCGCTTCCCTATCTTACCCTTTCCGTTGAACTCCATTACGACAAGGATGCCAAAGGCAATGGCCACTGCGGCTTTGAGAGCAGCAAAACCCGTTTGTATTGCGTCGGGGATATGATTGGCAACGATGTTGTAACTCGTCCAGAAGATGCCCGCTCCCGGCACCAAAGGGAAGATGCCACAGATGAGAAACACCGTGATGGGACATTTCCGCGCTATCGATTGCAGTAAAGCCGTCAAAGTCACCAAAGTGGTGGCGCAGAAGATGATTTCCACGGGCGACATGGATGTATATCGGCTCAGGACCAAATAAAGCAACCAGCCCAATGTGCCGCAGAAACCGGCATCTATATAATAACTTCGAGGCACACCGAAGAGAACGGCAAAAGCCACAGTGCCAATAAAGGCAGCTACGAGTTGAACTGGAAAGCCTGTGGTCTGTGGGTCGTTGGCAAGTCCTTGCAAGACAAGCATCTCGCCAAAGATGTTCTTATCAAACATGAAGGCGAAGGCTACGCCTAAGGCAATGCAGAAGAAGGTCAGCATGGCATCCAAGAGGCGTGTAACGCCAGCGATGTAGTCTTCATTAGCCAGATCGCGGATGCCGTTGGTGAAAGGCACTCCTGGAATCAAAGGAATGATAGCACCAATAATCATGTTGCTCAAATGGTTACCGAGGCCGACTCGGTACAACCCAAAACAAACCAAAGTGGCTATCAGACTGCCAGTAACATTGCCCACAATGCGCGACAGACTTTTGGAGGCGACGAAAAGCATGAAGACCCACAACACCAGCCCTGCAATAAATGAGGCCAGGCAATCCATGAAACCGCCTCTGAAGATAATGCAGAAAGCCGCGCTGCCCAGGGCTGAGGCCAGAATCTGTTCCCAAGCGGGTTTGGCTTTCTTGGTGCGGATGGCTTTGAGCCTTTGCTCCAATTGTTCCAAGGAGCATTGCCCTTGCGCCACTTCACGCGACAGCTGGTTGACGGCCACCACCTTGTCGAGGCTGGCCCCTCTGATCGGGATGAACCTGGAGCGGGCGTAGCCTTTATCGGTGGCAATGATGCCGTTGCTGAGCACGAAGAGGTCTTCGCCCTCCACGCCATAATGGCTGGCGATACGCCGCATAGTCTCCTCCACGCGCGAGATCTCGGCACCGTTTTCCAAGAGGATGGATCCGGCTTCGTAGGCTAGGTCAAGGGGTTTGGTTTGGTCAGTTGCTGTCATGGAATAAAGTAGATTCTCTTCAAATCAATTATTGCCAGATAAAGAATCAAGTTTCGCTTTTAGTTCTGCATTTTCCCTGCGGAGAGTCTCTATCTCTTTTAGGGCTGCTTCCAATGTTTCTTTTTGACTACTGCGATAACCGAGGCGAGCAGCCGTCATTCGTTCACGGAGTCCTCCTTCTTTTATGAATTCGTCCTCCTTTTTCTTTTGGTAGCTAGTCATCATTTTGTCCACCATTCGGCAAAGAGTAATAGCGGTGTTGGACATTTCTTCATCATCCCAGCGCTCAAAGAATAATTCATAATCTTCAAGTTGGTTATGCTCTCGGCAATAAGACAACATGGCATCAAAGCGAGCATGCCCTTGTGCCCATTGCGTTAATTTGTGGCTTTTGATGTAATCTTGGTAATCCTCGAGTAACTCTTGGATACTAGATCTGGCAACATTCAGCAGTTTTAGTTCCATCTCCATAGAGGTCACCCCATCTGCTGAACCTTCAACAATGTTCTGCTTTCCTGAACGAGCCGCTTGTACCATTTGGTCAACCGTTCTATCGCCAAAAGCGGGCAGGAAACGTTTTGTGAAGACATAAGTCATCTGATAAAGAACAACAGTTTTTTGGTAGAACCAAAGATTCTTCCAATTGGTCTGTTTCCTTAATACAGATTCAATTCTTTCCGCTGCCTCTAGTTGATTTGCCATTGTTGTTTCGTTTTGAAGCTTTCCAAAATCTAGATTTTCTAGAATCTCTAGAAAGTCTAGAAAAGCTATTTCAAAAAAGTCGTCCATATAGAGCCGTCGCAAGCAACGGCTCTATAATGAACGACATAATTCAGGAGTTTTACTTCTCCACTTCTTTCTTCAATCTCTCCGTCAGCATAGGAACAATCTTGTGCAGATCTCCGACGATGCCGAGGTCGGCGACGCTGAAGATAGGCGCGAACTTGTCCTTGTTGATGGCGATGATGAAGTCGGACTCT
>Ga0310690_10002781_pt1 | contig 27683 bp, 18 predicted proteins | sample AusTroGonzalo_MG_2_FD_207661 | JGI IMG/M metagenome (GOLD analysis project Ga0310690, IMG submission 207661) | Bovine rumen microbial communities from tropical cattle in Woodstock, Queensland, Australia - Gonzalo_04 (v2) (version 2) | ecosystem: Host-associated > Mammals > Digestive system >...
CAGCGGTGGTATCGCCCGTGGTTGCATTGTTGATGGTCAGGTGCAACGTAACAACACTGTCGCAACCCGCCATATTGGTCATGTTAATAGTGTAGTCACCAGATTCCGTATAGTTGACACCATACCAAGTGAAGTTCTCGCAAGCTACAGCGGTGGTATCGCCCGTGGTTGCATTGTTGATGGTCAGGTGCAACGTAACAACACTGTCGCAACCCGCCATATTGGTCATGTTAATAGTGTAGTCACCAGATTCCGTATAGTTGACACCATACCATGTGAAGTTTTCGCAAGCCACAGCGGTGGTGTCGCCTGTAGTAGTATTGTTTATGGTCAGATGCAACGTAACAACACTGTCGCAGCCTGCCACATTAGTCATATTAATAGTATAGTCACCAGATTCCGTATAGTTGACACCATACCATGTGAAGTTCTCGCAAGCCACAGCGGTGGTGTCGCCCGTGGTTGCATTGTTGATGGTTAAGTGCAACGTAACAACACTGTCGCAACCCGCCACATTGGTCATGTTAATAGTGTAGTCACCAGATTCCGTATAGTTGACACCATACCATATGAAGTTTTCGCAAGCCACAGCGGTGGTGTCGCCCGTGGTTGCATTGTTGATGGTCAGGTGCAACGTAACAACACTGTCGCAACCCGCCATATTGGTCATAGTGGTTGTATAATTGCCGGACTCCGTGTAGGAGACGCCATACCATGTAAAGTTTTCGCAAGCTACAGCGGTGGTGTCGCCCGTAGTAGCATGGTTGATGGTTAAGTGCAGGGTATCCACACTTGCGCAACCGTAAAGGTTGGTGTATTCATACAAATAGGTGCCCGAAGTGGTGTAAATTGCATCGTGCCAAGAATATTGCTCGCACGCAGTCTCCGTTTTCGAATGGTGTGAACCGTAGTTGACAACGAGATGTAAAGTGACCACAGAGTCGGCACCGTAGATGTCTTGATACTGACGGGTGTAATCACCAGAGGTCGTATAAATCACACCATCCCACTCGTAAGATTCGCAGACGGTGGCTGCAAAATCATTGGAGGAGGAATAGTGTATCGTCAGATGCAGGGTGTCCACTTGGTTGCAGCCATGGGTATCCTCATGCGAGAATAAGTAGGTGCCGGATACCGTGTAAGTGTTTCCGTTGCCTTCCGCCCAAGTATAGGAGTCGTATGCGGTAACCGTAGTGGACTCGTGCACCGGATTGTTAATCGTCAAGTGTAGCGTATCCACTTGCGTGCAACCATGCGCATCCTCGTGACTATAGAAATAATTACCAGAGATGGGGTACTCGGTTCCATTCCATGTATACGCTTCGCATTCTTCAACCGTAACGGCAGTGTGCACCGGATGGTTAATTGTCAAATGCAATGTATCCACTTGCGTGCAACCATGCGCATCCTCGTGACTATAGAAATAATTACCAGAGATGGTGTACTCGGTTCCATTCCATGTATACGCTTCGCATTCTTCAACCGTAACGGCGGTATGCACAGGATTGTTGATGGTCAAATGTAACGTGTCAACCTGCGTGCAACCATGCGCATCCTCGTGACTATAGAAATAATTACCAGAGATGGTGTACTCGGTTCCATTCCATGTATACGCTTCGCATTCTTCAACCGTAACGGCGGTATGCACCGGATGGTTGATGGTCAAATGTAACGTGTCAACCTGCGTGCAACCATGCGCATCCTCGTGGCTATAGGAATAATTGCCAGAGATGGTGTACTCGGTTCCATTCCATGTATACGCTTCGCATTCTTCAACCGTAACGGCGGTATGCACAGGATTGTTGATGGTCAGGTGCAAGGTGACAATACTATCACAGCCCGCCCCATTGGTCATACCAGTCGTATTGGTCATATTAATGGTATAGTCACCAGATTCCGTGTAAGTGACGCCATACCATGTGAAGCTTCCGCAAGCCACAGCAGAAGTGTCGCCCGTAGTCGCATGGTTAATCGTCAGATGCAGTGTTACCACAGAGTCGCATCCCGAAGAAGTAGTGAACGTCCGGGTGTAATTGCCGGAGGTGGAGTAGGTGACCCCGCTCCAAGTGTAGCTTTCGCAGGCTGTTGCGGAAAATTCCGTGGGATCCGGACAGGGTTGCTCCTCAACTTTCAACAGGCGGATTTGGTTCTTTATCGATTCCACCGTGCCACTGTAGCTGCTGGGAGAGGTGGCCGTGAAGTTCGTGTTGTCGTTGTAAATGCGAATAGCCTGACTGGAAGCCGTGAAGGTGCGGAAAGCAGTGTTGCTCTTGTAACTTCCGGTGTTGTCGTCCACAATGATGGCAATGTTTTGGGTGCCGTCATAACTAAACGGTGTGTCGAGCGTGATGGTGGTCCATGCGTTGTTGGCGAAATTCACTGTGCCGCTGAACACTTTGTTGGCGGCGGTGACAGTGATCCAGTCGGTTGAGCCAGAGAATGTACTCTTCGTGGTGCTCACCATATAGATGTCCAGGTTGCGGTTACATTCGATGGCGGCATTTTTGTAGAAGGCAATGCTCTGGATGTCTCCGGCCGCACCCAACTCGGCGGTCGTATAGATTTGCTGCGTAAGGGAATAGTTGTAGTAGTTGTTGGTAGGCAGGTAGTTGCTGGTGGATGAGCCGCTGCCGATGATCGTCCAAATAGTAGGCAGGAAACTACATACACTGCTCCAGGAACTTTCCTCCTCTGCCTCGCAAACCGCCTTCACACGGGCGTAATATTCGGTTTCGGTAGTGAGTCCGGTAAGTGTTGTCGTTGGGGTGCCGCTCACCGTCACTTCGCTATAGGTACCAGCGGCAAAGGTGTTGTTTGTGCCGTACTGCAACACCCAATCATTGGTCGCAGCGTTACCGTTCCAACTCAAAGTGGCGGAACTGCTGGTTACATTGCTGGCCGCCAGTCCGTTCGGTCTGGGACAAATGGGACCGTCGGAAGGTACGATATCGATTTTGATCTGGTTTTTCACGTTCAGCAAGGTGCCACTGACACCAGGTGCCGCGATGTCATATGCGCCAGGAGAGTCCCGGTGAGCATAGATGGCCATTGCCGTGGCATCGAACACCAGACAAGTCATGTGCGGCGAACTGGTGTAAGAACCTGTATTGTCCGCCACTGTAATAATCAGATTAGATTCGCCATCGAAGACAAAGGGATTGGTGAACGTTATTTTCGTCCATTCGCCGGAGGTCAGGGTGACACTCCCGTTGAAAACCAAGTCGCCGCTGTTCTCCGCTACCCAGTCGGAAGTGCTGGTGAATGTCTCTTTGTCGGTTTCTTGCAGATAGATGGCATAGGTACGGGTTTTCTCTTCCCCCGTGTTTTTGAGGGAAATACTCTTGATGGTTCCTGGCGAGCCGATTTCTTCCGAAGTGTAAATCTGCTGGCTTATACAATAATTATAGTAGTTATAGCTGGGCAGGTATTGGCTGCTGGATGTTCCGTCGTCGCCAATCTCCACCGTTTGCACGGCCGAGGGCATGAACGGGCATACCGCGCTCCACTGGCTTACGCCATACATGCCCCCGCAGTTGGCTCTGACGCGGGCGTAATAAGTTGTCTCGGCGGTGAGCCCGGTGAGTGCCGTGGATGGGTTGCCGCTCACCGTCACCTGGGTATAGGTTCCGGCATTGAAATTGCTGTTGGTGCCGTATTGCAGCGTCCATTGGTTGGCAGAACCGTTCTCGGTCCAGTTGAGCGTGGCCGTGGTCGGGGTGTAGGCCGCGCAGACAAGTTCGGTGGGTACCGGGCAGGCAACGGGCGTGGCAAATATGACACTTCTCCAATTGCTTGTTTCGTTGTTGCCGCATACGGACTGCACCCTTGCCGTGTACTCCACATCATCCTGAAGACCGGTGAGGGTGTAAGAGGTGGCCGTAATGCCAGTGGCCACGGAGACCCAGTTGGCATTACCCGTTTTGAGTTCAATGTTATAGACACTACCGCTCTCGCCCGTCCACGACAAATTGGCCGTATATGGGGTGACGTTGGAGACGGTAAAGTTGCTCGGGGAAATACAGCTGCTGGACTCTATGACCTCAATGTCCTGATGATACCAGATGTAGTTCTGTGCAAGAGCCACCAGTTCGTAGATTCCCGGTTCGAGGTCGCTGGGGAGAGTCAGCGTCGCCACGCCGGAAGCATTTGCAAAAGCGGCGGCAACAAACGTTGTTGTGTTTTTCTTCAACGCAACATAAGCGTAAGGAACGGCTTGCACGGTGTATTGAATGTCTCCCAAAGTGATATCGTCAGCAACCACGGTCATCGTGTTGGGCATACCTAAATAGACACGCACCGACGGGTCTCCGAAGCAGTGGTAGATCTCCCAGTAATAGAGTTTCCGGGAGGAAGAGGAAGACTGCACGGCTACGTTGCCGCCATACAGGATGCCGCCGATAGTGGAAACCCATACGCTCTGGGCTTCGTTGTGCGTGTGAAAAGCCTTGTCATACATGCCTAAGTTGGAGGATTGGTAGGACATGCTGGAGGAGATGCTGCTGCGAACACCCACGGCCCAATACACATCCTCGTACCAGTAACTGTAGTTGGAGGCACCGATATAACCCATGGCACCTTTGTTCTGCGCCTTCAGAAGCGTTTCACCAAAACAATCGCCGCTGCTGTAATTGAAAGTACCTGACTTGCAACAGTTGCCAATCATCAAACCGTACTTGTTGGCGTTTGTCATGGAAGAGACATGGGAGTTTTGGAACGACGGACTGTACCAGCCGGTCTCGCTGCCGTGGGCGGTGTAGTTGACCCAACCGGCACCGGCACTCACCTCGTTCCGGATAGTTTGACTCTCTGTGTTGACATTGCTATAGGGGTAAAGATGTGTGTGAACTTGCGTATATTGGTGGGTGGTACTGTTCGTGTTGACATAGTAGTTCGCTGCATAGTTGATCTGACCGTTGGCGAAATTGGTTGAATAAGTATCGTCAACGCCGGCAATCAACACGGCATTGCCCAAATAGGAAGGATCCGGCATGGTGTATTGCTCATACATCATGATTTTGTCCAACTGGTTCTTCAATTCGGTGGAATTGGTGGCGGACAAACGTCCGTAGTAACAGTCAGGAATGTTGTCGTTGCCGGCGAGAGTGGCGTAGTAGAGGTCGGTCACATGGCTGTTGTCCGATTGACCGGTGAAAGCGGGAATCTGCGCCACGTCTCCGATCAACAGCAGGAAAGTGGGCGCGGGGTCGGCAGCAGTGGCGTTGTTGTACTTGTTCTGGATGAAACTCTGGATGGAAGTGGTGGTAGTGCCCACGCTTGAGTTGCTGGTGTAGGCGATTTCCACTTTGTAGCCCAAACGGCGTTTCCATTCAATGAAAGCTTCCAAATTGGTGTTGCCGGAGAACATGGAGTGGGCGACAATCAAATATTTGATAGGGTTTTGGGTGAACTCAGGCTGCGTTTTCACAGGATTGGGCATCTCGTTGAGAAGCATGGTGTTGTCCCAGCCGAACATGGGCGATGCATAGCTTTGCAGCTGATGCGTCCGTGACATGTCGGTGTTGACGAAGGTGAACTCCACATCGATGATGTTGTAGATGCGGATTCGCTTCGTGACAGGGTTGTACTGGATAGGGGAGACATACACGTTGGCCAACGCAAGATCACGCCGGATACCGGCTTTTTCCACCTGCACCAACGGCAATGCATAGAATGCGTCGGTGGAATAAATGGCTTGGTCATAAACGAATGGCGGATTCACCTCGCTCTTCGAAACACTCGGCTGAGAAGGGAACAGCGGATGGGTGATGCCGAAGTCAGAGACATCATACTCCTTGTATTCAGCATTGACGATGTTGACGACCACAGAGTCGCACACGGGAATCTGCAACAGCTTGGTCAGAAGAGGCAATTGCGGCGCCCCCGGATTGTTGGAAACATCGTACCCCTGCATGGTGATTGTTGAAAAAACACCTTCGGGAACGGACACATTCTCCACATAAAGGGAATCCGTGGTGAAGGTAATCGCAACCTTGTCATACGTGTTTTTGGTCACTTGCAGGTTTTGTGCCATCAAAATCGGACAGATGCTAAATAACAGCCAAAAAATAAATAATCTCCTCATTATTAAAGTATTATTGAAATTACATAATTTATGCTATGGGTAGCAAAAATGAAGCGGCAAAGATACAATATATTTTTTAAACAAAAAGTGGATAAAAAACGGATGGATATTTTGTCGTATGGCAGGATTTTTTATTTTTGCGCTTTAAAATTTTTCGCAATATGAAGAAACATCTATTATTGACTTTAATCCTCGTTTTTATTGGGGTTTGCGGCTTCTCGCAGACGAAAAAAATCACAGTTGAAGACATTTGGGACAACTACATGTTCTATCCGCGCGGCGTGGCAGGATACAATGCCATGCCTGTCAGCGATGACTATGCCGTGGTGAAGCGCGCCGGCATCGAACGGCATCACTTCTCTGACGGCTCGGTGGAAGGCATCATCCTGTCTCATAGTGATTTGACGGAAGCATCTAAGGGGAGACTCTCCGTGGCTGGACTTAGTGATTATGCCTTTTCCGCCGATGAGAAGAAGATCATGCTCGCATTCGATCAGGAGAGCATCTACAGACGTTCTTCATTAGCGCATTATTATGTTTATGATATTGAAAGCAAGAAGCTTACGCCGATTTCAGACACTTCGCATTTGCTGCGTTTCGCTGAACTCTCCAAAGACGGCACCAAGGTGGTTTTCGCCCGTGATTGCGACCTCTACTATCAGGATCTGACCACCGGCAAGGTGACGCAGATTACCCGCGACGGTAACCCCAACCACATCCTCAATGGCTTTGCAGATTGGGTGTATGAAGAGGAACTCGATATGTCGCAGGCCGCCTCTTTCTCTCCCGACGGCAGTAAAATTGCCTACCTCCGTTTCGACGAGAGCCGCGTGAAAGAGTTCACCATCCCGATGTACGACAACCTATATCCCACGGATTTCAAGTACAAATATCCGAAAGCGGGTGAGGACAATTCCCTCGTGGAGGTGCACATTTACGACCTCGCCACGGGCACCGACACCCGTCTCAACCTTGGCGACAACAGCAACTGCTACTTCCCGCGTGTCTATTGGCTGCCCAACAGCCGCGACGCCATCGTGCTGAAGCTCAACCGTCATCAGAACCAACTCGACTTCATCCGCTACAACACCGTGACCAAAGCGCAAGATGTTATCTATCAAGATGTCAACGAGAAATGGTTGGATGTCACCGATAACTACTACTTCTTGCAGGACAACAATTCCATGATTGTCACCTCCGAGCGCAACGGCTTCAACCACATCTACAAAGTGACCTTCGGCGGCGAAATCAAGCAGCTGACCAACGGTGAATGGGAAGTCAATGAGATTCAGTTTGTGAATGAGGCGAAAAAACAGATTTACTACCTTTCTAACGAATCCGGCGTGCTGAACCGCGACCTCTACGTCATCAACTTCGATGGCAAGAAGATTAAGAAACAACTTCTGACTGCGGGTAACGGTTGGGCCAGCACTGAGTTTTGTCCGAACGGCAACTACTACCGTTTGCAATACTCTGACTTGAACACGCTCCCGAAATACACCATCAACGACAAAACGGGTAAGGAGATGCGTGTGTTGAATGACAATCAGAACATTCAGAATGTCATGAATGAATACGGTTTTGCAAAGCGCGAAATCATCAGTTTCACCACGGAAGATGGTGTGACGCTTTACGGCTGGATGATGAAACCCGCCAATTTCGATCCCAACAAGCGCTATCCGGTCATGATGAACTGCTACGGCGGTCCTGGCTCTCAGCAAGTGATGAACGCCTACAGCAGCGCCATGGATCTCGCTTTCTATCAGATGTTGGCGCAGCATGGCTACATCAGCGTCTGCTTCGACGGACGCGGCACGGCCACCCGTGGGGATGCCTTCAAGAAAGTAATCTACCAACAGATGGGCAAGTATGAGGCCATTGACCAGATTGCCGCTGCCAATTGGCTCAAAAAGCAGTCCTACGTGGATGGCGACCGTATCGGTATTTGGGGCTGGAGCTTCGGTGGCTACCTCTCCGCGCTCTCCATGTTCCGTGGCGAAGGCGCCTTCAAAATGGCCATCTCCGTGGCCCCCGTCACCAACTGGCGCTATTACGATAACATCTACACCGAACGCTTCATGCGCACCCCGCAGGAGAATCCCGACGGTTACGACTTGAATTCGCCCACAACGTACGCGAAAGACCTCAAAGGCAAATATTTACTCATCCACGGCACCGCTGACGACAACGTCCACTTCCAGAACGCCATGGAACTGGTGAAAGGCCTCAACGAAGCCGGCATCGAATACGACCAGTTCTTCTTCCCCAACAAAAACCACTTCATCATGGGCGGCAACACCCGCACCTATTTGTACAACAAGTTAGCGAAGTACATCTTGGAGAACTTGTAGGGGGCGACGCTTCCAAGCGTCGCGCAATTAATCGAAAAAAAAAGCGCTGCACATCTGTGCGGCGCTTTTTTTTACAGGAAAACCTGTTATTTGAAAGTGTGGTAGTCAACAGCTTCGTCCACTTGACCCTCACCATCGGTGTTGGTGTACATCAAGAGAACTTTCATGCCGGTGTAAATGACACCGCCTTGGTTGTAGTTGGGAGCATCCTCAATGCTTTTGGCCGCTTTTTGGAAAGACTCTTTCGCTTTCTTCATCACTTCATTTTTCTCGCCGCTGAAAATGAGCGTGCCGTTTTCGGGGAAGGACTCTTTTGCATCCTTTGCCATAGCGTCGAACATTTTGGGATAGACGAGAACATTGTAGGAATCAAGGTGTGAATCCACAGATGCGGGGTCCAGTTTGATGCTGAACAAGTAGTCTCCCTTTTCAACTTTTCCGCATGAGGAGAACGTGATGCCTGACAAGGCTACCAAGCAGCAAATAACTGCCAAAGATAAGATTCTTTTCATTCTTTTTTTTTAAGGATTTCTTTGGTTAATAATTATCTTACGCCATTGCCTGACCTTCTGCGAAATCCTTTAACACAAGGCCACACAACGACCCCGCAAAAATACATTTTTTTTTATTTAAGTGTATAGCGTTGCATAACTTTTTCATCGTATCGAAAAATTTTGCATCTTTGCAGCTTGATTTTTTAAATAGGCAAACAACTAACTAAATTTATTCATAAAACCAAAAAAGTATGGAAAATCTCGTAAAGTATGTATGGATCGTGTTTTGCGCGTCCATCGTTGCGCTGGGTTTCGCATTCTTCTTCTATCGCAAGATGCTGAAAGAAGATGAAGGTACTCCCACAATGCGCGAAATCGCTTCTCACGTCCGCAAGGGCGCCATGGCTTACCTGAAACAGCAATACAAGGTGGTGGGCATCGTGTTCATCGTCCTCGCTGTGCTGTTCTTCATCATGTCGCTGTTCGATTTGCAGAACGGCTGGGTGTGGTTCGCCTTCCTGACCGGCGGTTTCTTCTCCGGTTTGGCCGGTTTCCTTGGCATGAAGACCGCTACCTACGCCTCCGCACGTACCGCTAACGGCGCACGTCAGAGCCTGAACAAAGGTTTGCAGATCGCTTTCCGTAGCGGTGCCGTCATGGGTCTCACCGTCGTCGGTTTGGCTCTGCTCGACGTCTCTTTGTGGTTCTTCATCCTCGACCACTTCATTCCGGAGGAACACCACCTCGTGATCATCACCACCACCATGCTGACCTTCGGTATGGGTGCTTCTACCCAGGCCTTGTTCGCACGTGTCGGTGGCGGTATCTACACCAAAGCTGCTGACGTAGGCGCTGACCTCGTGGGTAAGACCGAGTACAACATCCCGGAAGACGACCCGCGTAACCCTGCCACCATCGCGGATAACGTGGGTGACAATGTGGGTGACGTCGCTGGTATGGGCGCTGACCTTTACGAATCTTATGCAGGTTCCATTCTTTCTACGATGGCCCTCGGTGCCGCTGCTTTCGCTACCCTCGGTGCTGAAATGCAGATGCGCTCCATCTTGGCTCCTATGATGATTGCCGCTGTGGGTGTGCTTCTCTCAGTGATCGGTATTTTCATGGTTCGCACGAAAGAGGACGCTTCCATGACCGAACTGTTGAAGGCTCTGAGCCGTGGTACCAACACTGCTGCTTGCCTCATCGCTGTGGCTACCTTCTGCATCATGTATGTGCTCTTCAAAGATTCTACCGACATCGTTTGGTGGCAAGTCTCCCTCTCTGTGGTGGTAGGTCTGCTCGCTGGCGTGATTATTGGTAAATCAACGGAATACTACACTTCTCAATCTTACAAACCGACCCAAAAGGTGGCTGAAGCTTCTCAAACGGGTCCCGCTACCGTGATTATCTCTGGTATCGGTTTGGGTATGATTTCCACTGTGATTCCGGTGCTCACCATCGGTGTCGCTATTATCCTCGCTTTCCTCTGCGCTAACGGCTTCCAGATTGAGTTCAACGCTGTGAACTTGGCTAAGGGTCTTTATGGTATCGGTATCGCTGCTGTGGGTATGCTCTCTACGCTGGGTATCACCCTCGCTACTGACGCTTACGGTCCTATCGCCGACAACGCTGGTGGTAACGCTGAAATGAGCGGCCTCGAACCTGAGGTTCGTAAACGTACCGACGCTCTCGATGCTCTGGGTAACACCACCGCTGCTACCGGTAAGGGCTTCGCTATCGGTTCTGCCGCTCTCACCGCTCTCGCATTGCTCGCTTCCTACGTGGAAGAAATCAAGATTGCGCTCGTGCGTATCGGCACCGACACCCTCGACCTTGGCAACCGTGTCGTTGAAACGGCTCAAGCTTCCCTCATCGACTTCATGGAATATTATAATGTCTCTTTGATGAACCCGAAGGTGCTCGTGGGTGTCTTCATCGGTTCTATGATGGCCTTCTTGTTCTGCGGTCTCACCATGAATGCGGTGGGTCGCGCTGCTCAGAAGATGGTGGAAGAGGTTCGTCGCCAATTCCGCGAAATCAAGGGCATCCTCACTGGTGAGGGTACTCCCGACTACGCTCGTTGCGTGGAAATCTCCACCAAGGGCGCTCAACGCGAAATGTTACTGCCTTCTATCCTCGCTATCTTGGCTCCCATCTGCACGGGTTTGATCCTCGGTGTGGCTGGCGTGCTCGGTCTGTTGGTTGGCGGTCTCGGCGCAGGCTTCGTGTTGGCTATCTTCATGGCCAACGCCGGTGGTGCTTGGGACAACGCCAAGAAGTATGTCGAGGAAGGCAACTTCGGTGGTAAAGGTTCTGATAATCACAAAGCTACGGTCGTGGGTGACACCGTGGGCGATCCCTTCAAGGATACCTCCGGTCCGTCTCTGAACATCCTCATCAAGCTGATGAGCATGGTCTCCATCGTGATGGCCGGTCTTACCGTGGCTGTCCACCTCCTGTAATGGTTAGTAGCCGCCGCATCCTTGCGGCGGAACGCCATAGTAGCTGTCGCATCCTTGCGGCGGAACACCATCGCCTCAGAAGGCGATGCTCCTAGAAAAACGGGATTCCGAAAGGGATCCCGTTTTCTTTTAAAAAAAATGTATTTTTGCGCGTTTAAAATATAGAAGAAAAATGGCTCACAAAACGTTAATGAGAAGCAAAAACGATTCCAAGATCGCCGGCATCTGTGGCGGTCTGGGTGAATATTTCGACGTGGATTCCAACCTTTTCCGCATCCTCTTTGTGCTGATGCTGTTCTGCGGGTCGTTGGGGTTCTGGTTTTACATTATATGCTGGATTATCCTGCCCGTGGATAATACGATGCTCAATGCTTAATTAGTAATTAGTAATTTGTAATTAGTAATTATGCGGAGAATTGGATTATTAGGTGTGTTGTTGTGCTTGTTTGGGTTGGGCGTTGCGCAGTCCTCGTTGACGGGTAAGGTGTTGCAGGTCAATGAGAACGGGGATACAACGGCGGTGCCCAATGCGGCGGTGCAGTGGTTGCATACGTCCATCGGCGCACACACGGATATGGACGGCAAGTTCACCCTCAATCGCACGAAAACCGACACGCTCGTCATTTCCTTTCCGACGTTTCTGCCTGACACCGTGGTTATTCCTCGCGGACAGAACAACATTTCCGTTTTCCTGACCACGGCCCATAATCTGAATGAGGTGAGCATTGTAGCCCGCGACGGCTCCTATATATCGGTGCAACCCATTTTTACTCAAGTGATTGGCACGGAAGGATTGCGTCGTGCTGCCTGCTGTAACCTCGCCGAAAGTTTCGAGAGCAGCGTGGCTATCGATTCGGAGTTTCCCGATGCGGTGAGCGGCGCCCGGCAGATCTCCATGCTCGGACTGGCAGGCACTTACACACAGATTTTGCTGGAGAACGTTCCGTACATTCGTATGCTCGCGCACCAGTTCGGCCTCGGTTTCGTTCCCGGCTCGTGGATGGAGTCCATCAGCCTGTCGAAGGGCACTTCCTCTGTGGTAAACGGCTTTGAGGCCATTACGGGGCAGATTAATATCGACTACAAGAAGCCGGAGACTAATCTGGAGAAATTCTTCATGAACGCCTACTTCAACTCGATGGGTAGGGGTGAGTTAGCTATGAATACCCGTATTCCTGTGGGCAAGGACGAGAAGGTGAGCACGAACTTCTTAGTGTTTCTCGCTGACCAGTTCTTCAAGACCGACATGAACCACGACGGCTTCATGGATGCGCCTCGCAGCAGGCAGGTGAACGTCATGAACCGCTGGGATTACAAAGCCCCTGTTGTGGAAGGACGCACGATGGTGGATTTCGTGTGGGACAACCGCTTTGGCGGACAGATGGACTTCAACCCTAATGGTATTATGCCAGCTGTTCTCATATACGGTTTCACCGCCGACAACAAGCGGGTGGATTTCATCACGAAGAACGGTTTTCTGCTAAACGGTGAACACGAGAGCATCGGCACCATCCTCTCTTATACGGGTCACTGGCTCACTTCCAACTATGGATTAGGTAAACTTTACGACGGTAATCAGCATAGTATATATGCAAACGTAATGTATTCCAATAAATTTGGGGCTTCTGAACGTCACAAATTGACGGCGGGCGCCAGCTTGCAGTTCGATTGTCTGAATGAACTCTATGAAAATAGGGCTGATTTGTACTATTTCGAACGTCCACATCACCATGACATGATTCCGGGCGTTTTTGCCGAGTATGCCTACATCATCGACCCGAAGTTGGTGGTGATGACCGGTATGCGTCTGGATTACAATATGGTGCGTGACAGACAGTATTCTTCTATTTGGACGAATAACAGCCAGTTATTCTGGACGCCGCGTGTACATGTCAAATGGCAGGCTACCAAGGATTTGTCGTTACGTGCTTCTGCCGGTAAGGGCTACCGTAATGCCCATTTCTTTGCAGAGAACCAATCATTGATGATTTCTTCTCGCAACCTTCATTTCGACAGTTCAACGGAGGCCGAGGAAGCCTGGAACGCAGGAGTAAGCGCGGTGTGGCAGTTCAATATGCCAGGTGGAAAGGCTTCATTGGCAGTCGATTACTTCTACACTTATTTCTTGCAGCAGATGATTGTGGATTTGGACGAGGATGTGCATGGGGTGCATTATTATGCATTGAATAGTAATTACAACGGCTATCACAACCGTTCCCGTTCCCATTCTGCGCAAATCGAGCTGACCCTCAAACCGTTGCAGCGTTTCGAGATGCTGTTGGCTTATCGCTACAACGATGTGCGCTACATGCGCAAAGGCGTAATGCGCCAAAAGGACATGATGAGTCCGCACAAGGCGCTCATCAATTTGAACTACAGCACCCCTTACGACAAGTGGAAGTTCAACATCAACTGTCAGATTTACGGTCCGATGCCGTTGCCCAACACGCAGAGCAACCCCGAACCCTACCGTCGTCCTGAAGTTTCGAAACCCTACTGCATCCTCAACGCCCAGATTACCAAAAAGTTCCGTCTATGGGAGATATACGTCGGTGGCGAGAACCTCCTCAACGTCAAACAGAAAGACCCGATTGTCCAAGCCGAGAACCCCTTCGGTGAATATTTCGATGCCACGATGGTCTATATGCCCATCACGGGAATCATGGGATACCTTGGCGTGCGCGTGATCCTCAAATAATTAAGAATGAAGAATGAAGAATGAAGAATGAAGAATAATATAATGGGCTCACCACAATAAAAAAACAAAAAAATGTCACACAGAATTCTCATAGCGACGGGCGGCGGCGACTGCCCAGGATTAAACGCGGTGATCCGCGGTATCGTGAAAAGAGCAGCCCAGGAAAGAGAAGAATGGAAAATATACGGCTGCATCGAGTCGTTCAACGGCATCCTGAAAGACAATGTAGAGATCATCGAATTGACCGAAAGCATGGTCTCCGGACTGCACGTGAAGGGTGGCACCATCATCAAGACCACCAATAAGGGCGGCCCCTTCCATTTCCCGGTGAAGCAAGCTGATGGTTCTTGGAAGATGGAAGACCGTTCGCAGCTCATGAAGAAACGTTTCGATAACATGGGCTTCGACGCCATCATCAACATCGGCGGCGACGGCTCGCAGCGCATCTCGTTGGACCTCCTCAAACTCGGCATTCCCGTGGTGGGCGTGCCGAAGACCATCGACAACGACCTGTCGAGCACGGACTTCACCTTTGGGTTCCAGACGGCGGTTCAGATCGCCACAGAGGCCGTTGACAAGTTGGTGACGACGGCGGAGAGCCACAACCGCGTCTTCATCATGGAGGTGATGGGCCGAGACGCGGGCTGGATTGCGTTGCACACGGCCATTGCCGGCGGCGCGGAAGTCTGCATTATCCCCGAAATCCCGTACCGTCCTGAGGCCATCGCCAAGAAGATCGAGGCGCGCTACAAAAACGGCATGGGCTTCTGCAACATCGTCATTGCCGAGGGCGCGAAACGGGTCGGCGGCGACGTTGTCGGCAAGGCTCCCACGGCGGTCGGCGACCCGCATATTAAGCTTGGCGGCGTCGGCGATGTCCTGAAGCAGGAACTCCTCGAACTCGGTTTGGAGCACGACATCCGCGTGACGGTGCTCGGGCATCTCCAGCGCGGCGGCACCCCCGTGGCCTACGACCGCATCCTCGCCACCGAGTTCGGCGTCAAAGCCTTCGAGCTCGTCAAGGAGAAAAAATATGGAAACTTAGTCGTCTACCGCCACCCGAATATCTCATACGTGCCTCTCGAAGAAGCCGTCAAGGAACCGCATCTCGTGAAACCAGACGACTTTCTCGTGAAAGCCGCGAGAGGGGTGGGCATCGTTTTCGGAGACGAGATTAGTTAGGAGTTAGGAATTAGGAGTTAGGAGTTAGGAGTGAAAAGTCAATAGGCAACAGTTACGGGCAGCCCCAATTCCCCTTCTTTTAGAAGGGGTGCCCGAAGGGCGGGGTAGTAGAGACGGTGTGCACACCGTCTCTACAGCAGCTCCGAAGGGGCAAGAGCTTGGTAGCCAGGGGTAAGGAGCGAGGGACGAGCGACGCCACCCCTGGGACAATAGAACAAATTAATAAACAGTGTCATGAAAAAGAAAATCGTAATATTGTCCGGTGCCGGCATCAGCGCAGAGAGCGGCATCAGCACCTTCCGCGATAGCGACGGATTGTGGGAAAACCATAATGTGGAGGATGTGGCCAGCATCGACGGCTGGTACCGCAACCCCGAACTCATCATCGACTTCTACAACGAGCGCCGTGCCCAGTTGGAGCGTTGTCAGCCCAACGACGCACACAAGCTGGTGGCGAAGTTGGAGGAGAAATACGACGTGACGGTGGTCACGCAGAACGTGGACAACCTGCACGAGCGCGGGGGCTCCTCGAAGATCATCCATCTGCACGGAGAGCTTACGAAAGCTTGCAACGAGCGCAAGACGGAGGTCTTTGACATCGGCTACGCGCCCATGAAGTACGGCGAGCGTGCCAAGGATGGTTCGTTGTTGCGTCCCTTCATCGTCTGGTTCGGCGAGGCTGTGCCCTTGTTGGATGCCGCCGCCCGTGAGGTGGAACAGTGCGACATCCTCATCATCATCGGCACATCGTTGGCTGTCTATCCCGCTGCAGGACTGCTCTACTACGCCCCGCAGAACGCCGAAATCTACGTCATTGACCCGAAACAACCCGGAAGCATCTCCCGCCGAGTGACCTACATCACCGAAAAGGCCACTGTGGGCATGAAACAGCTGGCAGACCAACTGATGCGTTAAAAAATGTCGTGATTACACGTTGAAATATGACCAATATGAAAAATACATTGAAATTTTGGATTATCATGGTGATGGCTGCCCTGTCCCTCGCCCTGACCTCTTGTGAAAACTATCCCGAGGGGGTGCCCAGTTTCTATTCCAGCGAGTATCGCATCGTCGGCACTTGGCAGGTGTCGCATGTCTATCTCAACGGGGAGGAGGTGGATTCCACGGGCTATGCCGCTTACGAAGTCGGTACCTATTATTTTATGTATCCTGACCATGTGATGTCGGTCAAGGCGTATCGCAACGGCGAGTGGCGCGAAACCATCTTCGCAAACTATATTCTCGATCCCAAGACCAAAACCATTGACATGAGCTTTACGCTGATGGACAAGAATTACACTATCCTTGGGGATGTCAAACGTCTGTCACGCAAGGAGTTCTTCTTTGAATTCGACGACCCTTACGGCGACCATTGGCGCTTGGAGTTGTTCTCACGCTCAAGCTATTAAGATGGACAGCTCATCGCGCACGACGTTGTGGGCTTTCCTGCTGATCGCGGGCTTGTTAGGGATTGCCTGCGTGCTGCTATGGCACGATGAAGACAACATCGCAAAAGAGGGGTATGTGAATTTTGAATGGCTGGACAAGATTGCGGCTGAATCGCCACTGATAAGTTTTGGACCAGAGGATGTGGTCGTTTCCCATCGCTGGTCCATCCTTTCGGGCATATATCCTGCCGTGACCTTCCGCTGTCGTTTCAACTCCCCGCATAAAGTCATCTCAAACGCTTTTCTGTGCTATCGGCCTGTGGGCTCTACAGAATGGATGATGGTGGGTACCCGTATGCGGCGCGACAATACCGCCCGTCTGATCCTTCGCGACCTCCCCCGAAAAACCTCCTACGAGTGCTTCTTTATTCTGGCGGGAAATGTTCTGGTCATCAGAAGCCAAGTGGTGGCCTTTTCCATCTGATCATTTTTCAATCGAGTCTCCTGCTGGGCGCAAAAAAAAATGTTTTGCGTTGAAAAGAAAATTGTATTTTTGCAGATTCGAATAACAATGAAAAATTAGACGATATGGATAACTTCATCGTTTCGGCACGAAAATACAGACCCTCGACTTTCAGCTCTGTGGTGGGGCAGGAGACCATCACGGCGACGCTCAAGAACGCGATTCGCAACAACCAGGTGGCCCAGGCCTTCCTTTTCTGTGGGCCCCGTGGTGTGGGTAAGACCACATGCGCCCGTATCTTCGCCAAAGCCCTCAACTGCGAACATCTCACCGACGACTTCGAACCCTGCAATACGTGCGATTCGTGTAACGCTTTCAACAACTCGGCCTCCTTCAACGTTTTCGAGCTTGACGCCGCTTCCAACAACTCCGTGGAGGGCATCCGCGACCTGGTCGATCAGGTGCGCATCCCGCCGCAAGGGGCCAAATACAAGGTCTATATCATTGACGAGGTACACATGCTCACCGGTGCCGCCTTCAACGCCTTTCTCAAAACGCTGGAGGAACCCCCTGCCTACGCCAAGTTCATCATGGCCACAACGGAGAAACACAAGATTCTCCCGACCATCCTTTCCCGTTGCCAAGTTTATGATTTCAAGCGGATTAACGATAACGATATTGTCCGTCATCTGCAATATGTGGCCCAACAGGAGGGTGTGCAGGCCGAAGAGGACGCATTGCGTGTGGTGGCTGCCAAAGCCGACGGCGCTCTGCGTGACGCGCTCTCCATTTTCGACCAGCTGGTCAGCTTCACCGGCAAAAACATCACATACAAAGAGACCATTGACAATCTCAATGTGTTGGATGTCGATAACTACTTCCAGATTATCGATATGGTGTTGAGCGAGGATGTCTCCGGCGCTTTGCTGCTGTTGGATGACATTTTGGCGAAAGGTTTTGATCCGCAGCACTTTATCGCGGGTTTGGCCACCCATATCCGCAACCTGTTGCTCGCCCAGAATCCCGGAACAGTGCAGCTCCTGCAGGTGTCCGACACCATCAAGCAGAAACTGCAGCAACAGTCCATGAAAGCGGACCGTATGCTGCTCACCCGTGCCCTTGAACTGGCCAATCAATGCGATTTCAACTATAAAATGTCTAATAACAAGCGGCTTTCTGTCGAGTTGTGCCTGATGCAGATCAACGCCAACTACGTCTACAAGCTGCGCAATGCGAGGCAATCGCAGGAGCGAAAATAACCCGGAAGGCGCAGGTTCCGCCGCAGGAGACTCGACAGCTCGTATCGCCCCTGCAGAACCCCAGAGATCATCCCAAGGCTTGCAGTTCGCTGGCTTCACGCCCATCCAACCTTTACCCTCCATCAAGGAGGTGACCACGCAGACTCGCAACCTCACTCAACAGGTGCAGGCGAACTTGCAACAGCCGCAACCAATCGTAGAGACGCAAAATCCCGCGTCCCCGCAACCTGAGCCAAACGGTGTGGAACCGCAAAATGTCGCGCAGCCACAACCAGTCCCCGGCGATGTACAGCCGCAGAATGTCATCTCGCCACAATCTACCCCCGATGTTGCACAGACGCAAAATGTTGCCTCTCCGCAACCTGCCTCCGACAAGGTAGAAACGCAAAATCTTGCGTCTACGCAACCCGAACCAAACGAAACGGCACCGCAAAATGCCGTGACGGAGACCTTCGAAGAGTGTTGGCAGAAAATGGTGGATTCCATCTTCAAGAAAAAACCGGCCTTCTACCACCAACTCCGCGACTATCTCCCTAAATACGAGAACGATATCATCACGGTGGACGTGGAGAACGACTTCCAAAAGAACCAGCTCGAAATGAGCAAGCGGGCCATGCTGGAATTCTGGCGCAACCAGTTCCAACTCAACGTGGACGACATCGAGTTCGTCATCCACGAGCACGAGCGAAAGAAAGTCATCTACACCAGCGAGGACAAAGTGGAGAACATGTTGGAACAGAACCCTGAATTGAAGGATTTCCTACAGGTGTTGAATTTTAGGATAAAGGATTAGTAGTGGCGTATCGCATACGCCCAAAAGGGAATAAGGTAGTGGCGTATCGCATACGCCCAAAAGGGAATAAGGTAGTGGCGTATCGCATACGCCCCAAAGGGAATAAATTAGTGGCGTATCGCATACGCCCAAAAGGCAAAAGGCGTATCGCATACGCCCAAAAACACCGCAAAATCGTGTAAACCTAAGGATATAACCGAATAAAAAAATCAAAAATATGAAAAAAAGTTTATTATTTGCGAGTTTGATAATATTAATGATGTCGGCTGGGGCACAAGGTTTTTTGAATAAGGCCGTCGTTGACGGGCACGTGGACAGCGTGCGTGCCGGCATCAATTTGCCGCAGGAGTTCACCGGTGAGGGGGTGATTATCGGAATCACCGACTGGGGGTTCGACTACTCACACCCAGTGTTTTATGATACTAACATGCAGAATTACCGTGTGTTACGGGCGTGGGATCAGTTTAAGACCTCGGGGCCGGCGCCAGAAGGATTCGACTATGGTACGGAATATGTGGGTAGTGAAGCACTCCTGGCTGCCCAATGTGATACCAGCAACGTATATCAATACGCCTACCATGGCACGCATTGCGCGGGCATTGCCGGTGGCGCGGGTGCGGGAACCATCTACAAAGGAGTTGCCTTGGGTGCCGAATTCCTCTTTGTCTCTGTCAGTCTGACAGACCAGGAGGTGATCGATGCGTGGCGTTGGATGTACGATGTGGCGCAACAAGAGGGCAAACGTCTGGTGATTAGCATGAGTTGGGGCTTGTATTGCCTTGATTATATGGACGGAACGGGTCCGTTGGCCGACGAAATGCAACGACTTACCGATTTAGGGGTGGTCTTTGTGACCAGTGCGGGCAACAACGGTGATGAAAACTCCCATTTGACCCATACTTTCACTCAGCAGGACACCGTTCGCTCGCATTTTGTCTTCCCCAGCTCCTCCATCGGGTCTGTCCTCACCATGATGAACAGCGCAAACCAACCGTTCTCTTTCTCCGTGTTCGCTATGGATAATTCCTATCAAATCATAGCGGAAAGCCCGTTCTTCTCCACCTCTGACACTGCTTTAGTGGACGATATAGTTGAATATACTATGCCGATGGGTACGGACAGCCTCAACATCTGGTTCTATGCGGAATCCACCAATGAATATAATCAACGTCCTGTCGTGCAATTGTATGTGGATAAGAACACCCATCACAAATACGGAATCGCGATAGCGGCCTCCGATGGCGAATTTCACGCTTGGAACATGGCTCTCATTGAAAGTAGATACGGTAACTGGGGTGGGGAATTCAAACGTCCGTCTAGTCACCCGGATTGGATTGCCGGTGACAATGAATACACGATCAGTACGCCGGGTAACGTCGATTGTGCTGTCACGGTTGCGGCCCATTCATCCCGTTACCAAGCTCCTTCAGGAAATATGGCAGGTGGTCAAATTGCATCCTTCTCCAGTTACGGTCCTGCTTTTGGTCAAGTGATGAAACCCGATATCTCCGCACCGGGTAGCAATGTAGTCTCTGCACTGTCCAGCTATACGACTACCTATTCGGGAACCACAAAAGCTTCGGTGGATTTTAACGGTAGAACCTACAAATTCGTCCCGTTGTCAGGCACTTCCATGTCATGTCCGTTTGTGGCGGGCGTGGCGGCACTGGTACTGCAGGCCAATCCCTACCTCTCTGCTTCACAAGTGAAGGATATCCTGCTTGAGACCGCATACAATGACCAATTCACAGCGCAGTCAGGTGAAATCCGCTTCGGCCATGGCAAAGTGAACGCCTACCAGACCATCATGAAAGCCCTCGTCACGGTCGGTGTGGATGACTATACGACCCCACAGGAATCGCTCTATACCGTTTACCCGAACCCCACGCAGGGACAATGCTTTGTGACGGCCAACACGAATTCCGATAACATCCCTTGTCAGGTTGTCGACCTCATGGGCCGCACCGTCCTGCAAACCACCCTCACCCCCGGCGTCAACACCCTCAACCTCCACCACCTCACCCCCGGCTGCTACCTCATGAAAATCACGGATAACAAGACGGTAATTACAAAGAAATTGATTCTAGGTCTGTAACTATGACTATGACAATTAACTACTAACTGCTAACTGCTAACTGCTAACTGCTAACTCCTAACTCCTAACTCCTAACTCCTAACTGATAAAACTGGCACAATAATTGCAAAACCAAACCTATCGAATAAAAAAAAACTATGGGAGATTATATTCCAAATGAATACCTAGAAAACCAGACCGTGGTGCGGAAGTACCGGGAACTGCTGCAAGTCATCTATCCGCGGACGACGGCGGAGGAGCGCAAGCAGATCCGGAAGGCCTTTGTGCTGGCTACCAACGCGCACTTCGGCGTGCGGCGGAAGAGTGGTGAACCTTACATCTACCATCCAATCGCCGTGGCCATGATCTGTTGTGCGGAAATGAACCTCGGCGCCACCTCCGTCATCTGTGCCCTGCTGCACGATGTGGTGGAGGACACCGACTACACCTTGGACGACATGCGCGAGCTCTTCGGCGATGTCGTGGCCAACATTATCGACGGACTGACCAAAATCGACGATCTCGTAGTAGATAACCAGAACATCTCCCTCCAGGCGGAGAACTTCAAGAAGATATTCCTCTCCATGTCCAAAGATGTGCGGGTCATCCTCATCAAACTGGCTGACCGTCTGCACAATATGCGCACGTTGGATGCCATGCCGCCCGAAAAGCAGCTGAAAATCGCATCGGAAACCTCCTATTTCTATGTTCCTTTTGCACACCGACTTGGATTGTACGCCATCAAGAGCGAACTGGAGGATTACGCGATGCGTTACACCAACCCCACCGAATATTTCGCCATTGCAGAGAAACTGAAAGATTCCGAGAAGGAGCGTTCCACGATGATTCCTGAATTCATCGCCCCCATCCAGACTGCCCTCGAAAAAGCCGGCATCAAGGCTGAAATCACTAGCAGAACGAAGTCTGTGTCGTCCATCTATAACAAAATGCTGCGCAAACAGATCAATTTTGAGGATGTGTATGACATTTTTGCAGTACGCTTCGTTTTTGACAGTCCCATGGATGAGGAGTTCGAAATCTGTTGGAAGATATACCGCATTATCTGCAGTCTCTATCAAACGAACCCCTCGCGCGACCGCAACTTCCTGACCTATCCCAAACCCAATGGTTACCAGTCGTTGCACGTGACCGCCATGAGCAAGTCGGGACGCTGGGTGGAGGTGCAGATCCGTTCGAAGCGGATGGACGAGATTGCCGAGAAGGGTCTCGCCGCCCATTATCGTTACAAAGATGACGGACAGAGTGCGGAGGACGAAGATCTCAACCGCCGTTTGGAGAATTGGTTGCTGAAAACCCGCGAAATCCTCGACAGCAAGGATGCTGATGCCCTCGACTTCCTCAGCGAAGTGCGTCTGAACCTCGGTCTGAAAGAGATTTATGTCTTCACGCCCAAAGGCGACATGAAGACCTTGCCCCAAGGCTCCACCGTGTTGGATTTCGCCTACGCGCTGCATACCAACCTCGGCGACCACTGTATCGGGGCGAAGGTCAACTACAACATTACGCCTATTAACAAGGCGTTGAACAATGGCGACCAGGTGGAAATCATCACCTCCAAGAAGCAGTTCCCCAAAACGGAATGGCTGGAATTCGTGCAGACCCCTAAGGCGCGCCGCAGCATCAAGGACTTTTTCCGGAATGAGCAGTATGAGCTCATCTCCTCCGGGAAATTGCTCCTGAAACAGTATTTCGATGAACTGGATATCGAATTCACCGAAGAGAATGTGCAGAAACTGATGGAGCTCTCTCTGGAGAAGAGTCCGGAGGCCTTCTGGAACAGCGTGGTTTCCAATAAGTTGACCAAGAACAAGATTGCCAAGCTGATGACGATGAAGAACGCCAAAGAACTGGCCGACTTCCAGCAGAAAGTCTCGCAAGAGATTGAGAGCAAACCGCTGGACCAGATCATCGACGAACAGCTGGATGTCACTCCGAACGCATTCCTCTTGGACAATGATTACGAACAGATCAAGTACGTCCTCGCAGATTGCTGTAACCCCATCCCCGGCGACACCGTTGTCGGCTTCCAGGTCTCCGACAGCCGCATTGTGGTGCACCAGACCAGCTGTCCGAACGCCATCTCGCAGATGTCGCGCTTCGGCAACCGTATCATCAAGACCAAGTGGCGCAAAGGACAGGACATCGCCTTCCTCTCCGGCATCAAACTCAAGGGCTTCGACCGTAAGGGCATCATCAAGGAGATGATGGACGTCATCACCTCCGAGATGGATTTAAATATTCGTTCTTTAAACATTGAGACCAAAAACAATGTCTTTACAGGTACGCTCATGCTCTACATCCAAAGTGTCCGCACCCTCAACAACCTCATCGACGAACTACGCCAAATCGACCAAATGGAATCCGTGGAACGCATCGGCTACAATGTTAATTGATAATTGATAATTGATAATTGATAATTGATGTCAACAGTTCTATCTCCCCCTTTTTTAAGCTTCTAAACTCCTAAGCTCCTAAGCTTCTAAGCTCCTAACCGTCTACCCCTCTAACCCAATAATTAATCACCAATAAATCGTAAAAAAAATGAAAGCATCAGAAATTTTAGCATTCGTGGCAGGAGCTGCCGCCGCTACAGGAATCACCTTGTTGTGCACCACCGAAAAGGGCAAGGAAATCCGCGCCAAGGTGGGTGAAAAAATGACCCGCGAGGAAATCGATCGCCTCATTGCCAAATTGAAGGAAAAACGTGCCTGCGCCCCCAGCGAGGACGAATTCAACATCGACATTGAAGACGATGATTTCGAAAAAGAAATGACCGACGAAGTACTGTAATGGACATCTTAGGTAAATTTTCCAAGAAGTCGGAGCGCGGCGAGAAGACCTGGGCGGATGCCAAGACCTATTTCTCGCAGCGCTACGACTTGTTGAAGCTGGAGTTTTTGGAGAAATCGTCACAACTGTTGTCGGTTATATTCTCCATGTTGATCATCATCGTTTGTGCTTTGGTGGTGCTGATCTACATCTCGTCGGCCATCATCCACTGGTTGACGCTGGCGTTGAACGCGGCGTGGGCGTACACCATCATCAGCATGGTTTTTGTCCTCATCATGGTGTTTGTCTTCTCCAAGAAGGATGTGCTCTTTGTGAAGCCGCTTATCCGCAAGTTCAGCCGCATTATGTACAAGGAGGAAGTGGAAACGGTTGAGACAGAGAATGTGGTAAGGGATGTGCAGGACGAATACGCTGCGCAGAAAGGAGGTTCTAATGAGCAATAAAGCCCCCATCAACAGTTTGGAGGAGATTGCTGCCCGCAAACAGCAACTTCGTGCCAAAATAGAGCTGCAGGAACGCAAACTCAGCAAAGATTTGGATGAATATCAAGACGATGTGGAGACCTTCAAGAAAGTGTGGTCCGGCATCAAGGGGGTACGCCATATCGGTCAGAATTTCAGCGCATCGGGCATCGCGCAGGCGGTGCAGACCGTGCGTTCACTCCCGATAGGCAAGAACAAAGTCAAACCTGCCGGTAAAGCCTCCCGTCTACTCACTGCCTTCACCCTCGGTGCGGAAGTGGTCAGCTGGATCATCCATCGTCGGAAACAACGTAAGAAATAGAATCCGTAAAAATTGTATTTTTGCCGGATTTTTGAAAGAGACCGATGAGAAAGTATATTCTGACGTTATTGTTGTATGTCGTATGCGTCGCGGTTTCGGCGCAACAGATTGCCCTGCTGAAATATAACGGCGGCGGCGACTGGTACGCCAACCCGACCTCGTTGCCCAATCTGATCAAATTCTGTAACCAGCAACTCGGCATGTCGCTCGAACCGAAACCCGCCACGGTGGAGGTGGGCAGCGCGGACCTTTTCCGCTATCCGTTCGTGCACATGACCGGTCATGGCAATGTGGCATTCTCCGATGCAGAGGCCGACAACCTGCGCAACTACTTGATTGCCGGCGGTTTCCTGCACGCAGACGACAACTACGGTATGTCGCCCTATATCCGGGCACAGATGAAAAAGGTCTTCCCCGAACTGGAGCTCGTGGAATTGCCATACAATCACCCGATTTTCCACCAAAAGTACAATTTCCCTAACGGTCTGCCCAAAATTCATGAGCATGACAACAAGCCGCCACAAGCCTTCGCCCTCTTCTGGGAAGGACGTATGGTCTTCCTCTTCACCTACGAATGTGACCTCGGCGACGGCTGGGAGGATTTCGTCGTCCACAAGGACTCCGAAGCCATCCGCACCAAAGCGTTGCAGATGGGTGCGAATATAATACAATACGTCTTTTCTAATTGATAATGGATAATGGATAATTCAGGGGAACCGTTTGGGCTCCCTTTTTTTTTACCACATATTGCATTTAAATATTATGTATATTTGCCACCGAAAAAACTCAACGAGAGTTACTTCGGTGGGTAATTCTTTGTTTGCAGTTTTCAACTACAAAGAATTACCGTATGGATGAGCTGAAAATTATAGAAATCAAGAAAAGTGTCTTCGCTGACAATGAAAAGGACGCAGACGCTTTGCGCGCGGAACTGAAGGAGAAGAAAGTTTTTCTCCTGAATTTGATGTCTTCCCCGGGAAGTGGGAAAACCACCACGCTAATACAAACCTTAAATCGTATTAAGAACAAAGTCCGTGTGGCAGTGATGGAAGCTGACATCGACGGTGACGTGGATGCGCACAAGATCCGCGAGGCGACCGACGTGCCCTCTATCCAGCTGCATACCGGCGGTATGTGCCATTTGGATGCGGAAATGACTCGCCAAGGCCTCAACAATCTCGATCTCGACAATCTAGACTTGGTCATCCTCGAAAATGTCGGCAATCTGGTCTGTCCTGCCGAGTTCGACACCGGCAGCTGTGCCAACGTCATGATTCTTTCCGTGACCGAAGGCGATGACAAACCCCTCAAATACCCGCTGATGTTCACAGTCTGCGATCTTGTGCTCATCAACAAGATGGATGTGTTGCCCTATTTCGACTTCAACATGGAAAAATGCAAAAGATTCATCAAGATGCGCAATCCTAACGCCCAAATCATCCCCATCTCCGCCAAAACTGGCGACGGCCTCGACACCTTCGCCAACTGGCTCCTTCACCAAGTGAATGTTGATGTGTAAATCTTAACACGAAGTCATTAACAGCGAAGCTCAAAAACAGCGAAGCTGAAAAAATACGAAGTAAAAAACACAAAGTGATATGCCCGAAATGTCCACCAAGTTCGTCCCGAAGCATAAGGGCGACAAAAACCCGAACCCCAAGTTAATCAAATTCGTCCGTCACGTCACGGACCGCGTCCCAGGAAAAATCAAGATGACCACCGATGCTCCCGAGTATTGGGGGCTTGCCTGTATCTTTGAGGATGAAATGGACGCTGTCACCCGCGAAGCCTCGCTCGATCTGCTCTTAGACATGCTTCCGGGCAATTTCTTCAAAGTGAGAGAGCATCACAGTTATGCAGAACTCCACGAGTGGAATGCTAAGAAGCATTATACCCCAGATGACAAGTCGTTCGACGAACTGCTCGACAAGCTGGCATTTTTCGGCATGTTAGAGTACGACTACGGCGACAAATACACCAAGGAGGGTCCTGTCCCCGGCACTTCGTTTGAACGCGACGCCCGCATCTACTGGGTGCCGATGTTTGTCCCCGGTAGCGCCGAATATACCAATATGAATGTGGAGCTGATGGACAAGCATCCCGAGTTGGCCATGTTCTTCGAACGCATGACATTCCTGCCATTAGAGAAGGTTACCCCGATGGTGCCGATGGGTGGTTCCGGTATCGGTATGCATGTGATTCCCGTGGAGAAAGCTATCTCAATGGAAAATCAAACGGCTGATATTGAGCATATCTCCTACTGGCTCAAACGCTACGAGGGTCACTTGGCAGTGGGTATCTGCAGCTGCCGCTATGGTCGTAAGAAACTCGAAGAGGGTTGCGCTGACGACTATCGTGACTGGTGCATTGGCGTGGGCGACATGGCCGAATATCTGGTGGAGACCAACCGCGGTCACTATATCACCTATGATGAGGCGATGGATATCCTCAAAAAGGCAGAGGATCACGGTTTTGTGCATCAGGTGACCAATATCGACGGCGAAGGCAAGATATTCGCAATATGTAACTGCAATATTAAGATTTGCAATGCTTTACGTACTTCACAGCTCTTCAATACCCCAAACATGTCGCGCAGTGCGTACGTGGCGAAGGTGGATCCCAAAAACTGCGTGGCTTGCGGTTACTGCGTGGAATACTGTCCCGCAGGAGCTGTCCGTCTGGGACAGAAGCTCTGCACCAAGCATGGTGAGCAGACCTATCCCAAACAGGAGTTGCCCGATGCCAAGAAATGGGGACCGGAGAAATGGGATGAGGACTATCGCGACAAAAACCGCATCAATTGTTACCCGACAGGTACGGCGCCCTGCAAGACGGCTTGTCCG
>Ga0310690_10002783_pt1 | contig 27671 bp, 29 predicted proteins | sample AusTroGonzalo_MG_2_FD_207661 | JGI IMG/M metagenome (GOLD analysis project Ga0310690, IMG submission 207661) | Bovine rumen microbial communities from tropical cattle in Woodstock, Queensland, Australia - Gonzalo_04 (v2) (version 2) | ecosystem: Host-associated > Mammals > Digestive system >...
CCCGCCAAATGCTTCTGAACGATAGACAACAAGCGGTTCTCCATTTTCATCTACAACTTTGCTTGCATTTAAGATATTTTTCACTATCTTTGCAATGTCTCCTTGATGAGAGTCAGCTTTATTGCCTGTCTTGAAGCTCTCGTCTTGGAGATTTTTTTGTAGTATAACCTCGTGGAGATAGAACCGTTTTCTATCGGTGTTTGTCCCCCTCGTGACAACTACCAATGCCGTATATCCGTCGTCGCCGATTGAGATCGGTGCGGCTATTACATACGAGTCGACATCGCGTCCTTTCCACTTTTTGCTCTCGTCTACGATTATGCCATCACGGATGACCTGCGGAACAGCCGCGAATGCGGCGGCCTTCTCGCGGCCAATCCCATGTGCGATGCTATCACGGACGCTCGCCTCGTCGAGTATGACCTCTCCCAGGCCTGTGCGCGTAATCGAACCACCATATTCTCGCCGGTAGTATTCCGGAACTTTTTTCGTGAGCGGGACGCCGTCCTTTGCAAATTCGTTCCCAATAAGTCTTGAAACATATCTGTCGGAAAGGAGGAACTCCCTCGCCTCCCAGTCGCCGAACCAGTTCTTGAAATTCCTAGTCCTGGTAAGGAGCCACTGCTCTTCATTGAGATTGGTAGGCTGACCGTTGGGAGCCTGCATGAAAGTACCGTCGGACTGGGCCTTCCTCTTAATCTGCTCCATCTCCTGTTGGACCGCAGGGGTGATGCTTTCACGGAAACGGGTGCCGCTGGATGCTATTTGCTCGTTCTCATCCTTCATCTGGGCAATGAGCTCATCAACATCATTCGGCTTGTTCCCCTGCCAGCCGTTGAACTTCACGCCGCGCTTTGCAAGTTCGGCACGGAGGCCGGGAGTCACGACGTTGTACGGGAAGGAGAGTTTGCTATTGCCGAGCAAACGAGCTATCTCATCAGCCACCTCACTGTTCGGCACCACTCTGACAGGCTTCGCCCATCTGGAGAGAATGACCTTGCGGGTATCCATGCCCTTCTTTGCGAGAGCATTCGATACCTTGCCGGATGGCCAGTCATGCTCGCCGGTAGACTTCTTTGATTTGTCCGCGGTATAGTTGCTGGTCAGCTCGCTCTCGGGGATTTCGCTCTCGACGATGACGAGGTTGCCGCGCTTGTATGCGCTGCTGAACTGCTCGTTGAGCGGAGACCTGCGTGTATGGAGGTACGGGGCATATGCGACTTTCATAAGGCCGGAGCCATCACCCTTATCCAGGTAGAAATCCCCGTTCTCGTCTGCCATGTCCGGGTTCTCCTCCGCTTCTTCCCAGCGGTTGAGATGGATGGGGTCGCGCCACTTGCCGTCGACCTTCGCCGACATCGGGGCGTAAAGGAATCCCTTCTGCGGCCCGTTGCCGTCACCAAGATCATATTCTACATCCCCTTTCGGGTCGGGGATGAACTGCATGGAACGGTAGACCTTGACTTTCGGGCCGTCCTCAAGTTTCTTGATCGTACCGGGGCGGGTCACCTCGCGGAAGTGGGTTCCGCCTTCATCAACCGGCTTCGAGACATCCAGGTCTGTGACCTTGACTTCCGGCTCCATGATGAGGTTCCCGTTCTCGTCATACTCGTGAGGATGGTAGGGGATGGTATCAAAGTCCTTATATGCGGATTCAAGAGCCTTGCGCTCGGTCATGAACCATTTGCGGCTATCCGGAGTGAGGTAGTCGAGCGGGAGCTCTGCGACTCCGAGTTCCTGCTTATGCTTGAGGACTCCGTCAATAAACTGAGGCACAATACCGTACGGATCTTCCTTGTAGCTCTCATAGATGTTGCGGACAGGACCACCGGCGGCTTCGCTCTCTGCTTGTGCCCGGGCCCTCAGCTCACTCAACGCATATTCGATAGGCGACATCCCGCCAAGGGCCTCGCTGGGCTGGTCGAAATTGAACTCGATAGCGGTCTGCGGGGTATCGGTACGGGCCGTCTCCTTGATGAATTTCATGTATCCCGGATGCTCGGTGATGTCCACCTCGCGTCCGCCGCCCTCGGGCGTATTGTCTTTCACCTTGATGCCGTAGAACCGGGGATGGACGCCATACTCGCGACAGAGTCGCATGTAGGTCTCGTAGTCGTTGTTATGTCCCGGAATGGTGACGCCGTCCTTCGGGGTGGGACCGGGAAGGAAATGAGGACGCATCCTCTTGCCGTCCTTACCCCTCAGAACCTTGATGTTGAAATGGTCGATATACATCTTCTCCACTGCCTCGGCAGTGAGCTTATTCGGCACGGCGACCCCGTCCGCTTTCAACGCCTCGCGCATTTCGGTTGCATTGAGGAATTTCTCGTTCTGCGTTGAGGTGTAGTCCGACCAGGCTCTCATGTCCTTCCAGATGGCCTTCGGAAGACCGGAATGGTGGAACGGGATGCACATGTCGACCCAGTCGTTGTCGAGAGCGAACTGGATCTGTGCGTCGGATGTAGCCATCAGCATAACGCCGGCGTTCGGGAATCGCTCCCGGAGCTCACGCGCCGTAGTCCAGTCAAATCCCTCATCGGGGTTCGGGCGGATGCCTCGGCTGTCCTCATACGCAGCGATGGACATGTTGATCTTGTAACCGGAGTTGCCGAAGATACGGACGAACTCGGGAGACTTGGTGTATGTGTGCCCGAACATGTGGTTCACGGCCATGTCGGCCATGAACTGGAAGTAGTCAAGGACGTAGTCGATACGGAAGTCGTTGCTGCTGTGCATTCTGAGGCCGCCAAGACCGTTAATGAAATCACGCTGCTCCTGGCTCAAGGTCTTGAGCTCATCAGTATACGGCACGTAACGGAGGACATTCTTCGCTCCGGACGCGCTCTTGCCGTAGCTCGTCATCTCGCGCCAGAGAGTCAGCGTCCTATTGTCCAGGACCAGGTCATCCTCGTCCTCTATGCGGGTGAAGTCGTTGTGAGGGCGGTCCTCAATGCGGTCCCACTTCCACTCGGACACGATGTCACCGACGGCGCCCTTCGCCTCGGTGCCGGTTATCCCGAGGGCCTTGCATAGGGCGTTCGTAATCTTCTTGTCCGTCATATCCGTGGACACCGAGCCATTGTCAAGCATATCGTCAAGAACCGTCAGGATGACGTTTCTGTCGTTCTTATACTGATACCAGAGCTGCTCAATGGTCGGGTTGTAGTCCTTCTCCTGGCGCCACTTCTTGAAAACCTCGTATGCAGCAGGAGTGAGCACGACTGCAGGGTCGGTACTCTCCTGTGCTTCCGCAGTAGTGTTGTGCCCGTACATCGCAGCAAGGGCCTCTTCCTCGGTCTTCGCATTTATGACGCCGGTACGCGCCCTCATGAAGTCAGTGTAGTACTGCTTCAGCGCCTGGCGCTTGTTCTCGCAGTAGCAGTAGACGCACGGGATCATCTGACCGTACATACGCATCATCTCGATGAGCTGGATGGATTCCACTTGGGTCAGCGGACGCCCTATCTTCGCCTCGATCTGCTTCACGTATTCGAGATACTGGAGAGACCTCGGGCAGGAGGTATCCATATCGAAGGTGACGATATACTCTATGTTCGTGCGGAGAGGCCCGGAGAAACTACCGCTGGACTTCTCGCCATACTTGTACACTCCCGTGGGAACCATGCCGTGGACGAGCTCGTCAGCCGCTACGTCCCTCACGAAGTTCTCCAGCACCTGCACGACGTGCTTCTTAGCGTCGCGATATGTCATGTAGTTCCTGGCCCAGGCAGGCATGGTCGACTCGGAGAAACGGATATTACCAACCTCCGGGCTCGATTCCATGTCAAGTTCGTTCGGGGTCTGATATCCGGTGACCTTCTTCAGTTCGCCCTGCTGTTCGTCCATGACGGCACCGCCGTCCATGACGAGGCCTTTTGCCTGCATCTCGTTCTGGATTTCAGCAGGGAGAGACTCGGTGTTCAGTTTCTTGCGGCCCTTCTCGAACCGCTTCAGTGAATCCTCAAGAAGGTCGTAGAGGTCGGACCTGGTGAGGGACTCCGCTGCGGCTACCTGCTCGGCGGCGGCGTTCTCGATATCGGATACATTACGCCCGAGGCCGAGCTTGTCCATGATCCAGTCGACGATCTTCTCGAATATGTTGCGGTTGTCCTGCATGTCCATATTCTCGGACAGCCTGGCGATGTACTCGTCGGCGGCTGCGCGCCGGAGATATTCATCCGATCCCTGCAGGTGACGGTTGTATTCCATGAACTCCTCCTGCTCCTCCGGGGTCATCAGCTCGTTCCAGACGCGGTCGCAGAGGGCGTTGTAACCTTCTTCTCCGAGAAGACCTCTCAAACCCTTGTGGGCGACGGTCTCATGGATGAAGGTCTTGTCGGCCTCGACGGCGTTCATGACGTTCGGGAGGAAGATATCGACCTGCCCGGTCTTGTCGTTGAACCATCCGGTCAGAGCACGTCCTTCCTTGAGCGCCTTCCTGGCGGTCTCGTCCTTCACTTCGTCAACGGACCGTATGATGTTGACCTTGACACCGGTACGGCGCGCCCAGTTCTTTAGTCTTGCAACCACCCTGCGCCTGGAGTCGAAGGTCACCGGGGTTTCTGCAGGGGCCACCCTCCGCTTGGCTTCTGCAGCGGGCTGCTCTGCAGGAGTCTCCGCCGTCTCAACCGGGGTAGCCTCTTCAACGGCCTCTTCTATCGCCTCTTCCTGCTGGGCTTTCCTCTGCTCCGCAGCGCGTTGCATTGCCGCCCAGAAGTCAGCTACACGTGCAGCTTCCTGCTTGGCCTGGCCCCACGCCTGGGGAGACATGTCCCCGCGCGCGGGATTCCTGGCGGCCTCGGCTTTCGCCGCCTGCTCTGCTATATACTGGTCGACATCCGCTTCGGTCAAACCCTCCGTCGCATAGAGGTCTGCGATTGCGTCTGCAACCTCGACACCGGGAGCGTCGTATATCTTTTCTCCGGTCTTCTCGTCAACGGGGATGACTGGCGCCGCGGCCTCCGGGGCCGGAGTCTCTTCAACTGCAGCGGCCGGTGTTTCAGAGACAGGTGCTTCTGCTGCAGAAGTAGGGTTAGCAGCCTCCTGCATGGCACGGGCGAAATCTGTTTCGGAGAGGCGAGAGGTACGCACCACATCGCCGTTCCCGTCCAGTTCCTCATACATAACATTCCCATCCGACATATCGATGACATGGGCGTTCTGCACCTGTCCGTTGACGGAGATGGGGACGGTCTGGTCACGGAGATCGCCGAGACCGGCAGCCTGCTCTTCAGCAGGTGCAGCGGGCGCTTCCTGCTCGGTTTTCTCACCCGGGCCGGTGGAAAGGGAGCCGTCCTCCTCCTTTGCGAGGAGAGGATAGAGGCTCGTGACCGGCGCTTCAAGGTATCCGCTTGTAGGGACGCGGATGCCCATTGCCTCCGCTACGCCCTGGAGTGCCTTCTTGTCACCGCTGAGGACAACCGAAGAGCCTCCATTTGTAAGGCGCTCCACCTTGAACGGCTGATAGACGCCATTATGATCGGTGACGATTACGGTCTGGCCTACCCTCTCGTTGAGGGCTCTAGCCTGACCGGTAGGGCTGACGGTATTCTGTGCAGCCTCGTAGTATGCCGCACGACTCCGCTGGAAGTTATTCTGCCAATCGTCGATAAACTGGGTGGTGTCGGTACTCTGTACGTTGGAGAACTGGCTCGCAGGGGCGGTCTTCCCCTCCTTGTCCATCTCATTCAGACGGTATGTGACTACACCGTCCGGACCGGTAGGGGTTGTGAGGTTGCCGTTGGCATCCACCGACGCGTCCTCCTGTGTGATGAAGACGGTCCTGGGCTTACCGTTCAGCATGATGGTCGCCGTGGTGACTGTACCGTTAGTGTCGACATTGCCCCTTATGCGCTCGTCGAAAATCTCGGAGACCTGCTGGGTCTGCTCCGTGTATCCCCTGCGGAGGCCTTCTGCTGCCGCCTTTGCTGAGGCGTAGTTCATGAGAGCGTCCGCTCTCTCGGGCTGAGTGCCCTTTATCTCGAACGCCTCCTGCGCCAGCATGTATGAGTCATTATCGAGCTCGTCCTCCGTGAAGCCGGCTTCCATCGCCGCCTGTCTCGCATTCTGCTCGTTGTTGTTGAGATCCCATGCGGCACGGGCATCGGGATTGGTATAGCTGGCGGTATAGGCGTTTACGACGGACATCTTCTCCTGGGAATCCTCCCATTCGTCGTAACGGAGGCCCATCGCGAACTCACCCTCGAGGTATCCGAGGACATTCTGCGTGAAATCGGAGGGGAGACGCCCACCGTTCTGCTTGCGGGCACGGTCAGTGATGTCTACGATCTTGTCCTTGATCTCCTCCGGGGAGAGATTAGGTATGTCCTTGGAGAGCTGCTGGAGCTCCTCGGGGCTTACGGCTCCAGTCTTGAAATAATCACTCAGCCCTTCGACACCTTTATCATAGCGCTCCCTCATCTTATGATAGGCGCTCATGTTTGTCGCGGCACCTATTGCCGACATCGGCAAGAATGAAAGAGCGAGCGTCGCCAGGTTCTCACCGGAGACGAACTCCTTCATCGCCTTACTATCGCCAACGCGATCACCGGACATCCATCCTGCGAGCGCATTGAATGTCGAGCCGACAACCTCCTCGAGCATCTCGTTAAACATGCCGTCGAACTTACCCTTGTCCAGGTATTGCCCGATGCTCCCACGGTAACCCTTCAGCGTCTGGCCGATTGCTGTCTTCGGCGCGTTCTTGGTGACCCCGCGGAAGAGTGCGCGCTCTGCCTCGCCGAAGTACTCACCGAACCCTTCCGACCAGTACTCGATGTACTGGGTAAGGAGAGAGTTGGCGAGGGCATTCGCTTGGCTGCGGTCCCATTCGTAGCGACCGGCCTCGTCCTTCCCGTTGTACTCCGTTAGATTCTCGGAGTATGCCTGGATGGTACGAGGAGCCATAACGCCCGTACGGGCGAGAGAAGTGACCACATCTGTTCCGAGACGGAGTCCCAGACCAGGCTTTACGGTCTTACCGACCCTGGCCATCTCCTTCAGCGCATCTGCGCCGTATTTCTTCAAGGCACGATTGGTCGCAATCTTGGTCGCGACCTTTGCTCCGGCCTTAGATATTCCTCCGGTGAGGATGAAGTCGAGCATGAACTCTGCGCTCTGCTCTGCACCGGCACCTGCCTTACCCGCTACGGACACATCGTCCGAGCGGAGGGTCTTCGCCTGGGTGAACTTCTCTAGCGCGTCGAGCAGGGCTTTCTCGCCCCCGGTCAACCCACTCTCAATGGCGGCATCAATGCCGGCCATCACATCCTCGTAAGCCTGTCTGTTATCGTTATAGGCGTCCCAGGTAGGCTTGTATTCGTCGTTAATGCGCTTATTGTACGCATCAATCTTCTTCTGAAGCTGGCGCCCATAGGATTCTGCGTTCGGGTCGCCACGCCTAACCATATCCTCGTAAGTAGAGGACATAGTATCTATCTCTGCACCAGCGGCGGTGAGTTCCTCCTCCAGCGCCTCGAGTTTCGGAACGGATTCCTCAATAGAAGAAAGGATGGACTTGACACTGTCTTCGGACATGCCCATATCCTTGAGCGCGGAGTTGATGACGTCGTTGTACTTGTCACCCACCTCACGGGCTTTCACTCCGGCAAGTCCTTTGGACAGTCCGAATGTGAAGGAACCGCTGTCAATGTTGTTCAAGGCATCCGCCCCGAAGTCCCTTATCCCGGTCCAGAGCTGCTCCAGGGCGTTGCCTTCATAGCCCTCCTGGTACTTGCTACTCTTGTCGTATTCCTTGTCCGCACTGGCGTAGAGCTCGTCCGCATACTTGCGGAGTTGATGCTCGGAGTCCTGGCGTCCAGCGTTGTCTCCACCGAAGGGAGTGCGTCCGGTAGCGATAATCTCCGACGGGGAAGCCATCTCCTCGCGGTTCTTGCGACGAGCGATATCGGTCTCCGCCTTGTTGATCGCATTCTCCGGCTCGCTAACAACAGACTCCACCTTCTCGACATTCGCCTTCGCCTGCTTATATCTGTCTTTGTTGTCCTTCAACCACTTCGCGTCAGCCCCTCTGTCGGTCCCGGCAAGCGGATTTACGCCAGATACCATCTGGTTGCGCTTGCGCTCTCCATTCTTGATCTTCTCGTATTCCTCGACGAAAGCCTTGTCTTCGGCTACGGTTTCGCGGAGCCTGGCGATCTCCGCAGTCTCCTGCTCCAGGCCTCCACGGTACGGGAACGGATTGGCCTCCTCCTCGGCGCCGAATACTGTTTCCGCGTCGGTATTCTGGAGGTTCACGCGCTCCGGCTCCTTGCCTGTCTCCTGGCGGTAGGCATCCACGGCGGCAGGTCTCTCCTCCTGCTTGGGAGCCATCATCTCCTTATAGGCCTGCTCGGTCGCGGGGTTGAGGGAGACATTGAGGGCCTTACGAGGAGCTGCAGCGCTCTTCTGCTGGTTTGTCACAAGACGGCCGGAGAACTCATCGAAAGTTCCGAGATTATTGAACCCGTCCCTCGTTAACGAGTCATACAGTTTTCTACGGCTCGTGCTATCCTGGACCTTCGCGCCGAATTCCTCGGAGGTCCCGAGGTTGTTATACCCGTATTTTTGGAGAGAGTTGTATAGTTTGAGGACGTCGTCGTTCATCTTGCTTCACTTATCGTTACCAATCAATGCTTTTTCCGCCACCGGTTGCGGGGCGAGTAGGCCTCACGGTTGCAGAGCGTTTGTCGACCTGGTAGCCCTTTTTGTCCATCCACTGGTCGAAGTTGTCGAACGGCTGGCCGGCTTTGCTCTGATTGTTGACATACGTATTGTACGCCTTGACCTCCTCGAGAAGGATCTTGTCCTGGACGCTGAGTCCGGTCCTCTTGTTGGTCACTTTTCGGCCCTGTTTGTACTCCTCGAGCTGGCGCTTTGCGTCGTCCTTCTGCTGTTGGAGTTCCATCTCCATCTCGTGCTTCTTCTGATCGCGCTCCATGCGGCCCTGCTCTGCGAGCTCCTGGCGCTCAATCATCCTCTGCTGCTGGCGCTCCGCATCCTCCAGGGACTGAAGGCGGTTATAGTCCTGCTCCGCGAGCTTGAAGTTGTATTCCGCCTCGGCATTGCCGATGTTACGCAGGTCGTCCTGGGCCTTCAGAGCGCGGTTGAACGCGTCGATATACTGGCGGTCGTCGTACTTCTGGACGCCTGCGGTGGCGCCTCCGGCAGCCCAGCCGATGGGCTGGACCATCGTAGTGAGCACATTGCCCAGGGCGTTGTAACGCGCCATCTGGGCATTGTCCGTGCGGTTCTGCTCCGCCGCCTGGCGACGGGAGGACAGCATGTCCTGGAAAGACTGGTTGCGTGTCTCGCGGGCCTGCTGAGTCTCGGGGGACTCGCCAAAGAGGGAAGCGTATAAATTCTTGGTTGCCATATGTCTATGCTTTAGCGTGGCGAGTCAGATCGCCGAGGACTGCATCGCTGGGCGCCGGGATGACCCCGGGATTGATCTGGGGAGAACGGGAAGCGGCGACTGCGGTATTGTACACATTTGCTCCGGACCCGGCTACATCAGCGGGGTTGACACCCGCCGCCATTGCGGAAGCGGCGCCAGCGCCGAGACCGCCCATGCCTCCGAGAAGGCCGGCGGAGCCGAGGGACATGAGGGAGTTCGCCATCTGGCCACCCCACTGGCTCCAGTCCTGGGCTGCCTGGTAATACGTATTCGCGTTGAACTGCGCCTGCTGGCCGGCAAGGGCGAGGTCCTTCTCCTTCCATGCACGGCGGTTGCGGTCGTCGTACTGGAGGAGCTGCGAGGTGATCCTGTCGCGGTTCTCGTTGATCGACTGGCGGGCGGCGAGCTGGTTCTCCATCGTGGCGCCACCGGCGACAGCGCGGTTGTTTATCGCGTCGAGGGCCTTCCGGTCGCTCGCGTTCTGGAGCTTGAGCAGGGATTTGCCGGCGGGGGAGTCGAAGATGGAGTTATACTGCTCCGACCTGGCGACATCCCGGGCGTAGTCGTAGTAGGCGTTCTGCGCCTTGTTCCCCTGGTTTCTCTTGTATGCGCCGACCCCCGATCCTATGGCCGAAGCTCCGGCGGCAAGGCCGAGCATTAAAAGCGGTGCCATATGCTTGTCTGTTTAAGGGTGGAACTATTAGGACTCCGCTGCGACGTACTCGATGTCGGAGAGGGGAGCAGTAACGTAGGAGTTGTCGTCGAGACGGATGACACCCACGACGGCGTCGTTATAGTTACGGACGACAGCGATCATGGTGCCGGTATCGTCCGTGGCATATTTCCCGTACAGGGGATCGTCATTGATGAACTTGATGCTTTCGTTCATGGCTGTGAGTTTTATAATTTATGGCCCCAAGTTACCTATACGGAAAGAACAAATATTCACAATTTGTGAAAACTGTCGGAAGAGTTATAGTTAAGTTTGCTGGTGGAACCTGTAAACCCAGTCTGCCATGCAAAAAGAGATCAAGGACCGCATCAACAAACGCAAGATAGCGTACGTCTACCTCCTCCACCGGATGTTCGGCGGAAGCCCCCTCCAGATGCTCAAGATCATGAAGATCCCGAACGTCACCGAAGGGGACCTGGAGGACTGGGACCGCGACTACCGCGACGCCGTCTACGCCACCATAGCGGAGGAGGACGCCAGGGGAGTGGAGATGAAGGACCCGCACGAGGACGTCCCCTCGATAAAGTCCATCAAGGAGAAGATCCTCCGCCAGACGGAGAAGGTCATATCCGAGACCACAGACCCGTCCCGTCTCGCATCGGCATACAAGGTCCTATCGGAATTCGAGGTCGTCGACGACAAGAAGGACAAGAGCGTCCTGGACGCCATCAACGAGATCGTCAAGCCGCTCACCCCGAAGAAGAAGGAGAAGCTCACGATGCTCGAGAAGATGAAGCAGCAGGGAAGGCTCCCCGAGGTGCCGAAAGGCGCCGTGGAGGAAGACGAAGAAGAAATGGAAACCGACGAATAAAAAAACAATCACCATGGCAGTAGACAACTTCATATACCAGGGGATCAACCGGGCCGTCTCCGACTACACCGGCGCCAGGGCATGCGAGGAGCTCATCAACCTCCGGCCCACCGAAGGGGGACTCGTCCCCGTAAAGGAGAACGGGGTGCTCTTCGGCGGTCCGGTCGCCTACGCCCGGGTGTACATCCACCACACGACGGCGGGTGACCACCACCTCGCGGTGCAGAAATACACCAATACCCAGTCGTCGACGACGCACTTCGGCGGCGTGAAGATATACTGGATCGACCCCGCGACCCCCGTGGAGATAGCGAACATCTACGCCACGAAGAGCACGTCCACCGAAGCCGGCGCCGCCGCGGAGAGGCTCCTCGCGGGGCTGCACTACGCCACGGCAGGGAATGTCCTGCTCTTCAGCGTGTGCGACCCGGAGGACGGGATCTACCGCAATATCTCCAAGACCTTCAAGGACGGGGCCTACGAGACGGACGACGGGACGGTGCCCACCGTCACCGTCACCCTCGACGCGGGGAGCGCGCCCGTCTCGGCAAGCGAGCAGATGGCGTCGCTCGTCGAGAGTTCGGACGACGCCGAGGTGGTGTCCACCATAGAGAGCGCGCTGAACGCCATGCAGGAGAACAACTCCGATCTGTGCCTGGGACCCATCGTCTACGCCATAGCGTTCAAGACGCGGGACGGCCAGACATTCTGGACGGAGAAATGGAACGTCTACGACCCGATACCCAGGATAAAGAGCCTCTATCCCAGCCCGTACTGCGACGACGTCACCGACATCCCGACGGGTTTCCAGAGCGAGTATTCGGAGTTCTTCACGAAGTACCCGGACGGAGGGTTCAACCTCCGGGGCACCCCCGACGGCTCCCAGGTGGGCAGCTTCAACAAGATAACGGTCTACGGCTCCAAGGTGTCCGTCACCTTGAAGCTCACCGGCGGCTGGAGCGAGGATACGTCCGTGGTGCAGAGCGTGGAGCTCTACTGCTCCCGCCCCGCCATCTACATGGACGCGTCCAAGGCGGGGGACGGCTTCCAGAGCGTCCAGAACGTCGCGGCGCTGGAATACATGCTCCTCCTTCCCGGCAGGGACTACGCGGACATGAACCTCGGCGGGCAGCTGATGTACCTGCAGAGATCCATACCGCTCACCGCCCTCCAGCAGGCCGGCAACTCCGGCATGGTGGTCCCCCTCACCTTCGGCGGGAACATACAGATGACCGAGGAGAGCCTCGACGCGGACGCGGGACGCACCCAGCGCTACGGGAACGTCATATCGTACAACGCCCGCTTCCACTACTTCGACTCCGTGGCGCGGACGAACGTGAGCAACTCCGTGTCCTTCCTGCAGGACCAGACGATGGGCAACACCGCCACGTGGAACATCCTGGTGAGCTGGGAGGACAACGAGCACAGCGGCCTCTACAGGGTCGCGTCCGGGGTGACGCTCCGCACCGTCGACGCGTACCTCGTCATTGCGTCCTCGATAAATGTCAAGGAGGTGATAGCGTACACCACCAGCGGGTTGACGCGCTGGGTGAAGCGGTACCGCATGACGCCCTCCTCCTCGTACAACTACGCCATCTGCACCGACGGGGCCTACTACCATCCGACGGACGTGTCGTCCTCCAGCGACGAGATCCAGCAGTACGAGGCCGCCACCTCCTCCTATGCGGAGACGCAGGAGAAGGCCGCGATAAACGTCAGCGAGCAGTACAACCCCTTCGTATTCCGCGTAGAGCACTCCTACCTCGCACCCGGGAACGTCCTGGACGTCCAGCCCCAGATGGCTGCGGTGGTGGACAACTCCTACGGCACGGACCCGCTGAACGTCTTCACCACACGCGGCGTCTACGCCCTCACCCAGGGGTCGGCGGACGTCCTCTACGGAGCGTTCATCCCGATATCGAACATAGTGGCGGTAGACGGAGGCCTGGGCACGGAGATGGGCACGTTCTTCCTCGGGGCCGGCAACCTCTGGCTCATCGCCGGACGGCGACTGACACTCATCAGCGACGCCCTCTCCCGCGGACCGCACAAGTACATACGCGCCTGCACCGGGTACAAGAAACTCTCCGGCACCGACACGCCCTACTCACCGGACCCCGCCCCCGCCAACCCCGTCTACGACATATCGCCGTACCTCTCCCAGGTGGATTTCGAGACATTCTCCAACGGCGGGAAGCTGGCATACAACCGCTTCCGCGACGAGATATACGTCTCCAACAAGGACTACCCCTACACCTACGTCATATCCCTAAAGTACCGCCAGTGGTTCAAGCTCTCCTACCGCGTCTACCAGGACGAGAAGGGAGCGACCATAGCGAACATCCCCGTCACCTCCACCACCATGAAGGTCGTGGACTTCTCCACCGAGACCGCGGGCCATGTCCCGGCACACATGCAGAGCCGGCCCTTCTCCATGGGGTACCAGTACGCGCACATACACCGCATCGTCACCATGATGAGGGCGGCGCTCTCCGGAGTCGGCACCGGAACCACCGCAAACCCCGACCCCGACATCGTTACGGCGGCGCTCTATGGTAGCGACAACCTCCAGGAGTGGACACTCCTCTCATACGGCAAGTGGAACGGCAAGGTCGAGAACAACACCGACACGCCGCTCCTCCTCTCACAGCTACGCACACCCTCCGCAGCACGATCATGGAGATACTACACCGTCTGCATCGGAGGGAAAGTTCCCACTGACGCCGACATCGGACCGGTCCTCGTCGACTACCAGCCGGTAAGGAGAAGACTAGGATAACGCAAAATCAATAACCGTAAAATTTACCGCCATGAAATTCAAGAAACTCAACACCCAGGACATCGACAATCTCCTCGAAGCCCTGGAGAACGCAGGAGAAGAAGAACTCCGCGACTACTTCCGCCGTCTCTACGACGCCACACTCGTCGAAGGACCCAAACGCATCACCTTCGAACCATAAGTAAAAGTAATACTTTAAGCCAGCATCTGCAATCGGCTGATAATGAGCTATCTACCGTATAAAAACAAATACCACGCAAAGAAAGTGACCATCCTCGGAATCGACTTCGACTCCAAGAAGGAAGGCATGCGATGGCTACTACTCAAAGACATGGAAGCTCGCGGAGAGATCTCAAACCTACAACGCCAGGTACCATTCGAACTCCTCCCAGCCATCTACGAAGACGTCACCGTCCATCTCAAGACAAAAGACAAAATCGAACGCAGGATTAAACAACGGTCAGTCAATTATATAGCCGACTTCACCTATACCAAAGATGGAAAACAAATAGTCGAAGATACTAAAGGACTGAGACTTCCAGAGTATATCCTAAAGAAAAAGATGATGCTGGCACTCCTAAATATCGAAATATCAGAAGTATAACACACACAGCAGGAGCAATGCCCATAGTCAGCTTACTCAATCTTTCTTCATAGCGTAATCGGCTCCTGCTTTTTCTCATTTTCTTTGTGTTCATAGTCACCACCCCCACAGCCGAGACGGTCCTGGGGGTTCTTTCTTTTCCAGCCCCCTAGAATCCACGCAAAACACCCTAAACAATAATTCCCCCATCTTTCTCCCATAAGTCGCTCTACGGGCTCGAAAATGGCCTTCACGGCCGTTCTGTGAATTCACGCCGTGTGAACATCCTCCGGGTACAGTTCTATTACCGAAATTCAAGGAAATTCATGGTACCCCCACCCCCTCCTGGGAAATCAAAGCTCCAGGATCAGACCCGAGAGAAACGATTACAAAACGAACTGGATACAGATTTAGCTTTTGATTATTATTAGGGGCGTGCGATATGGAGTTCCTTTTTTTCTTGGGCCTCCCCGGATGGGGTCTCCCTCCCGGGTGCGTGTTCCTATAATCCTCTCCCTGCTTGCAAATACAATGTCGCAACGAGCAAAAACGCCAGCAGAATAATCTACAACGCAGATTTCTCTATGCTTAAAGAGCAGACCTTCACTGGTTGCCGGACATATACCCCACCTATGGACATGACCTATGGACACCGACCCTGCCCGGGTGCGAGACCGACCCAAATTTTTTGGAGTATTTCCTCCCTATTGATTATCAACAATTTAGACCTCTTCAGTTAAGATAAGGTTATGGATGCTAGGTATGTATGTACTTCATATAGAGATACATAAAGTGATAGATAGTTTTGAATGATTCCAAATTAGATATATGTGATAGTCAATTTAGAAAGATTCAAAATTAGATAGTACTGGATATGGGATGAACTATATATATAGTACTATATATATAGAGAGAATATATTACTGGAAATATAACTACTCACTATATTACTTCTATCACTGTTATTCTTTCAAAGAAAGAAACTCCCCAAAGAAAGAAAGTTTTCCTTACATCTCTTTCCTCTCTTCTTCTCTCTCCTTTGGTGGTTCACTGGTGGTTGACGAGTCTTCGCATGCGTACCATATAGATGCGTTGTGATGTTCACGGATGGTGAACTTGATTGGTGTAATAGTTGGTGGTTCTGATGGTGGTTTTTCTACTCTGATGGGCCGTTTTTCTTCTCCGATGCAAATTTCTTGAAAAAATTTTTTCGGCCTTCCAGTGCGTTCTAGTGGCGTTTTTGAAAGAAAATGCAAAAAACCTCAAAAAAATTTTGGTTCAAGTGTTGCGAGAATCAAAAATATTTTTCTTACCTTTGCATCGGAAGGTTCACCGAGTGTGAACGATTTCCCCAAGTTCTTTGACAAGACAGGCCGATTCAACGACAAGCCCTGCGAAGGGCAACGCACCGCCAAGCCCGTGTTCCTTTAGGAGTACGGAGGACTTGCTCCGGGGATATAAGTGACGGCCGACTGATTCATAGTGGGTTACCGGGGTTGAATGCGTAGGCATTGCTCGGAGCGATACCGACAACCCCACCAGTATCAACCATTAAATCACATCATCATGGAAACGAGCGAAATCAAGAAAATCGTTGCGGAGCAGATTTGCAACATGTTCGAAAACAACATCCTAGGAGAGAACGGAGGGGAGTCCTTCGTTGGTTGGCTAGAGGACGGAGATATCTTCCTCAATCAAGGCCTGCCGGAGGATGACATCTACAGGACTTTCACGGAGGAAGAGGTGAACGAGATTATGGACTTTGTCCATGGCATCGCAGACCTTGTGGATAACCTGTCATGGAAACTTGCTCCGGAGAACGAAGACTAACCATTCAGAGCCGGACACGCAGGTGTCACTCAGTTCGCTACTGACGGCTCTACCAGTAACCAATCAATCATCACACTATGTTAGCAGAATTACTCAAGAGGATAGGCGAACCCTACGATGAGGAACGCCACCTCGCAGACTTCGGCCTTGAGAGTGCCGACTATGTCGCAGACTTCTACAACAACGGAGGCCTTGAGTTCCACAACAACGGAGTCAACTACGCCCTCCAGTACGCATCCGTCACTGGAGGCTACGCATCGGCCACCGAAGGCCGGGTGGAGATAGGGGCGTGGGCGTGGTTCGATGGAGAGGACTTCGACACCGATGCGACCTTTGAGACCTACGAAGAGGATGACTTCTCCGCAGGAGAACTCAAGAGGATTGCAGACCGAATCAAGGCTATCTACGGATAGCCATCCAGCCCGGCCCAAGCGAGGCAAGTGGGAATCGCATCCCCAGCCGGGCACAATGTTTAACCCATTAAAATTCAGCATTATGACAATCGCAGACATTCTAGCAAGTGGTTACGGGATCGACCTCGATTCCCTCACCTTCAAGATGCAGGCTCAACTTACGGACGCACCTTCTCCGGAGGCCGTCAAGAAATCACTCGCCAACGATGAATTCATCGTGGACGGAGAAACGGACTTGCACTTCGACCTTTACTTTGACGAGCCGAAAGGCTTTATCGAAATCTATCACTACGATGACTAACCCTTTCAGCCCTGCCTACGTGGCTAGCGGAGACCCGTAACCTCCGCAGGGCACAATGATTACCAATTCACTACACACTATGAACGCAAACACCACCACCAAGAAGGGTGCAAATCCCTTCGCCAACAAGGCACGTACGAACGTAGCAAACTTCGTTCGTGAGTGCGGAGGAATCTTCCAGTACGCATCTGCAATAGAGAAGGCCTTTGAGGGCTACTTCGGAGCAATCGGGAGTCCGTACAAACGCATCACCACTTTCGCCAGTGACTTCGCCATTGCGGAGTGCTACGGGGACAACTCCATCAAGGACACCTACCGCAGGGCCTCCAAGGAGTGGATTGAGGACTACAAGTTCTTCACCGAACTGGCACTGGTTCTAAACTGGTATTGCTGGTTTTGGTATGACAACGGAGAGCCGGGCCTTTCCGCTCTCTACTCCGACCTCTTCTACAAGAGCAAGGATGCCTTCTACAAGGCATGGAACGACAAGAAGACCGATTCCGAATCCCTGCGCTCCTACAAGGAGGAAGCCCGTTCCTATTTCTTCCACACCTTAGACTAGACACCCTATGGTACTTCAGATGGTTCTTTTCTTCGCAGTCCTCTTCGGAGTGGCTGGCTACGTGGTCTACGATGTCTCCAAGAACATTGAAGACTAGCCCTTTCCTGCTTGGCTCATGCGTGATTCACGGGACTCGCAACCCCGGCCAAGCACCAGTATTAACCCCTAAAAATATCAGTTATGGAAAAGCAGACTATTGACATTGAGTCGGTCGTTTCATTCGTTTATGACAACGCAGTTACCGGAAAGCCGGAAACCTACCGGGCAACCGGGAAGGCCAAGGATATCTACAACTCATACGAGTTCGTAAATGAGGACGGGGTCGAATGGATAATCCAGCGGTCTAACTTCGGTGCTCTCTTGTTAAGAGGAGTCATCCGGGATGTCAAGACCTCCGACTGGATGAAGAGCCTCCACTACGCCAACGAGACACTGGAGGACAAGGGATGCCAAATCGTCATCTCAGAGCCGGAGGAGGAGGGATTCTTCCAGTGCGACATCATCGTCCGCAGGACGGAGACCTACGCAGAGAACTACTACGAGAACGAACTGGAAGACCTCATTGAGGATGCGCTCCACTACGCCAACACCCTCTGACTCTTTTCCCCGTGCCACGTGGCCATGCTCCGGAGGTCGTGACTCCGGACGGGGGCAATTAACCCATTAAATTTCAGCATTATGAACACTACTTTGGCAGAACTCATTCGTGAGCAGATGGCGCAGGACGATGTCCTCGCCAACATCAAGGAAGACCTTATCAAGGCCCTTGCAACCAACATCCGGGAAGAGGGCAAGGCACACATCTCTTTCAGAGGTAGGGATGAAGAAAAGATAGAGAAACCTAGTTGGAGTGAAACATACTACATCAGTATCCACTTCCACAAGGAGACCGCCCTCAAGATGTGGCTTTCCGAGCAGGGATTCCGCTATCGTGACACCTATGCTTGGCAGACCGGGAGACATGGCCTTGATGTCTCCGTCTTCTAATGCCTTTTTGCCCGGCTTGCGTAGCACGGGAGGACTCGCATCCCTCCCCGGGCACGATTACCAATTCGTTACCGCTATGATTTCACTCATCAACAACAACACCGTCCGGAACGGCAATGCCGATTACTGGGCGAGGCTTGGGGTCATCCTCAAGGAGAACAAGGAGATGGGCATCAGTAATGCCATCTACGCAGACCTGGCCCTTCCGGTCAACAACGGAGCATTCTTCCGTCAGATGATTGAGCCGGAGGTCAAGTACTTCAACATGACTGGCAAGGAGGACTGACCTATGGTCCATGTCTACTACCACTACCGCAACGGCTACTCCCGGTATGGGTGCAAGTGCAAGCACTTTCCCACCCGGAGGGATGCCGACCGCTGGGTCTACTTCGTAGGCCGAAAGTATCCGCTCTTCCAGTTGGATGAGATATTTGATGACACCAAGGAGGTGGCCATGCCAAGGCCACTCATCCGCATCTAACAAACATGAACGCATATGAAAAAGTACTTCGACTGCAAGACTAAGGAGGAGTTGTTTGCCATTATCCGGCAAGCGACCCGTGAGGGGTATTTCTTCCGAGTGGAGAATTACTACCAAGGGGGCAAGGCAGACCGATCCGGCTATATGCTGACCGTCCTCGGACACAAGACCGACTCCTAACCAATCTAGCCCGTACCGCATGGTCAAGCGAGGGAGGTTGCGACTCCCTCCGGGCACAAATTAACCCCTAAAAATCAATCATTATGGAAAAGAACAACTACCTTATCGACCAGTATGGCAACCCGTACATTGAGAACGAATCCTCTCCTGCAGGTGGAGGTTTAGATATGCGTTGCGACTTCAATGCAGATGCTCTCTATGCCTACCAAACCATCGGTAATGGTTTCAAAATCGAAGAATACCTCTGCGACAAGGGCTTCGACCTCGAGGAGGACAACTTCCCCTACAAGCAGGTATGGAAGAAAGGCAACACCAGGATAGTCCTGGAGAGTTACATTGACAGCCTTTGGGGCTATCTCCACACCGAGTATGTGAGCCACGCTCACACCCTCTCCGGCATCAAGACCCTGCTTAAAGAACACGGCTACCAGTTCAACCGCAGATGGTCCTTGAAGACCTGTTACGGGACTATCTTCAATTCCCGCCTTGGAGGGTGGGACGGCATGGAAATGAGCATCTCCCTCCGGACCGATACCGGATACGAGTGCCGGATGTTCCGCAACATGACCCCGGCCGAACTTGGTCGGATGTACGATGCCATCAAGGAAGCTATCTAAGTCCTCCAGCCCGGACATAGCGACACGGAAGGTGCGAGTCCTTCCACGGGCTCAACATCATTAACACACTATCATCATGAGAACAACTACTACCATCGAAGGGGTAAGCCTTGAGAACTTGGTTGACCTCTTCACCACCGCCACCTACGGGAGTTCGTGGCTGGACATCTTCGCTCCCGTCCGTACGGGCCTCCACATCGAGGAGACGGACTGCCGGGAGGACGTTTGGGCGAAAGCCCTGCTGGCCGGGCATCCGATAGAATGCACCGACTACTATGCCGAAGGTGATGTCTACGCATACCTTCCGCACACCATCGGAGGCAACGATGAGGTTACCTACAAAGTAACCATGCAGGATGTCCTTGACGGCCTTCAGAAATGTGCTGACGGCACATTCAAGGGCGACAAGTCAGAGCATGACTGGCTGAGGGAGTGCTTCCTGCATTTCAAGGCTGGAGAAGGGGACATGGATAACCCGGAGGCAGAAGCCATCATGCAGGTCATCATGTTCAACGAACTAATCTACGGATAAATCATTACCTTTGCACCATGAGACTTCTAGACTATCTAGGTGACCTCCGCTTCATCACTCTCACCCGGGCACGTTACAAGACGGCCCGGGGCAAGGGAGAAGACTACTGGCGTTCCGAACTACGCAGGTACGGGAACGCAGAGAAACGCATCCAGTGCAGTGCCTACCGCTGGCACGTGCTGGAGTTCAGTGACGGCCACCGGGAACTGGCTTACCTGCGAGTCCTGCAGGGAGGGTTCTTCAGCGGTATCTCCCCGGCCATCTACCGGGGATGCCTCATCCCTCACCGACTGGACTTCGTCACGTTCGCCAACATCACCAAAATCAGACTTGCATTCTAACACTATGGGAAGACCGAAGAAGAAAGACCCTCGAGGAGGGCATCGTGAGGGTGCGGGACGCAAGCCCTGGGTGGACGATCCGAAGGTCGAGAACGCCACCTTCCGGGTGAGCAAGAAGACCCTCGGTCAGATCCGGGCCCTGCGTGAAGCGACCCGTGATGACGAGACCACGTTCAACGAGATGTTCACCCAGTGGGTGGACGAGATGGCCCGGGACTACGGGCTGGATCAGTCGGCCGACATGTAGACGAAAGGGGGCGACCACAATCACGTGGCCGTCCCCTTTTTTCGTATCCGGATGTGCCTATTCGACAACCCCGTTCTCCTGGAGGAATGCGAGTTGCTCCAGGGTCAGTTCATCGGCCCCACAGTGTGCCATGAAATCGTTCATGGGGACGGGTTGGATGTCTACCTCCACTTCCTTCGTAAAGAGGTCGGAAATGGCCTTGTTTGCGTCTTTCTCGGCCTCGAGGTAGGAGTCGTGTCCGACCACTGGTTTGTTCTCCCTGCGGAATGCCTCGACCTCGTCCAGTTCATCGGTCCAGTCGGACTGGAACTTATCCACGAGTTCCTTTCGGTCGGCATCCGCTTCCTTGGCGAACCTGCGTAGGTGCAGGTAGTCGTTCACCAGTGCGGTCTTGACCTTCTTGTCGGAGATCTTGTTGAGTTTCATGCCCGCCAGTATTCCGACGAGCACGTTGATGGTTGCGATGGTCATGGTCTTACTCGTTTTTCTTCAGTTCACGTGCCATGCAGTAGATGGCATAGCCGTTGCCCAGGAAGAGAGCCACGGCCACTACCTTTACGAACGCCTCCGGGCAGTAGTTCCACACTCCGGCACAAGTGATGACGGTTGCGAAGACCCAGGCGATGATGGCGATGACATTCAGCCACCACATGATTTTGTTCTTGTCCATAATGTATATCTATTTGGTTGCTATGGTTCTAACGGTATATCGGGCTCTTCTACCTGCATATACTGCGTAGTATAGTCCGGGACTTGAACTCCGAGCCACCAGAAATAATCATCGTGATCAGATCCGGCGGTGTAACTCAAGGTGGCAGTTCCGGTCTGCTCTCCGGGAGTGCTACCGGACTTTGCAGGGACTGTTATGCTCCCGAGAGACATGGATGTAAGTGTTGATTCGCTCACCGGGATGTCTCCGGTCGTGTTCTTGCGGAGGAATACGGTCGGTGTTACGGTCTTAGCTGCGGAATCCTCGTTGTAAGCGACCCACTCGATGGAGATGGCGGTGTACGAGGCGTTCCAAATACCGTACGCATAGATTGTAAGCGACTCGGATGTAAGTCGGAAAGAGACCTCCGCATAATTGGCGTCCCATCCTGCCGAAACATACACGCCCGTGCCAGTCGATGTGCCGAGCGGGATCTGAACGGAGGAGAAGAAAGGATAAGCCCTCCATGTACCAGCAAGGGAGGTCGCATTGGAGAGCACGATCTGGACATCATTACTGCCGACCGCCGTGGTTGACGTGACGACATTCCAGGTAGTTCCCCGGAGGAGCAATACACCGAGGTAGAATGTCGAAAGAGAAGATCCACCTATGTTGATGTCTGACAACTGGACATTGTCGCTGCCAACGGTTATCATATCCCATGCGATGGTCGCATTTCCGGAGGTGTCGATGGGGATATCCGTGACGACATCTCCGACGGGGCAGACGCACTCGCTGTTATACCCGTCAAAATCGAGGAAGCGGAACCACTCCTTCGGAGAATTAGATCCGCCTCTCGGCCGGAGGTACTCCCATCCGAGCTGACCGGCCACCAGTTTCCCGAGAAATGTAGACGCATTCGTGGGGGTGCCGAGCGAATCATCCGGGGATATTGACAGGCCCTGTTGTGCATTCGCCCTGTCAGTATCATTGAGGATGCCGAGTTTGTTGCTTCGGATCGGCTTGTACTTCGCCCACTTATTGATGTTACCGTAGGTGATGAGTCCTCCGATATCGTTCCTGGGCGAGCCGAGAACCGCCTGGATGTCTCCGATGGAAACACCCACACCGTTTTGCGTATCCCGGTATATTAGGTTAGTCGTGTGTGGCATCGTCTTCGTGGTCTTGATCGTCCGGGGCGGGTTCTTTCTCCTCGCCCGTGTGTTCATGTTCGTTTCCCGGGCCTACGCCTCCGTGGATGCCCGGCTTACCTCCATCGACCTTGGAGTTCTTGTAGACTCCGAAAGCGATGATGGCAAGGATGGCGATGATGATTACTATTGCTTTCATATCGTGGTTTGATTTAGGCACTGCCTCCGGCAGCGATGAAACCGTCTGCGTAAATGTTACCGTAGAAATGCCAGGCATTGTTGGTGCTATCCCACACTATCCTGGACTGCGATGCGACAAACTGCGTTGCATTGATGGATAGGATACCATAAAGTGCTTGATCCTGGGCCGTGGACTGCACGGCTGTCCTTCCTATGTATCCTCCGCCTCCGCCCCCGGCAGAGCCGTTAATCCATTCTGCATGCGTAGCATCCCATATGAGGACCTGGCCGTCGGTAAGGCCGGAGATGTTCACGTCAGAGAGATCATCGAGAGCCGTAGCACTTCCTCCTCCGGCAGAGCCGTTCACCCACCCGCTGCCGTTATATTTCAGTATCTGACCAGCAGAAGGCGAAGAGATCGTCACGTCAGAGAGCCCAGCGAGGGTCGAAGATCCACCACCGCCTCCGGAGTTATAGCCGTCGAGACATACGAGTTTTGTGGCCACGCCGTCAATGTAGAGATATGCGGTATGGTCCGAATATTCAGTTCCCCAGGAGACCGTGGAGCCTCCGCCACCGCCACCGCTCTTCGATGTCAATACATAATTCCCGGTAGAATGCTGATAGGTCAAGACATACCCGTCATACAAGTATGTTTCAGAGACATCAACATCATGCAACTGGCTGAGATAAGTCACGCCTCCTCCGGTAGCAGAGAGAACTCCATTCGCATCGATTGAGAGGTTAGTGCCTACCTTGATCCCGCCGAGGGTGGAGGCGGACGCAATCGGGAGCGAAGCATTCTTCCAGTACTGGTTTGTGCCATCATAAATGAGGAACTGCCCGTCAGCAGGGCTGGAAAGTGTCACATCGGAGAGATCATTGAGAGAACCTCCTCCGCTTCCGGACCCGATCCCGCCGGCTGCGACCCATCCGTCTGCGTACAGATTCCCGTACACGTGCCAGGCGGAATGATCGTTATCCCATTCCATGCGGGTGGTATCGCTTCCCCCGGTTGCACTGGTAGCTGCGTTGCTCAACGCATCGACACCGAGCAACACACCGTTCGCAGCCGTGATGGATACCTGGGTGCGGAGGGTATAGAGATTGCTGGATGCCCATGTCCCCAGGTCGGAGACCATGCTGGCCGTGATGTTCGGGATATGGGCGAGGTCGATCTTAGTAGTAGCCCACTGGTCCGCCACGGTATTCGTGAGGGAATTCCAGACGGCGGACAGGTCGATGCCTCCGCCACCACCTGGAGTACCAGTACCTCCGGCAGCTATCCAGCCATCGGTATAGAGGTTGCCCAGGAAATGCCATGCGGAATTGGTGGCATCCCATACTATGAGGGATGACTCTGACCCGGTGGATGCAAGGTCGTTGCTGATGGCGTTGACACCGAGCATCGTACCTTTCGTAGCAGTCGCAGTGGTTAGGGTTCCCAGAGCATATGCTCCGCCTCCTCCGCCACCTCCGTAGCCCTGGAGGGCGACGGTCTTCGTCACGCCGTTGACGGTAAGGGTGAAGGTGTTCGCCTCCGACCCGGCGGAGCCCCACTTGACCCCGTTGTAGATATCCACCGTGCCGACCTTTGCGATGCGCCCGGTAGACGTGTCACCGTAATTGGTCACCGCACCAGCAGGGCTATTCGCAGCAGCGACCCACATACCGGAAGCCTCGTCATAGACGAGAATGTCCCCGTCATCGACGGGATCTCCGTTTCCACGGAGGATTCCGGTAGTGTCGTGGTAGACATCCTCCAGCTGCCTCAGATAGGAGACGCCACCGCCTCCGCCACCTGTGCCGATGCCTCCCGCTGCGAGCCAGCCGGGAACCCAAAGGTTCTGATACTGCTCCTTCAACGTGACATTGCCGTCGACCAGGCGGAAGAACGACTCGCTCTCCAGTTTGGAGACCCGCTGGGACAACCTCTGCAACTCCGCAGACGATGCCCCGCCCCCGGCGAAGGACAGACCGTTGCCGGAGAGAGTCCTGCCGATACCCTTGATGGCATCGATCAGCTGGACCTCGTACTGGTTGAACTCGGACTTGTGGATGGCTGACGACGTGCCATACGTACCACCCAGCGCCCGGTTCACTCCCCGGACGGCATCTATGATTTGGGTTTCGTAACTATGCGAGTCCCTAAGAGTGAGAGCCATTTACCTTGTAATTTACATCACAAGGTAACGGTATAGGTTTTCGCTTCACTCACTTTTTGTGAAAATCAGCCAGCGATTGGTTCAGCCAGTCGATCATCCGGCGGTTGGCCTCGTCCACCTTGGCGTTGCTCCGCTTCACGTAGAGGTTCGTGACACGAAGACCGTTCTTGTGGCCCAGGGCCTGGGAGATCGTGTCCATCGGGACATCCAGCTCATTGTAGGCGAAGGACGCCCACCATATCCTGGCATGGTATATCTTAATCTTCGGGATGATCCCGTTATGCTTGACGGTCTGGTACATCTTCCCGTTGTTGCAGAGTTTCTCGGTGTAATCGTCGTAGCCGATGGCCTTGAGGGCCTTGTTCCAGTGCTGCATGAAGGCCTTGTAGTCATTCCTGGACTCCAGGACGTTGAGCATGTACTCCTTGCCTGCGTACCGGTCTATGATGGCCTTGGCCTCGGGCTCTATCTTGATGGAGAGCCTGGTGCGACCGTTGAGTTTCTGCGGGTAGTACTCGAGCCGTCCGTCACGTATCTGCGACTTCTTCACGGTAAGCAGGTCCACCGGGCGGATACCGCAGAGGAAGAACGAGAGCATGAAGAGGTCACGGTAGAGCTCCCTGCGGTCCGTCATCGGGACCGAAATCCATTCCAGGAACTGCTCCCAGGGAACCATGTACTTGTCCGGCTCCACGGTCGACATGTCGACATCACGGAACGGATACCTGGCCCGGGTGAGTTCGTTCTTCAGAGCATAGTTGAAGACCGTACGCAGGTTACGAAGGTAGACGTTCGCCCCGTTGACCGACATTTTCTTCGTGTCGAGCAGCCACCGCTGGTACTTACGAAGCCAGGCGACGTTGACATCCTTGAAGCGCAGGGAATCGATGTCCCTCTCGTACTCGACGAGGTTGTTCAGCGATGTCCGGTACGACGTCGCCGTGGTGGACTTCGCACACCCCATTATATATTCATTATATATAGGTATAAGGTAGTCCATGTCCTCGGGCTTGTCGACGGTGTCCGTTCCACGGACGATCATCACGAGGATATCCTTCGCCGTGAAGGTGTCGGCATCGTCCCGGAGCAAGATCCTCTGGAAGGCAAGGGTCATCTCCGCCATGCGTTTTTTCAGAAGGACATTGAGGAATTTCTTGTCCGGCCGGACTACGACCTGCTGGGCATCGGCATCCCACTCGTCGGGTTTGATGTAAGTTTCCAGCGGATGATAGACAGTTTGGTGTTTGTGCGTGATAGCCACCTTCAGCGATCCGCTCCCGTCCTTGCGGGGGGTCCGCTTGTCAAGATAAAGGTAAAGATTTGCCATAGCGAATTGGTTTTTGTTCTCTCATTTTCTGAGTGTAAAGATGGTAATTTTACTACGAGCATTTGCAATCATACTACGAGCATATGCCCTAAAATGCCCTAAAATGCCCGGTTTTTAGGGCAAAAATCGACCCCAGATTTGCAGAGAATCTGAGGCCGATTGGCCGGTGTAAATGTGTGATTACCAATTCGTTACAGCGGTGTGGGAGATAACGGATTCGAACCGCCGACCCTCTGCTTGTAAGGAATAATTCTGCAAGAGTAACCTCTTGGATATCACATAAATACGTTGGCCAATTTTTCGCCTACGAGCATACTACGAGCATCAGATTCAACTGCAGACCCTCTGCCGAATAGGCATCACTCCCGTAGTTCGTTCACTATTTTTTCGAGTTCTTCTATCCTCTTTAGAAGGGCCAGTTCCCGGTCTCCCTTCACCATGCTGCCACGTCCGGTGCGGAGCCACCAAAAGTCGATCGGGTAGATGTCGCAGAAGTCCAGGAGCATGTCCCAGGTCGGAGGCCTTGACCCGTTCGTCGACATGGAGAACGTCGACTTCAGAACACCGATCTTCCCGGCGACCTCCGCGTCGCTCTTGGCGTACCCGTTCTTCTTGAGGAAGTCGACCGCCTGGCGCAGTCTCTGAGACAACTCGTTCATATTACTCCAGGGATATCGATCCGTTGACCAGGGCGACGGACACTATGTCGTTCATAGGCACGTCGAACGGCGCGTACTTCGCGTTGTCCGACACGCATTTTATATATCCCTCCTTCTCCGAGGGCTGGACCCTCTTGACCATGCACCCCTGGCTCCGGGTATAGATCACATAGCAGCGGTTCCACTGGAGGAAGTAGGTTTCCTCGACCTTCCGGCAAGCCAGCAGGTCTCCTCCCGTGAAATGTGGCGCCATGCTATCGCCCTTCACCCGGATGAGGAAGTCACATTCCTTGAACTCCGATACGTAGTAGTACTCCTCCACCCTCGAATCCTCGAAGACCGGAGTGCCGGGGCCGGCGACCGCATCGAAGGGGATGAGGGGAAGGGTCTTGACTTCCGTCTTGTTCTCAGTGCCCCTCTTGCCCGTGAGGATGTAGCGCATGTCCAGCTCCGGGAAGGTCCTCGCTATGGACGCGAGGCTCGCGGCATTCACATCCTGGCTCATGCGCGAGAAGGTAGTTGTGTCGATCCCGGCAGTGACGCAGAACTTATTCGCCGACATCCCCTTGGTAGCCATGAATTCCTTGAGGCGTTTCTTCACCTCGGATTCTTTGCCTGTTTCCATACTCTCTTTGTGTTTCTCCAGAGGCTCTCCGAGGTGGTCTTGGTGTAACCCAAGAAAAATTTTTTGCAAAAAATAAATGAACCTATTGTTTTTACCAAATAAAGTCTTTATCTTTGCCAAAGAG
>Ga0310690_10002785_pt1 | contig 27666 bp, 28 predicted proteins | sample AusTroGonzalo_MG_2_FD_207661 | JGI IMG/M metagenome (GOLD analysis project Ga0310690, IMG submission 207661) | Bovine rumen microbial communities from tropical cattle in Woodstock, Queensland, Australia - Gonzalo_04 (v2) (version 2) | ecosystem: Host-associated > Mammals > Digestive system >...
TAGAAAGAACGATTGAAGCATTTTACTCTCTTACAAAAGAACAAGTCTATGAATTGGAATATGACCATACAAATGGTGTTCTTTACACTCAGACAAATACGGAAGAAACCTGCAACAAGGGAGGTCGCCTTGTCTTTGAGTATGAAAAAGAAGGACATTATATTGAGATAGTTTTTTATGACCATTTCTGCCAATTGTATTATCTTGATGATTCAAAAATAGATGAATATTTTGAATGGCCTTCTTTCAAATATTATATAATTGAATTAGGCGAAAAACTTGATATTGTCCGTCACGACATGAAATTTATAAATGATTCTTTAAAAGACATTTGTAATCCCTCAATATGTCTTATTATGGGCGATAGTTATTATTGTTCTAATGTCAAAGATCTAATATTTAAAAGCACAGTCAAGGCAGTATTGGACTGCAAGGATTGCAAATATATAACCAAAGATATCATAGGGAAAAACACTCTGACAGAATCAGAAAATGATTTACCATTTGTTTTTCTATATGAATGGCAAAAACATAGCTGATTGAGATTCTGCCCACGATGTTCACCAATTGAATTTTTCAATATCAACACCGGTGCAGAACTGCGCTTTTAAAGCCTGCAGTTTGGCAAAGATTTCTGTTTTACAGTGGGCCTGCTGGTGTTCCGGGCTTACCCAGCTCTCAACAAGGAGAAGATCATCCGGGGCTTCTGCGGCGAAGTAATAATCGTAACCCAGGTTGCCCTCCTCCTTCTGCGAATTAGCTCTGATTCCAAGTTCGCAGAGGGCCTTATAGAAAGCCTCCCGCTGCCCCTTTTTACAATGGTATGTCACATTCCAAGTCAGCATTATATCTTCTCCTTAAATTAACAGCTATTTTTTCTTCAACCGTTTTCCGACAGTCTTATTTCTTTCTTCCCGGACTTCTTCCCAACTTACATTCTTTGAGGCAGCATAATTTTTCATACAGGCTTCGATTGTCTCTGCAATATCCATCCGTTCAAAATATTCTTCCATTTTAGAAACAGAATCATTTTTAAAAGAGTGAATCATTTCTGACATATTTTTCACCTCATTTAAATAATAATATACGACAAGGGAGAAAACAAGACTCAGCCTTCAAGAAGAATTATTTTCATTTTTATCTACCTGTAGCATTATTTGACACAGTGTATAAGATAGAATAGTAGTATGAATAAAGAATTAAGGTATACCAAAGGTTCAGCTGGGAAAGAGTACTGGTTCGATAATAAAGGGAATGTTGTACATGCAAAGATTGATGGAATTGATTACTGGTATGAATATGACTCTCTAGGGAATAAAGTATACGGGATAGATTCAAAAGGCATAGAAGTCTGGTTTGATGACAAGATTAGAATAATCCATAGGAAGTACCCTGATAACACTGAATTTTGGTACAATGACAAGGGAAAAATAATTCATAAAAAGTACTCAAATGGTGAGGAAGAATGGTATAATTAACATAAGTGTGGTAAAATAGGGATATGACACAGGTACAACAGAAAAAAGCGGCAGAAGCCTTCATTAAATATTGGAAAGACAAAGGGGACGAGAAACAGCATACTCAGCATTTCTGGACATCTCTTTTGCGCGATGTCCTTGGCGTCGAACACCCAGAACAGTTGATTGACTGCGAGAAACGGGTAAAAATCCACGGCACTAAGTTTATTGATGGTTATATTGCTGATACCCGGGTGGCTATAGAGCAGAAGAGCATGGATGTTGACCTGGATAAGCCCGAGAAACAGAGTGATGGGGCAATGTGCACCCCATTTGAACAGGCAAAGCGTTATAACGACCATCTGCCGTATTCACAGCGGTGCCGCTGGATAGTTGTATGTAATTTCAAAACATTCCGCATCTATGATATGGAGAAGCCGGAGCCGGAGAAATCTTTTGAGACTGTCAATTTTAATGACCTGCCTGATGAATTTTATAGGCTTCAGTTCTTGATTGATTCAAAGAATATGAATATCCGCCGGGAAGAGGAAATCAGCTTAAAGGCCGGTGACCTAGTAGGCAAGCTTTATGATGCCCTCTATAAGCAATATATTGATCCGGATGAAAGAAGTCTCCATTCCCTAAATATTCTGTGTGTTCGAATTGTTTTCTGTCTATACGCTGAAGATGCTGGTCTCTTTGATAAACGTACCAGCTTTGATGACTATATTAGTTCATTCTCCCCCGAAAACCTGCGAATTGGCATTAAAGAGCTCTTCAAGGCGTTGGACACAAAGCCTGAAGACCGTGATAAATATGACACCAAAATCAAACCGTTCCCTTATGTAAATGGTGGACTTTTCAAGGATGAAGATATTGAGATTCCTAATTTCACCCAGGAAGTTATTGATGTAATAATAAAATATTGTGCTCCATTTGATTGGAGTCAGATAAGCCCAACTATATTCGGAGCAGTATTTGAGAGCACTCTGAACCCGGAGACCAGACGTAAAGGGGGAATGCACTATACCTCTATAGAAAATATACACAAAGTGATAGATCCTCTCTTCTTGGATGACCTTTATAAAGAATTTAATGATATCTGTGCAATTAAATCTTTAAAAAGCAGAAATGGAGCATTGGCTGATTTCCAGAAGAAGCTGGGTTCCTTTACTTTCTTGGATCCGGCCTGTGGAAGCGGAAATTTCCTTACAGAGACTTATCTTTCCCTGCGCCGCCTAGAAAATAAGGCTATCCGCATGATTATCGGGGATGCCAACGAGCTGAACCTTGACGACAGCCGAATCCATGTGCACATCAACCAGTTCTATGGAATAGAGATAAACGATTTTGCCGTTACCGTAGCTAAGACAGCCCTATGGATTGCCGAAAGCCAGATGATGAGCGAGACGGCCCAAATACTTGGTCATAACCTGGAATTTCTGCCCCTTTCTACAAATGCTTCCATTGTGGAAGGCAACGCCCTGAAGATGGACTGGGGCACTCTGCAGGAAGAACCTGCTTTAAATGCAATTTATGCTGAAAAGCTTAATGTTTATAAAGTTGATGAAGTTCCACCTGCAATTGTTAAAGACACAGGAATCTCTGATGGTGGTATTTATAAAGAACTTAATGTTATAGCAAAAGACATTGAGCAGAAAGATTTATCTGATAAAAAAGCGAATAAGCCAATAATTTATAGCTATATAATCGGCAATCCTCCGTTTATTGGGGCTCGCTGGATGGGTAAAAACCAGAAAGAAGATGTTCTTCGCATATTTGGTAAAGACTGGCAGGGCGTTGGAGATTTGGATTATGTATGTTGTTGGTATAAGAAAGCAATTGATTTTATAAAGAACCATTATACCCGTTGTGCTTTTGTCTCTACTAATTCTGTTACACAAGGCGGTTCTGTGACAAATTTATGGAAGCCGCTGTTTGCAAGTGGTATTCATATTGATTTTGCTTGGCGTACATTCCGTTGGGATTCAGAGTCAAATGAAAAAGCCCATGTTCATTGTGTCATTATAGGTTTCAGTGCTGCAGAGAGTAAAAAGCTAAAGTTAATTTTCATGGATGACCATCAGATAATAGAAGCAAAGAATATCAATGGTTATCTACTTGATGCACCAAATGTCTTTATTGATAATAGGAATACTCCTATATGTCCTGTCCCTGAAATTAAAATGGGAAACCAGCCTATAGATAATGGATTATATCTATTTTCAGATGTTGAAAAAAGTGATTTCATAAAGAAAGAACCTCAATCAGAACTTTATTTCCATAAATGGCTTGGCGGAGATGAATTCATAAACGGTCATCAACGTTGGTGCTTATGGCTTGGAGATTGTTCTCCTGCACAATTAAGAAAAATGCCACATTGTATGGAGCGTGTTCAAGCAGTTCAAAATTACCGTTTTTCAAGCAAACGGGTGGCTACACTTAAGCTTGCACAGTACCCAACACATTTTCAAACAGAAAATATGCCTCATACTAATTATATTGTTATTCCAGAAGTTAGTTCTGAGAAAAGAAATTATATTCCGATAGGTTTCCTTTCACCAGAAGTTTTATGCAGCAATAAACTCCGTTTGTTGCCCGATGCATCAAAATATCATTTTGGAATTTTGACAAGCAATGTTCACAATTTTTGGATACATGCAGTTTGTGGCAGACTTGAAAGTCGTTATGATTATTCAATTAAAATAGTCTATAACAACTTCCCATGGCCTAATCCTACTGCTGAACAGAAGGCAAAGATAGAAGAGACAGCTCAGGTAATTCTTGATGTCCGTGCCAAATATCCAGATTCATCCCTTGCTGACTTGTATGATGACTTAACTATGCCTCCAGAACTCCGAAAGGCTCATCAGGCAAACGATAAAGCAGTTATGCAGGCCTATGGGTTTAATTTCAACATGGACGAAAGTGAAATAATTGCCGAACTATTCAAGCTTTATCAAGAACTGGTGAAATAGAACAAGCCACCCCTGCGGGAGTGCCCACTTGAGGCATCGCGCTCTCCAGCAACAAGCATAGCCCTTCCGGACAGCATCCTGAGCCAAGCTCAGGATGACATTCTGCCAGGAATGTCACTGACTGGCAGGGAGAGCTATTGCTTGTCTGGACGGGTACGCGTCGGCCGATAGTGGGTACTACAAGCAGGGGTGGCTTATTGCCGAGATTATACTTGATTATTACTTTTATATTTTATAAATTATCTATATGGGATTCTCGAAAGCTAGCAAATTCTTCACTGTCTTCTTCATAATATGCATCGCAATAGGCTGCATCATCGTAGGATTCGGCTTCGGCGTTCTTCATGCCGAAAACCGACATGTGACAGAAGCAGACATGCTCAAGGAATTCCAGCCCTCACTCCCCTCTACACTTCTGGATATACACGGCGATGTTATAACCGAGTTCTTCGCGGAGCAGAAGCGTGACATCATCCCAGTGGACGAGCTTCCAAAAGAGCTTATCTACGCCATCATAACCAGAGAGGACAAAAACTTCTTCCAGCACAAGGGATTCAGCTTCAAGGGAACAGTCCGGGCCGCCTTGAATATCGCACTCAAGAAATATGTGTCCGGCGGAAGTACAATCACCCAGCAGGTGGCTGGAGCAAACTATGCAAACCGGTCCCTCAAGACTATAAAAAGAAAGCTTATCGAGCTCTGGTGGGCATTCCAGCTGGAGAAGAACCTGACAAAGGACGAGATTTTGGAGATGTACCTGAACGAATCCTATTTCGGTCACACCACCTACGGCGTAGAGGCTGCATCCCAGTTCTATTTCAAGCATTCGGCACGGAATATAAGCATTGCAGAGTCTGCTATCCTGGTTATCCAGCTGGCAAACCCGGCCCGTTATTCCCCAATAAAGCATCCTAACAGAGCCAAGGTTCTGCAGAGGGAGGTTCTTGACCAGATTGTCAAGGCCAACTATGCGACACAGGAGGCTACAGACCTCTCCTTTGAGCAGTACTGGAACGATATCTACGACCCGCTCCGCTCCACCAGCGAGAATGCTTATCTGGTAAAGAACGACAAGGCCCCATACTTCAGTGAATATATCCGTCAGGAGCTTGAGGATATGCTTTTCGGAAAGATGGACTACCTGCGGGACGGTCTTATTATCCACTCAACCCTTGACTTAAGCTATCAGAAGACTGCAGATAAGTACATGCAGGATGGTATATATAACTTCAATAAGAAATATCAGGAGAGCAGCGGGAACCGCACCAGCTATGTGGACAAGGAATTTGCCCCTATCGTCGAGGCTCTGTCACTGCTCTACAATATAGATGCCATCAGAGCTACCGGCGTGCAGCAGCGCAAATATTCAAACCGTATTTTCCAGGAGGAGATAACCCCTATTCTGGAGACTGTATCACTGCTCTTCGATGCTGATGACATCAATTTCATCTCCAAGTTCTCTTACTCCAAAGGGCAGGCAAAGCTGAACAAGACCACCATCGAGGGAGCCCTGATAGTTCTTGAGAACGAGACCGGCCACATAAAAGCTATGGTGGGAGGAAGCGGCTTCGAGGTAAAGAAGTTCAACCGGGCTGTACAGGCAAAGGTAATGCCGGGCTCATCCTTCAAGCCTCTCTACTACTCCGCAGCCATCTCTAAAGGTATCATAACTCCGGCCACTATGCTTCTGGACAAGCCTATGGCCTTTATAAACGACGATGGCTCCCCTTATACACCGCTTAACTTCCTGGGTGAATGGCAGGGAACCGCCACTGTGCGGGAAGCCCTCTCCAACTCCATGAACGTTCCTTCCATCGAGGTTCTGGACATGGTTGGCTTTGATGCAGCAATTAACCGGGCATCCAGGCTTCTTGGAATCAACGATCCAGCCCAGATAGCCAAGACCTTCCCGAAGAAATATCCACTGGGACTGGGTATTATCGGTATAGCCCCTATCCAGATGGCTCGGGCCTTCGCAACCTTTGCCAACCAGGGTAAAGAGGTAGTTCCTATCGGAATCCGCTTTATCGAAGACAGGAACGGCAAGATTCTGTTTGAGCCGGAGAAAGACTTGCGTGTCGAGCAGCGCGAGGCCGGCGACAAGCGCCAGATTCTCTCTCCACAGGCCGCATATATCATGGTAGACCTTCTCAAGAGCACAGTCGAGACTGGAACCCTGGCCAACAGAAGACGGCAGATAGGAGGCTTTCCTATGCCGTTTGCAGGCAAGACCGGAACAACCCAGAACTGGTCCGATGCATGGACTGTGGGTTTCTCTCCATATATTACAACTGCAGTATGGTTCGGCTTTGATATGCCGGGTAACTCCCTGGGCCTCAACCAGACAGGAGCAACTGCTGCAGGCCCAGTATGGGCAAATGTGATGAAAGATATCCATCTTGCAAATTCCCAGCAGATGCCACCCACTGACTTTCCCCGCCCTGCCGGCATCACCGAGGTCACTGTCTGCAGCAAGTCAGGTATGATTCCGACAGCCGACTGCACCGACGGACAGCGGAAAGAGATATTTATCTCCGGCACTGAGCCCAAGTCATTCTGCACCCTCCATAAGTTCGAGAAGCAGCGTAATACAGAACTTCTCCAGAGGCTGCAGGAGAATCTTTTCGACAACTTATAACTTTTTAGTTTGCAAATTGGTCTCTCCCCTGCTATAATGAAAGAAAGGAGTATGCTGTGCAGGTCAATATCAAAGATATAATCATCAAGAAAAGAGCCCGGAAAGATGAAGGCGACCTTACATCACTTATGGAAAGTCTTGATAAGATCGGACAGCTCAACCCTATCATCCTTAATTCCAAGATGGAGCTGATCGCAGGCTACCGCAGGCTTACTGCCGCAAAGAAGCTGGGCTGGACCAAGATAAGCGCCACAATACTTGAGATACATGACAAAGCCGATATGCTGGCCATAGAGATTGACGAGAATGTTCATCGCCTTGCCTTTGATGATGCCGATCTGGCAGAGGCCTACAAAAAACTTCAGAAGCTGCGCAGGAAGAATATATTTGTCAGGATATGGCTTGCAATAAAAGCTTTCTTCAAGAAACTGTTCGGAAAAAAAGAAGCAAAGGCTGAAGTTAAGCAGGAAACTGTAAAACAGGAAGAGGCTTAGGTTCTTGGAGCCTTGCGCTCGTCCACAGGATTACCATCCTTCCATACACAGAAATAGACGATAGACTTACCTGTCTCCATATTTGCAAGAGGAATCCCCAGCTCGGTTCCAGGACTAACCTTGTCTCCGATGTTGACCATGGTATCCTCATTTCCGCCATAGATATAGATATAACCGCTGCTGTTCTCAACCAGGATCACCTGTCCCATTCCACGGTACTGTCCTACATATTTAACAGTTCCAGTAGATACAGAGTGAATCACTGCATTCTTGTCTGCAGATATCATAGTTCCTTTTAGCTTGCCGGTAAGAGGCTCCCGTGGTCCCTCTGCAGGCCAGAAGTATGGGGCCTTCTCGTTGACAGGAGTGGTTTTCTGCGCCTGAGTTGTAGGTTTTGAAGGTGTTGACGGCTTTGTAGTTGTCTGCTTAGGAGCAGGTTTCTGTGCTGTATTTGTTGCTGGCTTTATGTTTGTATTGGAGGTGCTTCCTCCAGGGATGACCAGCACTTTGCCTATATAGAGTTTATCGGTGTCCTTGATGTTGTTGGTGCTCTTGAGAGCTGCTACAGTTGTACCGAACTTTTTTGCGATTCCGGTCAGTGTGTCGCCCTTCTGGACTGTGTATTTCTTGGTCTTAGGAGGGATTACCAGCTTGGTTCCCACATTCACCTTATTAGGATTCTTTATATTGTTTGCCTTGATGATATCCGATACAGAAACCCCGTATTTCTGGGCTACTGTGGAGAGGTTGTCCCCCTTTCTCATGGTATAAGTAGTTGCAGCCATCGCTAAAGTTGAAACAAATAAAAATGTTAATATAAATAAAAACTTTTTACTCATATGGAGACACCTTTACTTTTTTATCGGCAGGGCGGCAAAAACCTTAATATAAAATATATACCCCCGGCAAAAAGCCAGGTTTTTGACACTTTCCCTTTTCTGGTATATAATTATTTAAATTAAAAATATTTTTAGGGGTATTCATATGGAAAAAATGAACAGAGAGTTCTCTATGGAAATAGCTAGAATTACAGAGTATGCTGCTATTGCCAGCGCCCGGTGGTGGGGAAAAGGCGACAAGATAGCTGCAGATGGCGCTGCAACCGAGGCTATGCGGGCAATGTTTGACTCCGTAAGCATCGCAGGAACCGTAGTAATCGGTGAAGGCGAGATGGACGAGGCACCAATGCTCTACATCGGCGAGAAAGTGGGTAAATGGGACGAAGGCGACTTTGCTGTTGATATTGCAGTAGACCCGCTGGAGGGAACCAACCTGGTGGCTAAGGGTATGCCTGGTGCAATCACTACCCTGGCTATGGCACCGAAGGGAACCCTGCTGAATGCTCCTGATATGTATATGGATAAAATCGCAGCCGGCCCGAAGTGCAAAGGCAAAATCTTCCTGGACGCCTCTGTCACTGAAAACCTTAAGGCTGCTGCCAAGGCTCTGGACAAGAGCGTAGGCGATATCACAGTTGTAGTACTTGACCGGCCACGGCACAAGGAGATCATTGAAGAGGCCAGAGCCTGCGGTGCCAGAATCAAGCTTATTTCTGACGGCGACGTGGCTCCGGCAGTATCCTGCGGTTTCCCGGAAAGCGGTATCGACATGATGATCGGCACCGGCGGCGCACCGGAAGGTGTGCTGGCAGCAGCCGCACTCAAGGCAATCGGCGGTGAGTTCCAGGGCCGGCTCCATCCTATGAAGGATGGCGAGCTTGAGAGAGCTGCAAAGATGGCTGGAAAAGATCCTCTCCGCCTTCTTACCATCGATGACCTGGTTCAGACCCAAGATGTTATGTTCGCAGCAACCGGCGTAACCGACGGTGAGCTTTTGAACGGCGTCCGCTTCTTCGGTCATAACATGGCTTCCACCAAGACCATCATCCTGCGTGGATCCTCCGGTACAGTACGGTTCATCGAATCAAGACATCACCTGGACCGCAAGGGCGAAAAGACATGGAAGCTCTTTGCTCCAATTGCATGAGGTAATAACATGAGTGACAACCGGCCTTCCTGGGATGATTATTTTCTTGAGGTAATGGATGCTATCTCCAAGCGGGCAACCTGCGACAGAGGCAAAAGTGGCTGTGTAATAGCAAAGGACCACCAGATCCTGGTGACCGGCTATGTCGGAAGCCCTGCCGGACTGCCCCACTGTGACGAAGTGGGACACCAGATGAAGAAGATGATTCACGAGGACGGCCATATCACTCAGCACTGTGTACGCACAGTGCATGCAGAGCAGAATGCAATCTGCCAGGCGGCAAAACGGGGTATCGCTATAGAGGGCGGTACCCTGTACTGCCGTATGACCCCCTGCCGCACCTGTACTATGCTTATCATCAACTGCGGTATCAAACGGGTCGTATGCCAGCAGCGCTATCATGTGGCCGAAGAATCGGAGGCCATGCTTAAGATGGCAGGCATTGAGCTGGAATACAAAAGCACCGAGACAGTACAGTATAAGAATCAGTAATTTAAAAGATTAATCGTTCTCTTCAGTCTTAAGAACAGCAAGGAATGCGCTCTGAGGCAACTCTACATTGCCTACTACCTTCATGCGCTTCTTTCCCTCTTTCTGTTTCTCAAGGAGCTTACGCTTACGGGAGATATCGCCACCGTAGCACTTGGCTGTAACATCCTTGCGGTATGCGCTTATGGTCTCCCTGGCAATGATGGTGCTGCCTATGGCACCCTGGATAGGAATCTTGAACTGGTGCCGTGGAATCTCATCGCACAGTTTCTTGCAGACATGTCTTGCCTTATCCACAGCGCTGTCCTTGAAAACCAGCATGGAAAGGGCATCCACAGGGCTTCCGTTCACCAGGATATCAAGCTTTACAAGGTTTGTAGGTTTAAAGCCCTGAATCTCGTAGTCAAAGGAGGCATAGCCCCGGCTTATGGATTTGAGACGGTCGTAGAAATCAAAAAGAACCTCGGCCAGAGGCATGTCATAGATAACCTCAACCCTCTTCTGGTCCAGATAGTTCATGGAGGTCTGCACTCCCCTCTTTTCCATGCACAGTGTCATGATAGGCCCCAGATATTCAGACGGTGTTATGATGGAGGCTGCTATATATGGCTCTTCGCAATAGTCTATGCTGACAGGATCTGGGAAATCCATAGGGTTGTTGATTTTCAGCATCTCGCCGCTCTTAAGGTACACATGGTACATTACCGAAGGGGATGTGAATACTATTGAAAGGTCAAATTCCCGTTCTATGCGCTCCTGGATAACCTCAAGGTGAAGAAGGCCTAAGAAACCGCACCGGAAGCCGAAGCCCAGGGCAGATGATGAGTCTTTCTCGTAGATAAGGGAAGCATCGTTCAGCTTAAGCTTCTCGATGGCTGCAAGGAGCTCCTCGTAGTCGTTGGAATCCACAGGATAGATGGAAGAGAATACAACAGGCTTGACCTCCTTGAAGCCTTCAAGAGGGTCAGGCGCCGGATCATCGGCCAAGGTTATAGTATCGCCGATATGAACATCGGAGATGTTCTTGATGCCTGCGTTTATGTAGCCTACATCCCCTTCCATAAGGCAGTCGTTCTTCTCAAGGTTTATCTTGAAGAGGCCTGTCTCCTCCACCCGGTAGGTGCCGCCGGAGATCATGAACTTGATGGTCTGGCCTGCCTTGATCATGCCGGAGAATACACGGATATTGACTATAACGCCCCTGTATGGGTCATAGTGGGAGTCGAATATTAGAGCCCTTAATTTGTCGTCCTTGGCCGGTGCCGGAGCTGGGATATATTGGATAATAGCCTCGAAGAGCTCATCCACACCCTGCCCTGTCTTGGCCGACACAAGTACAGCCATATCGGAATCAAGTCCCAGGTCATGGTCGATCTGGTACTTCACGCTCTCGATATCTGCGCTGGGAAGATCTATCTTGTTGATGACCGGGATAATCTCCAGGTTGTGGTCGATAGCCATGTACATATTGGCCAGAGTCTGGGCCTCCACACCCTGGGTTGCGTCGATAAGGAGCAGCGCACCCTCGCAGGAAGAGATGGCACGGGAAACCTCGTAGGAGAAATCCACATGGCCTGGGGTGTCAACCAGGTTGAGCACATACTCCTGCCCATCCTTGGCTGTGTATCGCAGTGTTACAGCCTGGGATTTGATGGTGATTCCCCTCTCCCGCTCTATATCCATGTTGTCAAGGATCTGGTTCATGGAGGTGCGGCTGTCCACCAGGGCAGCCTTCTCAATAAACCGGTCTGCCAGTGTGGATTTACCATGGTCGATATGAGCTATGATGCAAAAGTTCCTTATCCGCTTTGTATCCATACGCAATAATTATATCAGGTTGTTGTCATCTAAGTAAGCAGCCAGCTGAAGTCCTGTCTCCATAAAGCCTGCCTTTTTCTTCTTAACATAGATCTGCATAGCAACATAACGCTGCCTGCTGTCATACTTCCAGCCCCGGAGGGAGAAGGGGTCGTTGGCAGAAAGATCTGCCTCGTAAGCAGGAAGGCCCTGATAGACCTTCTTTATCACATATCCCTCTTTAAACACATAGTTACCAGTGCTTTCAACCTGCATGCCGAAAAGAGGCAGCATGATGTTTTTCTTGCTGTCTTTGCGGAGTGCAATATCAAGAGCCTTCCGAGGCCGTTTTTTAGTGGCAATATAGCTTTTCTCGCTCTTGCCGTTACGCTCCCAGCCTATGCAAAGGAGGGTGTCTGGAGCAAGGGAATTCAGGATCTTATGCACCTGGGTTATTGTTTTGATCTCAATGCCGTTGATAGTCTTTATGATATCGCCGTTCTGGAGTCCTGCCACACATCCGCTCTCGCCAGGAATAGCGTAGAGAACCTCCAGGGTATTATTTTTCTCGTACATGGAAAGGCCAAGCCAGGAGTGAACCACCTGCCCTCCATCATACATACCAGAAAGAAGATCCATCACCCAGTGGGAAGGAATAGCAAAGTTGATGTTCTGGAACCGTGGTATTCCGGCAAACACTACTCCGATAACCTCATTCTTGTCGTTGATAAGCGGTCCACCAGAGTTTCCTGGGTTGACAGGGACATCCACCTGGAGCACATCGCCCAATGGGAGGAACTTACGCTGTCCCGCAGAGACAATACCTGCAGTGATAGTATTCTCAAGACCGCCAGGGGAACCGATGGCATAGATACGGTCGCCAGGATTATAGCTGTTGTCCAGGCTGAAGTTGAATATATATTCAGGGTCTATCTCGGTCTTAAGCAGAGCAATATCAAAGATCGGATCCCAGGCCACAACCTTGGCAGGAACACGGGAGCCCACTGCATCGGGCAGACGGATAAAGAGCCTGGAGTAGCCCTCGTACTCAGGGTTAACCTCGCTCTCAATAACATGGTAGTTGGTGATTACATAACCGCGCTTGTCAATGAAGAAACCGCTTCCGATCGACCGGTCCGGCACCCCTACTCCGTATTGGAGCTTGGTTCCCTTGTTGACCCAGATAGTGACAGTTCCCTTCATCATCTCGGCCGGGGTTGAAAGATTCTCAAGAATACCGATATACTCTTTCTTCTTGTCACAGTCACCCATGCTGGCAGCTATAAGCTTAAGCATATAACGGTTGTTCTGGGAAACAGAAAGATCGCCATACTTGACCAGAAGCTCCTGGGATGGCTTTATGAAATTGAGATACTTATAGAATTTATAGAGTGCAGAGATATAATTCTCTTTCTCATAATCGTTCTCCGCAGCCTGAAGATAAAGCTGAGTTATGTCAGGGTCGCCGATAAGGGAGGTCTTCTCTATGGCAAGGAGTGAAAAATAGATGGAGATAACCTTATCGTATTTTTTCTCCTCCAGTGCCTTGCTATAGTCCGCCTTAATCCGTTCATAGATGGTCTGACGGCAGTTTTCAACAATTCCCTCGGAGCGTGCCTTGTCATAGATCTTATCCTTGGAACTGTCTATGTAAAGAATCTCCTGCAGGGCCGCAAAGGGAGCATCCTTCTCAAGATGCTTCTCCACAGTTCCTGCCACATCGGGGTCCCTCTCATACACATAGTTTTCGTTCTTATCCTTAGATTTGCATCCTGCTGAAAGAAGTGCGGCAAATATAAGGAATAAGATAGTCTTTCTGATCATACCTTTGCTGGTTCTTCCTCTTTCTTTGGGAGATGGAGAAGCTCTCTTATCTCCGCATCATCCAGGGTCTCTTTCTCAAACAATGTATCAGCCAGAAGCTCAAGCTTATCCCTGTTTTCCTGGAGAATTCTCTGGGCATCCTGGAAACAGTCGTCGATAATATGCTTTACCTCGTTGTCTATGGCCTGGGCTGTAGCCTCGGAATAATCCTTACGCTGTGCAATCTCCCTGCCGATGAAGATAGGTTCATCCTCCTGACCGAAGGCAACCGGTCCAAGTATATCGCTCATACCCCACTCGCACACCATCTTCCGGGCCAGCTGTGCAGCCTGCTGAAGGTCGTTCTGTGTGCCTGTGGTGGTCCAGCCATATATCATCTGCTCTGCGATATAACCGCCAAGGCTGATTTTGATACGGTCCTTGAGCCACATCTTGTTCCTGGAGTAGCTGTCTTTCTCAGGCAGCGACATAGCCATACCCAGTGCCCTGCCCCGAGGTATGATTGTAACCTTGTGGAGAGGATCGGCGTATTTAAGGAAGAAATGGAGCAGTGCATGTCCAGCCTCGTGGAATGCAGTTGCTTTCTTGTCATCATCGGTGATCACCTTGGACTTCCGGGCAACACCCATCATAACCTTATCCCGGGCTTCCTCGAAATCCTCCATAGTGACTTTCTTCTTGTTCTTGCGGGCTGCAAAGAGAGCTGCCTCATTAACCATATTGGCAATCTCGGCACCGGATGAGCCTGGGGTTGCCCGGGCCAGCCGCTCCATATCCACTTCGCCGTCAATTGGAATCTTGGATGCATGGAGCCGGAATATTGCTTCCCGTTCTTTTACATCGGGCATATCCACCACAACCTGACGGTCGAAACGACCTGGACGAAGCAGAGCCGGATCCAGGACATCGGGGCGGTTGGTTGCTGCCAGGATGATAACTCCATCCTTCGAGTCAAAGCCGTCCATCTCCACCAGCATCTGGTTCAATGTCTGCTCACGCTCGTCGTGTCCACCGCCGTAGCCTGCCCCTCTGGTGCGTCCTACAGCATCAAGCTCGTCTATGAAAATAATACAAGGTGCGTTCTTCCGCCCCTGCTCGAAAAGGTCTCTTACGCGGCTGGCACCTACACCTACGAACATCTCCACAAAGTCAGATCCTGACATATGGAAGTATGGAACCCCGGCCTCACCGGCAATTGCCTTGGCAAGAAGGGTCTTTCCTGTTCCAGGCATACCTACCAGAAGCACACCCTTAGGAATCTTGGCGCCGATATCTGTGAATTTCTTAGGATTCTTAAGGAAGTCAACAACCTCCTCAAGCTCATACTTGGCTTCGTCCTGGCCTGCAACATCGGCAAACATAACTTTCTTGCCGTTGGAATCGTACCGCTTTGCCCGGCTCTTTCCAAAGCCCATAGCCTTGTTGCTGCCGCTCATGTTGCGGAACATGAACCAGATGAATGTCAGGCCGATAAGCCAGGGAACCACATCTACAAGGAGACGGTAGGTGGTCATGTTCTTCACATCACCTGTGATCTTTACTCCATTCTCCTCAAGACGGTCCAGAAGCTTGTCGTCAAAGTATGGAATACGGGTCTTGAATGCAGTATGCTGACCTGAGACATTGGTAAGGTAGCCCTGTATCTCCTCGTTATCCACTATTTTTACGCTTTCTACAGCTTTGTTATCCAGGTAGTTGAGGAATGTTGAGTAGGAGATTTCCTCCATGGCAGTATCCCCACCGTTGAACACAAACATGAAGAGGAACATGATGATAAGGGATGTGAGGATGAAGAATGCGAACCTGTTGTTGAATCCCATTTTAAGAGGGCCTGCACCGCCGCTGCGGAAGATGAACATAGGACCTTCGTCCTGCTGGTTCAGATCCTCTTCCTGCTCTGGAGCTTTATCCTTGCCCTGTTCCGGCTCTTTTCCGATTTCCGGTTTTTTATCTTTATCTTTTTCTTCGTTTTCGTTGTCTGACATTCAATCCTGCCTTGCCTTTAAAATATATACTTCCCTTTCTTCACCAGTCCTGTTTTCCAGCCTGATCAGGTCTGACACCCGGTTTCTGTAACCGTACAGACCGCCCCAGACTGCAATGATGCCCCTGCTGTCGCAAACAATCGGAACAGCACTGCGCATCTCCACAGGAACCTGCCACTCGGAAAAAATCTTCTTAAGCTTTTTCCTTATGCCGCCGGAGATGATATAATCGCCATTTTTCCAGCTTCGGAAAAAAAGCTCTCCCTGGACTCCGTCAACAGGAATCCAGATATCATCTTTCTTACATAAAGATACCAAAGATTTTTCAACAGAAAAAGCCCTATTATTATATAATTTATTATTTTCTTTATCCGGATACCATTCAAGGTTCTCGCCATGCCGTCTTATCTTGAATCCATATCCCTTGAGAAGCAGCGCACCCCGGCGCACAGATCTCTTATCCAGCACAGTCCGGACAAAGCGGTATGGAAGCTCCCTGTTCTGCCCCTTTGCAAAGCGGTCAAAGCAGCTGTAGACCGCCTCTATCTTGATAACATCCGGCTGGGCCATAAAGTTACTGTAGCAGGTGGAGAAAGTGCTGTTTCCCATATCCTGCCAAACAACCAGCTTTTCAGCCTGCTCTTTGATGAAACGGTAGGTCATGGCAGCCTTGTCTGAGAATTCCAGAAGGGACTTGGTGCAGCTGGGGAATACTTCCTTTATCTGGGGGAGAAGAAGGTTCCGCACCCTGTTCCTGAGATAATCGGTTCCCAGGTTTGTGGTGTCCAGGGAATAGCCCGTGCCGCACTGCTCCACATAATCAAGTATAGCGCTCTTAGGACAGCCGGAAAGAGGTCTGATGATATATTCCCTCTGCTCCGGGATTCCCATCATTCCTCCTATGCCGCTTCCCTTGAAGAAGCGCATCACAAGAGTCTCTATTGTATCATCCAGATTGTGGGCCAGAGCCAGGTAATCGCAGCCATACTTCCTCATGGTGTTATCGAAGAATTCATAACGTGCCTTCCGGGCCGCCCCCTCCTCTCCTATCTCGGCAGAGAGCTCTTCTATAAGGCCCAGGTCGGTGCCTATCTCCAGGGGGAGTTTATATTGGTCTGCAATCTTGCGGATAAAGGAAAGCTCCTTGGAAAGCTCATCCTGGCTTCGGAGCATGTGGTTATAATATGCAAGGATAATCTCTATATTTAACTGTTCCTTAAGCTCGTTCAAAAGCAGCATAAGGCACATGGAATCGGGGCCGCCGGAAAAACCCAGGAGAATCTTTTTCTTTTCGGAAGAGACAAAATCAGGAAGCTGATTGAAATAATCAATCACCTGGTCTTTGAGAAATGTTTTTGATTGCATTGATCTCATTTGTCACCTGCTCCACGGTCCTGCCTGTCAGGGAAAGTATGCCGTCGCCTGCCTTCTCCACCGCCTTTGCGATGTTATCCCTGTCTATCTTGTCCGGCACACCCAGGACATAACCCGATACATCGCCGGAATATGGGGGCCGGCCTATACCGATATACACTCTGAGAAAATCATTTGCGGGAGCAAATGTCATAATAGATTTAAGTCCGTTGTGACCAGCATCGCCGCCACCCCGCTTTATGCGCAGGACCCCTGGAAAGAGATCCATGTTGTCGCATACCACAATTATATCCTTTGTGGTGCAGTCAGCAGCCTTAAGAACATCCCGGATAACTTCGCCGGAAGCATTCATAAAAGTAAGGGGCTTTACCAGGAAAATCTCTTTCCCCTTAAAAACCCCTTTTCCATATATATATTTCTTGAAAAATTTTTTCTGAAGTTCTATGCCGGTCTTTTTTCCCAGGTAATCCACCACCTTGAAGCCACAGTTGTGTCTTGTGTCGGCGTATTCATCCCCAGGATTTCCCAGTCCCAGAACAACCATATATTATTTCTTTTCTGCGTCAGCGGCTGCTGCTTCACCTTCTGCTGGAGCTGCTGCTTCTGCTGCTGCTTCACCTTCTGCTGGAGCTGCAACTGGCTCTTCCTTGACGTGGGTAACGTGACAGATAATCTCTTCTGGATCAAGCAGAAGCTTTACATCTGGGTTTGCAGGAATGTCTTTGACATACAGAGCCTGGTTCATATCCAGAGCTGATACATCGATTGCAATCTTCTCAGGAATGTTTCTAGGAAGACACTCAACTTCGATGTTATGAACAATCTGCTCAAGAACTCCACCAGCCTTGACACCTGCAGGTACACCCTCCAGATATACAGGAATACTGGTCTTAAGCAGAACGCCTCTTGTGATCTCGAAGAAGTCAATGTGCTGCATCTTGCCTGTAAGGATATCATCCTGATAATCCTTGATAAGAACCTCGCACTGCTCCTCGCCGTTAAGCATAAGAGAGATAATCAAGCTCTCCGGTGCTCTATGATATTTCTTCTCAAATTCTCTGTCATCAATTGCAACATAGCGCTGCTCTTTTCCACCATATACAACTGCTGGAATCTTTCCTTCCTTTCTGAGCTTATAATTTGCTCTCTTGCCGAACTCTGTCCGTAATGTGATGTCAAGAGTATTTTTGTCTGCCATATTCATTCTCCTCTACCAAATGCAATACTGGGATGGCAGGATTCGAACCTGCGATTGACGGAACCAAAACCCGTTGGCTTACCACTGGCCTACATCCCATCCATCCTAAATTAATATTATATATAATACAAAAAAAAATGACAATATACTTCTTACTTCATTTAAGAGGCATTAAACTGTCAGGGTTTGATTATTCTTCTTCTGGTCCTATTTCTTCTGTGGTGTCGGCTTTTTCGTAGGCTTCCAGGATTTTCTCCTGCATTTTTGCTCTGAACTCTGGAGAGATTGGATGTGCCACATCCCTGTACTCACCGGTCTGAGTTTTCCGGCTTGGCATAGCGATGAATGCGCCATCCTTGCCATCGATGATCTTCAGGTTGTGAACCACAAAACAATCGTCGAAAGTAACATTGACATACGCTTTGAGCTTGCCTTCTGCCGTGGCCTTCCGAATCTTGATATCAGTGATTTCCATAATACAAAACCCCCTATTTTGTATCTTGAATAAAGCAGGGGTTTCCCCACTCTAATAAAAATTTTATCATACATTTTTAAAATGTATAGAAAAATTTTTCGAAATAACAAAATATTATATTCTTCTGGTTTTATATTACTTTTTTGAATTATTTAAACTCGATTTTCTCGCCGCTGAACCAAAGCTTCTCAAGGTTGTAGAATTCCCTGGCCTCCTGGTTCATAAGATGGATCACCACAAAGCCGCAGTCAAGAAGAACCCACCGTTCGTCGTCGGCTTTTTTATGGCGGTGCTGGAGCGCAAGTTTCTTCTCGTCCAGCTTCTGATAAAGCTGACTTAAAAGGCCCCGCAGATGTCCCGAGCTGGTGACAGTCGTTATGATGAAATAATCGGTCCAGCTGTTAAGCTCCGAAATGTCAAGAACCACAGTGTCCTGTCCGTTATGTTCGTCAATGAATGCTGCAATCTCCTTCACGGTTTTTTCATTTGCATTGTCTGCCATCAAAGTCCTTCCCTAAAATAATTGTTATAGTTCCTTCGGTTCCACTTTCTGTAGAAATGTTTCTGCACTTGATCACATTTGCCACCCGTTCTATTATTGCCATATCGTTCCTATGCCCGATTATGCGGGTTGTCTCCACATCTCCAGATTCAGCGTTGCCTACTGTTGTCACATTGTATCCGAAACTCCGGTAAGTTGTAGAGGTCCTGTTTGCAAGACCGCCCACTGAAGTTCCGTTAAGTATCTCTATGTTGATGTTGCTCCCCTCCAGCACATTGGTATTGCCCAGTGCCTCCACAATCTGCTTGAGTCCTTCCCGGAGCAGGTTGCCGTTGTAGTGAGGGAACAGCATGACTTTATCATCAACTATCTTCTTATCACCCAGCACCCTGTGGAATATCATGCGGGGGCAGTCTGCCTTTGCCATCTCTGTCAAAAATGATTTAAGGTCCAGCTGGGACATATCGGTGTCCATATTTTTATAAAGGATGGGAAACACCTCTTTCTTGAGGAGCAGATCCTTCTGGGCACCAAGGGCACTCACAAAGGTCTGTATAAGCTTCTGCCTGCTGGATGCAAGCTCTGAATCTGCAGAATTAAGTTCCTCATTGAGGATATATTCCATAACCTTGTCGCCATCCAGCCTGTGCCGTCCCCCTGGAAGCAGCACTGTGTCTGACAGGGTATCATGGCGCATCACCGGAGTGCCGATGACAAAATCGAGCCCCCCTAAAAGGTCAACGCAGTTTTTAAACTCCTCAAGCTCAAAATCAAGATAGAACGGGATGGGAAGGCCCGATTCCGCCTCTATTTTCTTTATATACTGTTCAGGTTTCCCTTTCTTGTAAAGCACATCAAGACGGTCTACCCTGGACAGGGATTTTATGAGGGAACCGTAGTTCACCGGGATATCTATGACAGCAGTCCTGTGGGTCTGGGGATGATAGATGAACACCTCGGAGAACAGGATATTCTTCTTGTCTGTCATGTTGAAGGCGAAGGCAATGGTTTTACCCTCTGAAAGCTTTTTCTGTACATTGTCTTCCCTTACACTGAGGGAGATGAATACAACAGTAGCCAGTATAATGAGCAGGATGATCAAAAGAATGATGTTGCTGGGAGCAAAGAGTTTCTTATTCCGCATGCTCAAGCTCCTTCTTAAGCTCAAGAGCCTCGGGTGCCACACTCTTACCCTTGGATGCAAGGTGATTAAGAGTGCCCATGAGCACAGCATAGACCATGCCGTCCAGATCAAGCCCTTCCAGGCCGGATAAGAATTCAGGTGTTATATGCTTGCGTTTGGGCTCTATATAATCAGCCACAAACAGTATCTTGGCAAGAGTACTCATACCGGCATTCCCGGTGGTGTGGGAAGAGAGTGCGTCCAGCACATCCTGTTCTGCAATATCAAATTCTTTTTTAAGCACCATTGCTCCTGCCCTGCCGTGGAGCAGCACCGGGGAAGCAATATCCAGTTCCCTTACAGGCATTCCGTCCTGGGAAGCCCATTCCACCAGCTCCTCTTTGGAATACTCCCGGGCTATGTCATGCACCAGACCGGTGAAGAAAGCCAGCTTCTGATCAAAGCCGAACTCCTCTGCAAGCCTGCGGCAGGTTCCGGCAGTAGAGGCAGAATGCTCATAACGGGATGGAGAAAGATGGCTTTTAAGATAGCTGTCCATCTTTGCTACAAAGGCATCACTTGTAAAATCGGCGCTGTTCAATTATCTCCCTCACTTTCTCCGGAACCAGGTATCGGATAGGATACCCTTTTTTCACCCGTTCACGTATCTCTGTAGAAGATATCGGCAACATTTTGTTTTTTATGTAGAAATCCGGGTATTTTGAGTCTATGGGTTCCTCTATATTCCGTCGCACCACAATCAGGTCCACCAGCTTCTTTATCTCGTCAGGCTTTTTCCATGTGCCGAAACCGGGAAGCAGGTCGTCCCCTATTATAAAGCCCAGCCTGCCGGTGATGTCGTAATGTTCAAGGATGTAGTGGATTGTATCGATGCTGTAGGTTATGCCTCCCCTCTTTATGTCGCAGTCCTCCACTATGCAGCCTGTAATATCGTCAACTGCGGCATGGAGCATTTCCAGCCGCTCCTGCGGGGTGATTATTGTATGGTTTTCCTTATGGGAGGCGATGTTTGCAGGAACCAGTATTGCACGCTCATAGCCCAGCTGGAACATGACCTCCTGCACTATGAAGAGATGTCCTGTATGGACCGGGTTAAAGCTGCCGCCGAAAATAAAGGTTCTCATTCTTCCTGCAGCACCAGCCTTGAGAAAATATCTTTTATCTTATCCATGCCGAAGCCGGAGAACACAGATATTCCATGTATCTCCTCCTCTGGGTATTTTTCTATAAGCTTTGCCAGGTTTTCCCCGCTTCCCTCGGTATCCATCTTGGTAGCCAGGATGACACGTTTACGTTCTGCAAGCTCCGGGGAGAAAGCATTGAGCTCTCCTAAAAGGATCTCGAAAGAATCCAGATAATCGGGCTGAGATACATCGATGAGGAACAGTAGCCCCCTGGTCCTGGCTATGTGTTTGAGGAATCGGATCCCAAGTCCTGCCCCCTGGGATGCCCCCTCTATGATGCCGGGGATATCGGCAAGTACAATATCCTGGTCGTCCAGAGCATAGACCCCAAGGTTTGGTATCTTGGTTGTGAAGGGGTAGCTCCCCACCCTTGGATTTGCATTGGTGAGCCGGCCCAGCAGTGTGGATTTGCCTGCGTTGGGGAATCCCACAAAGCCGATATCTGCAATTATGTTGATCTCTATGATTATCTTGCGGCTCTGGCCTGGGAGGCCGGGCTGGGCGAACCGGGGGGTCTGATGCCGGCTTGTGGCGAAATTCATGTTGCCAAGACCGCCTTTTCCCCCTTTTAAAAATACCCAGTCGCTTTCGTCCTGGGCAAAGTCATGGAGCACCTCGCCAGTATCAAAATCTTTTATGACAGCACCAGGAGGAAGAAGAATAACAGCATCCTCCCCATCAGCGCCGTGCTTCTTGCGCCCTTCGCCGGGCCGTCCGTTGCCGGCATTGATGACCCGTTTGAATCTGAGATGTGCTAATGTCCTTAGATTTCTTTTGATCTGGAATACAACATCACCGCCCTTTCCGCCGTCGCCACCATCAGGACCGCCCTTGGGAATATACTTTTCCCGCCTTAAAGAAACACAACCGGCTCCGCCTTTACCGGAGCCGACTTCTAGTGATGTTTCGTCTACAAAACCACGCACAATAGTTTTAAAAAATTATTCTGCTACTTCTACTTTCTCAATGCTGATGAATTTTCTGCCCTGTCTCTGATGGAATTTAACTGTTCCAGTCTCTTTGGCAAAAATAGTGTGGTCTTTTCCCAGTCCAGCGTTCTCGCCAGGATGGAATTCAGTACCTTTCTGTCTTACAATGATGGAACCAGCAGAAACAAGCTCGCCGCCGAATTTCTTGACGCCAAGTCTCTGTGCATTTGAGTCTCTTCCGTTTCTTGAGCTTCCGCCGCCTTTCTTATGTGCCATATCTGATTACCCCTCGATAATATCTGTAACTTTAACGATTGTATACTGAGCTCTGTGACCTCTGGTCCGCTTGTAATTCTTTCTTCTCTTATACTTCATTACAACGACCTTTGTGTCCTTGATCTGATCCTCTACAGTTCCGGTAACCTTAGCTCCTGCAATGTAAGGAGTTCCGATCTTCTGGGCACCGTCGCCGCTGATGAGCATGATTGTGTCAAAATCAAGAGTTGCGCCTTTCTCAGCATCAATCTTATCCATTCTGAGAAGTGCTCCCTTCTCAGCCTTGTACTGTTTGCCTTTCATATCAATAAGAGCGTACATTTTTCCAACCTACTAATAATAAAAATTCGTTCTATATTTATAAAATAAAACCTTGCATAAGGTCAAGTGGGTTTTTCCACTTACTCTATAATAAATGTCCTTCCGCTGTAGAAGAATATGCTGTGAGACAGGTAGCGCCGTACCGACTCATACAGCACACGCCGCTCCACATCCTTCCCCATCCTGGTGAACTCCTCCACTGAGCAGGTGTCTGCAACACGGATCACATCCTGGAAGATGATAGGTCCCTGGTCCAGGTCTGCTGTGGCGAAATGACCGGTGGCACCGATGATCTTGACACCTTTCTGCCATGCCTGGTGATATGGCTTTGCTCCTTTGAAGGCAGGGAGGAATCCATGGTGGATGTTTATGATACGGTTGTTCCAGCGGCTGCAGAAGTCTGCGCTGAGCACCTGCATGTACCGGGCCAGGATTACCAGCTCTATGTTATACTGCCTTAAAATCTCCTCAAGGTCTTTCTCATACTCTTCCTTCCCCTTGGCTGTATCGATCTGGAAGAACGGGATATGGAAGGAGGTGGCAATATGGGCCAGCTCCGGATGGTTTGAGATTATGACTGGAATCTCGCAGTCCAGCTCGCCATCGGCATGCTTCAGAAGAAGCTCGTAAAGGCAGTGGCTGGTTTTGGATACCAGTATGGCCACCCGTTTCTTTATGCCCCGGTTGAATATATGCCACTTCATGGAGAAGTGCTCCCCCACCTTGCCGAACTCTTTCTGGAAGTCGGCCTGGTCAAAGCCCTCCTGGGCCACAAAGACAATCCGGCAGAAGAACATGCCGATGTCGGTGGCTGTATGCTGGGCCAGATTAAGGATGTTCCCTTTGTTAGAAGCTATGCAGTTGGTTATGGCGGCTATGATTCCGCTCTGGTCTGGACATGTCACAGTAAGAATATATGAGCTCATGACATCACTATAATTAAAAACGGAGTGTTATTCCAGCCCCCAGCAGGAAGCCGCCGTAGTTGGGGTATTCATCATCGTGGTCGGCCAGCCATTTTGTATAACCGGTCTCAACACCGACCTTTATCCAGTCTATAGGGGTGAACTCGGCCAGAATCTTGATGCTGCCACCGGTGTAGCGATAAGCGCTGTCTGCATAACCCCGCCCTAAATAAATCAGGCTTGAGAGATCCAGATATCCAAGATGCCACATAGTCTTGAGGCCACCGTAGATGTTCCAGCTGTTATCGTCCAGACCCGAGATATGCTCTGTGCCAATAAGGAACCGGAAAGCGCGGAAGAACCGGAAGTATTCAAGGTACATGCCGAAACAGTTAAGGTCATCCCCGAATATCCTGTCGTAGTAGAAGTTGGCGCCGAAGCCCAGCATCTTCACCCGCTCCACACCGTCGCCTGCAATGACCTGGTCCTTCAGATGGATGGGCTGTGCAAAGGTGATATCATCTTTGACTTTCACTGCATAGAGCTTTCCTATATCCTGCCCGTTCCTCTTGGAATAGACATGAAACTCATCCCCTTTCGCTATCTTGTCCTTCTTGCCGCAGGAAAGGACATACTCGCCGGAGACCAGGCTGGAAACTGTGAAAGGAGCTGGACGTATAGAAATAGAACCAGCTATGTCAGACACATGGATAGCCGCATTCCTGAAACACCTGTCCAGAGCCTGCTCTGCTGTTGTGCCGTTTCCTACAGTGCTGAAGGTGTGCACCACAGGCTCTGCTCCCTCCTGACAGACTGTGTACTGGAAGTCAGCAGTAAAAAAGACTGTTCCAATGCTGTCAGTCTTCTCCACATTGACCACTTTCTTGAAGACTATGGCCTGTCCTTCGGTGTCATAAGAATAGTCGGATATATCGGCAGAGGTGTATGGAGCAAATTTACAGGAGAAGCCGTCGCCCATGAAGGGGCGGTCCATCTCTACAAAGGAGCGGTATTCCGAGATCTCATATGTGCGGGCCGATGCCGGCAGAGGAAACTCCACTATCTTAATAGGAATCACCTCTTCCTGGGCATAGATAAAGCCGGATATCATTATAAGCAGGAGCAGCAGAAGGAAAGATTTTTTCACTGTTTTATACCCGTACATACAAGATTGATTATTACCTGCACAGCCCGTTCCATGGCCGGGAGTGCTGCCCATTCAAGCTTTCCGTGGAAGTTCTGGCCTCCGGTGAAGATGTTGGGACATGGGTGGCCCATCTCGCTGAGCCTGGAGCCATCGGTTCCGCCACGGATAAGCTTATGCACAGGCTTTATACCGGTCTTCTCCACAGCATCCTCAAGGCAGGAAAGACATTTTTTATTCTTATCCACATATTCATTCATGTTTGAATAGCTGTGGACAATCTCAAGCTCAAACTGAGCTGTAGGATAGTTTTTCTTAAGTGCTTCGGCAGCCTGCTCCACAAGCCTGATGCGCCGCTCAATACCAGCTGCGTCAAAGTCCCGGAGGATAAGGGATACCTGGCATTGCTCTATGGTGCCGGATATGCTTACAGGACAGAAGAAGCCTTCCCTTCCCTCTGTTGTCTCAGGCCTTTCATCGGCTGGAAGCATGGAAAGGAACTCTGCCCCAAGAAGGTTGGCATTGACCAGCTTGCCCTTGCCAGAACCCGGGTGGATAGATACCCCTTTTATTGTGAGCTTTGCGCTGTAAGCGTTGAAACATTCCGATTCGATGCAGCCCTCTGTATCGCCGTCCACTGTGTAGAGGTAGTGGGACTTGATTGTGTCCATAGGGAAATGGTCTGTCCCCTGGCCTATCTCTTCGTCGGGAGTTATGAATATCTCCATGGAGTTCCGCTTTACATCGGGATGTGCCATGAAATAAGAAGCTGCAGTGACTATCTCGGCTATACCGGCTTTGTCGTCAGCTCCCAGAAGGGTCTTTCCATCGGCAGTTATGATTGTCTTTCCCTTATACTGTGAAAGGAGGGGATATTCCTCCGGGGAAAGGATGACATCCTTTGACAGCTTTATAGGCTTGCCATCATATTTTTTATGGATTACAGGTCTCACATTTTTGCCGCTCACCTCGGGGGATGTGTCGGCATGGGAAATGAACCCGAAGACTTTTTTACGGGGGATATTCCCAGGGATGAAAGCACGCAGATAACCGTTATCATCAACAGTGACATCCTTAATACCCAACGCCTTGAGCTCGGCAGCAATCATATTGATAAGAGTCATCTGCCCTTCTGTGGTAGGACAGCGGTCTGTCACATTCTCATCCGATGTGGTCTCTATCTGCACATAGCGGCAGAACCGGTCTATCAGCTCCTGCTGGATTTTCTTATCTGCCATCTTTTTTTCCAGCTCCTCCCATCATATCGTAGAACCCCTTTATGATGTACCGGATTCCAAAGAAGAGCACTGCAAAGCTGAGCACTATTCCCATAAAGCCCATACGTCCGGTGAACCGGGCCAGAAGCACTGCTGCGATAAAAATAAGGACACCGCGGAAAACTGCAGTCCAGCCTGTCACTGGAACCTTGGCGCCATGAGCCCAGGCATTACGTCTTTGACGCTGGATACGGCTGGCATTGAAGAAATAGTTGAAAGCACCGATGAAATCGGCGGCTGTATAATTCTCGTAAGGATTGTGCCATGAGCTCTCACATCCTTCCATCCGGCTGCGGAACATCTGGCCATCGTACTCTGCCCTCTGGGCTGCATCGCTTAAAACTGCGTAGGCGCTGCTGATTTTCTTAAAGAGATATTCTGCTTCGGGATTCCCGGGATTGAAGTCGGGATGATAGCGCATAGCCAGGTCATGATAGGCTTTCTTTATCTCCTCTTGTGTTGCGCTCCGGTTCACTCCCAGAATCTTGTACAAATCTTCCATCACACTCTTCCTACTATATAAAGATACCACAATCTGGAGCGAAAATATAGACGATTATCCCTTTTTTGTTGTAAAATGATTTCAAAATGGAGAAAATAATGGCAAAAATCAACTATAGAATCTGGGAAAAACTCTCTGATAAGCAGAAGGAGAAGATATTTTCCCGGAGCGAGATAAATATAAATGAAATCCGGGAGACTGTTGAGAAAATAATTGAACGGGTACGGAAATATAAGGACAAGGCCCTGAGGGAATATGCCCTCAAGTTCGACAAGGCTGACCTGTCCAAGCTGCCCATAAGGGTGCAGAAAAAGGAATTTGACAAAGCGGAGAGAAACCTTTCGCCAGAGCTTAAGAAGGCTTTGGAGTTCTGTATAGAGAATGTGCGGAAGTTCCATGTGGCCAACAAGCCTGAAGCTGGGAAGATAGTGACAGTAAGGCCTGGAATCAAGGCATACGAGAAGATGACACCGGTGGAATCGGTAGGTCTTTATATACCAAGGGGCAGAGGAAGCTTCCCTTCCATGCTCTATATGCTGGGAGTGCCGGCAGTAGAGGCTGGAGTAAAGCGGGTGTGCGTAGTCACTCCTCCCAACCCGGACGGCACCGTAGATGCAGCCTGCCTCTATGCTGCCAGGCTGTGCGGCATAGACGAAGTCTACCGCACAGGGGGCGCCCAGGCAGTGGCCGCCCTGGCCTACGGGACAGAGAGCATCAAGCCTGTGGTCAAGGTCGTAGGCCCTGGCAGCAAGTTTGTGTCGGCCGCAAAGCGGATCCTCTATGGCAA
>Ga0310690_10002786_pt1 | contig 27659 bp, 24 predicted proteins | sample AusTroGonzalo_MG_2_FD_207661 | JGI IMG/M metagenome (GOLD analysis project Ga0310690, IMG submission 207661) | Bovine rumen microbial communities from tropical cattle in Woodstock, Queensland, Australia - Gonzalo_04 (v2) (version 2) | ecosystem: Host-associated > Mammals > Digestive system >...
TGTGGAGGATGCTTTCGATCAGATCCGACTGCGCCATGATTTCCGGGATGTTGGCGACGCCGGCGACCGCCGAAACTTTGTTATACAGATCGCGGCGATACCGTCCGTATTTCTTCCCCGCCAGATAGGCAAGCTCGATGCCATACATCAAGGCGTCGAAGCGCACCGCCTTTGAGTCGTCCTCGTCCGGAATCACGAGCGGCGCAAGCTCCTGCCCGATCGTCAGCGTGTCCTCGTAGGTCAGCGCCTGATAATTGTCAGGATTTGAATATAACTCGACGTACTTCAAATGCTGGCGGACGGCGAAGTTTTCCTTGTTCAGCTCCCGCACCTTGCGCACCATGTCGTCGACGAGCGACTTTCGGAACGCGATCAGATCGGTCGTCTGATACGCAAGATCCTGCAATTTGAACACGATCTGCGCTTTCAAATGGAAAATCGCGCCCTGCAACGCCATCATATTTGCGGTCGGCTTGCCCTTGTTCATGCGGAAGAACTCAAAGTTCCCGCAGAAGTCGAAGATATAGAATTTCTCCTTGTCCTTTCCGTCCAGCAGGTTTTCACACAGACGCGTGCCGCGCCCGATCATCTGCCAGAATTTTGCCTTGCTCATGACCTTCTTGAAAAAGACAAGATTCAAGACCTCCGGCACGTCGATGCCGGTGTCGAGCATATCCACGGAGATCGCGATCTGCGGCAGTTTTTTCGGATCGGAGAATTCGTCGATCGCACTCTGCGCGTAGGTCATATAGTTGTCGATGACCTTTGCGAATCCGGGCAGATGCGGATACTCCTTGTTGAATACCTCAAAAATCTTTTCCGCGTGGGAGTGGTTTTTCGCAAAAATGATCGTCTTGCCGAGCTTTGCGCCGTAGTCGATTTTCAGGCCGTTCTCCATCAGAACGTGCAGGACCTCACGGATGGTATCCTCGTTGAACACCCACTCGTTGAGCGCGGAGGACGCGACGCTTTCCGGCAGCTCGCCGTTTTCGTCCTCAAACGTATCCTCGTAGGCTTCCTTATCCTCGTCCGACAGCTCGTCGTACACGATGCCCTGCTCGATGAACTTGAGCCGCGTTTCGACCGACATGAAATCGACCAGATAGCCGTCCTTGACTGCCTGCGCCAGCTCGTAGCCGTAGGTCGGCACGCCGTTTTCCAGTTCAAAGACCTCGTAGGTGTTCTTGTCGATCTCATCCTTCGGCGTGGCGGTCAGACCGACGAGGGGCGCGTCGAAATAGTTGAAAATATCGCGATATTTGTTGTAGATCGAACGGTGCGCCTCGTCGCAGATCATAAGATCGAAGTGCCCGACGGTGAAGAGCTTGCCCTTGTCGTCCTTCGCCGTGTCGATGACGTTCATCATCGTCTGATAGGTCGAAAAGACGCAGTGTGCGGAATAATTGTCCTTTTCTTCGCAGAGATTCGTCACGGACAAGTCGGGCAGCAGATTGACAAAGCTACGCTTTGCCTGCGTGACGAGGGAGGTGCGGTCGGCGAGGAAGAGGATATTCTTCACCCAGCCGTGCTGCAAAAGGACGTCGCAAAGCGCGATGACCGTTCTGGTCTTGCCCGAGCCGGTCGCCATAACGAGGAGCGCCTTTCTGCGGTTTTTGTTGCCGAAGGCGTCGCAGACGGCCTTGATCGCGCCCTCCTGATAGTAGCGTCCGGCGATCTTCTTGTCGACCGTCACGTGCGCGAGGCTCGTCCGCATCGTTTGCAGATTGAAGAGCTTTTCCAGATCACGCTTGGAATAGACGGACGCGACCTTCCGCTCCGGATAGAGGTTGTCCTGGATGCGCGTTTCAAAGCCGTTCGAGAGGAAAATGACCGGTCGGCGGTGGTATTTGCGCTCCAACAGATCGGCGTAGAGCTTCGCCTGCTGGCGGCCCTTCGCCACGTCCACACAGGTACGTTTCGCTTCCAGTACGGCAAGCGCCCTGCCGTCGTCGCCGTAGAGGACGTAATCGGCAAAGCCGACCTCTGCGTTGTTCGGCATCCCGGGCAGCTCGACCTCGTTCAGCCAGTCCCTGCCCTCGACCCAGCCCGCGTCCTGCAGCATGAAATCGATATAGATCTTGCGCGTCTTGAACTCCGACAGCTCGAGCGGCTTTGGCACGTAGGTCTGCTGCTGCTCGGCGCGGCGCGCGGACAGTTCCGCCTTCATCGCCTTGTTTTCTTCGATCAGGGCAGCGAGGTCGACCTCCGCGTCGGGCACGAACGCGAGTGCTTCCTCCGGCGTGAGGGTCAGAAGCGAGGGATCGAACGTGCGCTCCGTGTATTCGTCGGCGTAGAAATACGCCACCTGATCGAGGAAATAGAACAGGTTTTCAAGGCACAGCTCCGCCTGCTCGACCGTGATCTTCTTCCCGCCGTGCATGACAGCGTTGCCGAGCTTGCGGATAAAATCCATCCGCTTCCACATATCCTCGCCGACGATGTCGCGGAACTTCTCGTCGTTCATCAGCGCGACGAGCGTATCCTGATACGGCGTCACAAGGTCGCGGTCCACGGAATACATCCATTTGACCGCGAATTCCATCGCCCGCCGGCAGTTCGACACGCAGGAATCCACGTCGATATGTAGCAGATTCTCCGCCGTGATCGCCACGTCGGCAAACCCAGCAAACTGCTTGTCCGCTTTCAAGAAATCAAAGTTGGTCATGCCGCATACCTCTTACCCTTCTCTGTATCTTTCGATCGCTTTTTCGATTTGTCCCTTGTAATACATAACATCATCACTATTTGTTGTTTCCTTTTTCTCAAAATACAACAACAGCAATCCAAGATTGTACTGATCTTCTTCATCTAAATCTTTGAATTCTTCGCTTTTTATTATCGCGGACGCCAAAGCCAATGCTTTATTCTTGTCAATATATTCGCCTAGAGAATCCTCCATAAGTGACCATGTTTTTGTTACAACAGGAAATGTCTGCGTTGCATGTTTAGTACAATAATCGAGTACAGTAAGAAACGATTGATTGTCGACAACCAAATCTTTTTTCTTTTTCTCACAATAATCAGGATCCAAGCAAGAAAGCATATACTCAAAACTCAGCCCTTCTTCTCTGCAGTTCGTAGGCCATTTCTCCAATTCTTCTTTTGCGCGCTTTTTGAACACTTCCTCAATTGTGAGTAATGTGTCAATAGGAAGTGTAGCTATTTCTGCAGGCTCTTCGGTAAATCTACCGTGTTCTCTTTCGAAGTTATTTAGAAGTATAGACAAAACTCGCAAACTGATTCTCTGGTTGGAAAAAAACGATTCTATTATTTCCTTCCGTTCACTTACTGGCAAAGCCCCTATCAGCTTCTTCATAAGGGAGACCAGTCTCCAAGAACTAGGCAGACTCAAAAAGCCATCGTCAAGTGCGAAACTATCCCATTGAATCAGAAGGCATTCAAGTAGCATTGGGACACGAGGCACCGTAATCAGTTGCTTTTCGGCGCGAGTATGCAATTCATCAAGAATATACTTTATCTTTTTGGATTTTGCATAAAGCGCTAATTCATTGAGCAGTTCTGTTTCATTTGCTTCGTTGATGATAAATGATAGTGCCGGAGCAGAAATCGCACTTTTTTCGAGAGCAAACGAGAAATATCTGTCAAAGCATTCCGGTGAAGCAACATTCATATTATGCTGTAAATCCGCTTTTGAATTGCGTCTGCTCAATCCATATAAACCTAACGCTTCCTTTATTGTCGGAAATAACGTAGCAAGTATATTCTTCGCAGCAATAGAGTTTGATGTACTTGACGAATCCAGTAGACTATTGATTGCCTCTTTGCATTCTTGCATTCTTGTTTCCTTTTCAACAAACCATTCTGTGCCACATATTGTTTCCTTGTAAATAAATAGTTTTGAATGCAAAATTGGCTCAAACACTTGTAAACATGTAATGCCAAGCAAATCAACCTGATTTGTATCTTTATTGATAAGTTGATGTATTAAATAATACGCATTTGTAAACCTCGTTACATCGCGAAGATTTTGTATATAATGCTTAATTCCAAAATGGAATAAGTGCCCCCACATATCGCTTTCCCAGTTCTGTGGTGGACAATCGGCCAGAATTCTATTTAGTCTATCTGACAGCACATTATAAATATCTTCCATATCTGGCTCAGGAATCTTAAATGGCACCTGAATAATCTTTTCTAAGTAAGCTCTTCCGTCGCCATCTTGTACTTTGGATAATGCGTTAACAACAACCTCATAATCAAAAGCAAGAAGATAAACAGTATTGGGAAAATCTGCAAGAGATTTGATTAATTGAAAGACCGCTATGATTTCTTCCTTTGTGAGACGATCTATATCATCAATAGTGACCAATATTCTTATCTTCTTTTCTGAAAGCTTATCAATTATTTCTTTTTTTGTCTTTTGAATATTTCCCTCATCAAGGCTTGTTTTCATTCTTGCGCTGGCAGTAATCATTTTCCCCGCCCCTGCAATAAACTGGCCATAAGTTGGGATTAAGCTAGTTGCATCTAATAATGAGCCGTATTTCCCTATCATTTTCCAAATCTTATAAGAAGGCTTCGTAAGCTTTATTTCTGCTGCAAGTTGAAGAAAAAACTGTGATATCATTTGTTTTGGCTCGGAGCATAACCACGGATTAAACTGCAGAACGATCGGTTTGTCTTCATCCTTTTGGACATTTTCAACGATCATGTTTAGTAAAGATGACTTGCCTGTTCCCCACGCTCCATATAGACCGATCGAAAAAGATATAGAAGAAGAGTATTCAAGAATCGCATTTGCAATGTTTCTGGCAAACGCTCCCCTGTTTAGTAAATCATCAGAAGCTTTTTTAAGTGGCATATCGCTATTGATCATTGGTGTTCCTCAACCTTTCTATAAATAACTGCAGTTCTAATTCTCGTGTCGCCTGCCATTTGTTGAATCCCTTGCTTCTATTATTGACCTTTTGCTTTCTTCAAGTGCCTTTATATCGAATTCATTAGTAAAGAAGAGAATAGCCAGATCAATCATTCTTGCAATATGCTCATTCCCGCAAAGCTGCTCAATTAGGCACTTATGTTGTTCAAACCGTTGCTTTTCGAACGCGAGAAAGATATATGAGAATTCATGATTCACTTTTGCTTGTTGCCTTTTCTTTCTTAACGAAAACCACGTCAACACCTTATTACTTTTCTCGAAAGCTCTGATGTCATTATCTAACCACTTGCGCATAGTGTCAATCTCGCTATCACTCAAGTCTTCACAAACAAGCGAAAGATGAAAGCATAGCCGTCGAAAAAGACTGTAATAATTGGAGAGTCCTCGATCATGTTCGTAACGATACTGCAATACTGTTGTGATTACAACGACCAACAAACTGCAAGTTGTACCGATAGAGAAATTCTGAATCAAGCCGCTATGTGGAATAGTAAACCTCTCGCAGAGAATGGAAACTGCTATGCAGATACCCAATGCAAGCGCACTGCAGATTATCGTGTTTTTATATAGTCTTAACATACAATCACCTCAACCGAAATACTGCTGCATCAGGCTGTCAAACAATAATTTAGCCTTATCAAGTGCCTGTTGCACCGCAGCTTTTGATTTGTCGACTTGAGCGACAAAGGCAGCGAATTGGTTTTGAAGCTCTATTGGCGGAATAGGAACTGGAAATTTCCTGAAATCGCCCATCGATACTCTCGGCATTTTTGCTCCGGCAACCTTATCACTAATCAATTTAACAAACTCGTCGCTTCTCAGCATAAACGCAAAGTATTCACGATTCATTATTGAGCGAACCGGCTGCAACGGTACAAGTTCGGATGTTGCATACCCGCATCTATCTGGGATAACAACTTTATTGAGATATGGGCGCAGCTTTGAATATAGAACATTGCTCGTATCAAATGCACAAGTCGAATTGCCAATCTCACTTGTAGGTACATTAAGATACTCGATGATTCTTCCGGTCTGTGCTTCCACCATATCAAGGTTAAGCAGCCACACATTCCCTTTAACTTTGTTTGTGCTATTCACAGCCGGTGCAACATCGGTCATCGATTCTGTTCTCCAGCCCTTCTTGTTAGATACAGGCTCTCCAAACTTCTCGACAAATCGGGCTTTGATAAGGTCATCCAGTTTTTGGAGTTCCTTCAAGCGCGTATCTATTATACTGTTAGCTTTGTTCAAAACATCGACCACATACTGCTGCTCTTGCAGGGGAAGTATGTCCATCCGAACTTTTTTTAGATACCCGGCGGATATATTCGGCTGTGCTCCGCCTACGCCATCCTTAACAAACTGTCTTTTTTTACTCTGCAAAAAATAATATAGATACTCCGGCAAGACTTCTTTACTTGGCTTGAATGCTGCACAAGCTTGATTGGTACAGGCTGAAATCCTCAAAATAGAAGTTTCCCCTATCGTTGCCCCATACATTGCAATCAAGACAGTATCAACATCATACATCTTTGCTGAAGAATTCTTTATCCCAGCCTCTGTTATATACTCATCCGCATTATCTATGTATTTGGCTTTTAAATCGCCGGTTTTTATCCAAGGGATATTCCCTCCATAGTATTCAGAATGAGTTTTAGACGGAGTTCCACCGGAGCCGATCTCGAATATGTCTCCAAGTTTTTTCTTCATAGCAGCATTCCTACAAATCAGATATCATTCCATTTCTCGCTCAAAATGTATTCGCCATAGCCGCTCAACGTCTATATAACTAGCTCCTTTATCCACCGGCGTGTTCGTATCCCCTACTCGAGTATATATTCGATGTTCGCAAACCCTTTGTTCTTTTTCAGTTAAATAGAAGGGTACATATTTTGAACTATAACAAACTATGACATATATTGTTTTGTGCTGGTAAAACAGTTTTTTCAGTTCAAAAACTGGCATGTGTTCACCTGCAAAATGTTTGCTCTTCATATAGTCTATTATGTCATTTGATTTAATTTCTTTTGTAACACCAAGGACTTGATAATCATCGTCAACACCAATAACCAAATACGCGTCTTTATTCTCAGTGTTATTTGAAAGGCATAGAATGTCATGAAGCATATCTGCTTTTTTCTGTGGTAAATACCATTCGCGTTTAAAATCAATATCAAAGTCCTCGTGTCGCTCGTTGATTCGCCGCACTATTTCTCGATTAAGAGGATCAATTTGAAACTCTTTGCATTTTAATCTGTCTACAATGTTTTTCAAGACTTTTCGCTCTTCTTCATCACACTTTCCATTAACTACTGAGTTCTTTTTGTTGTTTGTGTCATAAATAGTAACAATCGCACCACTGTTGCTGAATTTTATCTGCCAATTAATACCGTTGTTTTCTCGTTCAATTAAATCACTAATCTCATAGCCGATATCCGACAAGGACTGCCTTATAGTTTCAATATCTATAGTAATTTTAGCCATTTAGTATTCTCTCCAGTTCGTATATTTCTTTACTAGTCTGTGTTTCCAGTTCCCACAGCTCCGCCATGATCTCGCTCGTGGGCGGGTATTCGACGGGCTTGTACTCCGTCTGCTTGTACTTGTTGATGCTCAGGTCGTAGTCGTTTCCGACGATCTCCTCCTTCGGCACAAAGAAGGATTTGTCCGTGCGCTTGCGGGTGGATTCGTCATAGGCCACCTCATCCGACAGCTTCGCTGCCACCTTCCCCTCAAGGGGAAGGCCTTGGATGGAGCGGAATCTCGCGATAATATCCGGGATATCGTTCTCCGTGACGGGCGAACGCTTGTCGTCCAGCGAATAGCCGTCCGCCTGCATATCATAGAACCAGACCTTGTCCGTGCCGCCATGCCCGGTCTTGGTGAAGATCAGGATGCCGGTGGACACGCCCGCGTAGGGCTTGAACACGCCGGATGGCATGGAGATCACCGCCTCGAGGCGGTTTTCTTCGATCAACGCTTTGCGGATCGCCTTGTGTGCCGTTGATGAGCCGAACAGCACGCCGTCGGGGACGATGCACGCGCACCGACCGCCGACGCGCAGCATCCGCAGGAACAGCGCAAGGAACAGCAGCTCCGTCTTCTTGGTCTTGCAGACCTTCAGCAGATCGGTCGAGACGGTGTCCGCATCCAGGCTGCCCTTAAACGGCGGATTGGCGAGGATCAGGCTGTACTTCTCCTTGTCCGGGTTCTGGTCGGACAGGCTGTCACGGTACTCAATGAACGGGTTGTCGATCCCGTGCGTCATCATGTTCATCGCGCCGATGCGGAGCATCGTCCGGTCCATATCGTAGCCGTGGAACATGTGATTCATGAAGTGGTCTTTCTTGACCCGGTTGAAGAAGATTTCTTCCTTCCTGCGCTCTTTCAGATATTCGCCCGCCGTCACGAGGAAGCCCGACGTGCCGCACGCCGGATCGCAGATCACGTCGTCCGCCTTCGGGTCCATCAGTTCGACCATCATCCGAATGATGTGGCGCGGCGTGCGGAACTGCCCGTTGACGCCCGCCGTCGCAATCTTCGCAAGCAGGTATTCGTACACGTCGCCGCGCACGTCGCCCGACTGCGTTTCGTTCATCAGTTTGTAGATCTCGTCCAGCGCGTCCACGACCTTGGAGAGCATCAGCGGCGTCGGCAGTTTGAAGATCGCGTCATCCATATATTTGGAATACGCACTGTTCTTGTCGCCGTGCAGATTCTTGATGAACGGGAAGACCAGCTCCTGCACGACGGAGTACATCTTCCCCGCCGGGAAGTCGTGGAACACCGACCACTTAAGCTGCTGCCCGTCGACCTTGCGGTCGCCGACCTGCACCTCGCCGGTAAAAACGCTCGTGTACGGCAGGCCGAGCATGGCGCTTTCCTTCGCGCGCAGGTTGTCGCTGTCGTCCAGATCGCGGATAAACATCAGGTAGGTGATCTGCTCGATCACGTCCAGCGGATTCGTCAACCCGCCCGTCCAGAAAATCTCCCACAGGCTGTCGATTCGATTCTTCAATTCCCCAGTAATCATTGCTTACTCCTTTTCGTGGTTCCAAATATACTTTGTATAGCGACCGCCGCCGAGTTTGACGATCAGCCCGTTTTTCAAAAGGTCGCTCAATGCCCGTTGTACGGTGATTTGGCTGATATCCGGGCATTCCTCCATAATTTCGGATTTTGTGATCGGTCCGATCCTGCCCTTGATAACTTCTCTTACTCTGTCAGGCTTTGAGTAATCATTGTCAACGATTAGTGCGGCGCGGCTTTCAAATTTGCGGTATGCCGCCACCACAACGCCAAGCATATATCTGACAAAATGTGCATAATCATTTCTGTCTTCGTGCCAGCCGTAAGAACTGTCCTGCAATGCCTCGTAATAGGTTTCCTTGCTGTCGGAAATGATCTTTTCGATCGAAATATATTTGCCGACCGTGTAACCGGCGCGGTAGAGCAGCAAAAGCGTCAGCAGGCGGCTCATACGCCCGTTGCCGTCATTAAACGGGTGGATGCAGAGGAAATCCAGAACAAACATCGGAATCAGCAGCAGCGGATCCATTTCCGCGCCATTGACGGCTTCCTCAAACGAGCTGCACAGTCTGTCCATCGCCTCCGGCGTTTCCCAAGCAGGTACCGGCCGGAAGCGGACTCTCTTGGTGCCGTCCGAAAGTTCCTCCTCGATCACGTTGTCCGAATTCTTGTAGCTTCCGCCGATGGACTTGCCCGTAAACTTATACAGGTCGCGGTGAAGCTGCAGGATCATTGACGGCCGCGGCGGGATATAGTCGTGGCTCTCGTGAACGGTTGCAAGAACGTCACGGTAACCGGCGATCTCTTTCTCGCTTCTCGTCTTCGGCATCGTCTTATCGCGGACGATTTTCTTCAGGCGATCCGCCGTCGTGATGATGCCCTCGATCCGGTTGGACGCCTCGGTGCTCTGGATCTTTGCCAAATCGACAAGCTGATTCAGCGTGTCGCGTTTCGTTTCCGTGATCGCGTCCTCTTTGCCTTTATACTCATGGATCGCCGCAAGCAGCGATACCACGTCAGGTGTCAGCAGTTTGGCGTATTCCCTTTTATAATTGAACTGCCTCATACAATTCCCTCCGCGCAGCTATTGGTACATTTATATGATACCCTTTATTCGCACCAATGTCAACTTTAATTTTATCATTTTCTTTCAATTTGATATAATTAAATGCAAATACGATATTCGCCAGAACGATGCGCCTGTCTCCCCTTACAGCCGCAGCACCTCCTTACCCGTCGATTCTGCGTATCGTACCGTCTCTGCGGCGCCGCCGTAGTCGCGTCGCAAGGCTGCAATCACAATGCTGCTGCGATCCACCATCCAGCGATTTCGGAGAGCGATTGCCGCTTTGGGATGAACGCCGTCCATCTCTTCTGGGATTAGGATCTCGTCATATTGCGTTTCATACCAAGCTCTTTCCGTCGCCATCGGCCTTGTCAAATACGGAAGCACAAGAGTTAGCCTCAGACGGTGGTCGTTTCGCTTGATGCTTCGCACGGTCCGGGCAAACAGTTCGTCGAACTCTCCCATCCCGCCGGTATAAAACGCTGTTACGCCTTGTGCAGCAAGCCGCTCCAACGCTTCGCGGAGCGGCTTTTCCACGTCTGTTAGCATTACTCGATGCCCAAATCCGCAGCAGATCAGTTCCTCCAAGCTTTTTCACCTCTTTTGAGTTATTATAACTCAAAAGGGTTAAACTTTACAAGAGAAAATCGGTATCCTCAAACAAGAGGTGATACCGATGAATGTTGGCGAAGCAGTCAAAGAACGCATTTTGGAATTGTGCCGGGAACGGGATATTACGATTAACAAGCTCTGCACTATGAGCGGCGTGACGCAATCGACGGTCAACAATATCGTCAGCGGCAGAAACCGCAGCGTCACGATTTCGACGATCAAAAAGCTCTGCGACGGTCTGGATATGCCGATCGAGGAATTCTTCCGTTCGGACCTTTTCCGCGGTCTGGAGCAGGAGATCAAATAGCAAAAACACCCACCTTGCGGTTAATGAAAACCAGTCAAGGTGGGTACGTTTATGAACGCAAAGCCGGAGGGCGTGTTTTTCACGCTCTCCGGCTTTGCTATTCTTTTCGGTTATTCTTTGCTGCCCAGATCTGTGAGAAGTGCCTCGCTCGGGAGCTTTGCACGGATTGTTTCTCGATCGGATGCTGGGTAGTATCTGCGCCAGCGGTCGTAGTCGGCTTGGGTGATCTCCCCTGCTGCGAGTTTCGCAGCTTGGTGCTGCCAGGGGGAAAGCATCTCAAACATTGCCGGATAGCGCGGCGAATGCTTGTCCAGGCGGATGCAAAGTTCGCCGTCGATCTCGCCGATCTTGAGCGCGGATGTGTCCTCCAGCGTGAACAGCGTATGCATCAGGCCGATCTCCGTATCGATGTCCGGCACACTGAGTGCGCGGACGGAGACGTCCAGTTCTCTTGCAAGCGCCGACACGATCTCCGCCTTCGGCGTTCTGACGCCGCTTTCGTACTGCGCGATCCGCACGTCGGCTGTGTTTTCCGTGAAACCGACCGCGTTGCCTAATTGCTTTTGCGTCATTCCCCGCAGCAGGCGGAAATAGTGAATTCGTTCGCCAATCGCCATAATAGGACCTCCAAAGAATAGTATCTGCATCGATTATAGCACATTTGTTTAATTTGTCAATACGGATTAAAACAATTTTGTTTAATTTCCCTATTGACTTTAACGTATTTGTTTAGTATGATATAGTAGGAAACCAGATACTTCAGACAATACAACTGGAGGTGATAGCCAACCCCAAACAACTGAATAAGCCGACCGATACAAGGAGGTATAGCTGGCGACGATGGCTCGCAAGAGCCGGAGCGGTGGAGACGCCGGAGTGAAAAGCTCGGGTAGGAGCCGGATCGGACGACGGAGAACAAAACACCAAATTCATGCTAGACTTCGATCAAATGCTTTAGAAAGCATTTGATAGCGCCCAGGGCGCGTCGAAGTCTGCATGAGACGGCTTTTCAGCGTGTTGCGCTGAAAAGGCTGTGCGCAGCACAGCAAAAATCAATTAAAGCTTTTAATTGAATTATAGTATCAGATGTACCTGCAAAAACAGGGACGATTCTTATCCGTACACGCACACAAGGGTATCCCTTGCCTAAAATCAGATGTGCATCGCGTGCGGCGACGCCGCGGCATGTTCGGATCAATTCTCTTTACCACCGGGATGTACCCAAATAATTCAGATGTGCCTTCCATAGACACGATGCCTTGAATCTGTGCAAGGGCATGATGAAAGAATGCCGCACACTTGTACAGATTCCCCCATTCTCAAAGGAGGTACTCTATGTGTTTAACCAATTCCCGGACATTATGTCCATAAAAGACTTGCAAGGTGCGCTCGGCATCGGACGCACCAAAGCATACGAGCTGATCCATAGCGGAGAGATCCGGTCGATCCGTATCGGAAAAGCAATCCGAATTCCGAAAAAAGCCCTACTTGATTATGTCAATGGCTTCGTTTATAATCAAAACAGAAACGGTGTGGGTAGCTGCCTGAAAGAAAAGGAGGTTTCATGAATATTACAGGCAGCCTACAAATCCGAAACGGCACTTACTATATGATGCTCCGCGTCCCGAGGGGCGACGGCACCTATATGCAGAAAGCCAAAACCACAAAAATCAAAGTGCAGGGCAAGAACGAGCGCGAGACGCGCCGTAACAAACTGGAAGCAGAGAAAATGCTGGCGCAGTGGAGCGACGATCTGCGGACACGATCGACGCGCTGCTTTCCGAAGCAAGCTAATCCCCGTTATCATTCTGTTATCATCGCCGTTTTGCCGTTGGATCGCCGAGCGTACTGCTGAATGCGGCGCGTCCAAATATATTCTGAAAGCCATCGTGGACGATATGCTCCCCGACATCCGCGCCTTCTTTGAATCCGAAGAAGGCAAATGCGAGTTTGAAGAATGGAAAAAGCAAAGAGAAGCATCCAAAGATGCATCAAAAAAGGAGGAAAAATAATATGAAATTTGTTCCGGAAACCGTCGCCAGTTTTTTTGGACATCAGAGAATCCAATACTCTATTCCTGCATATCAAAGAGCATATTCTTGGGAAGAACAACAAACCAAAACTTTTCTTGAAGATTTGGTTGAACATAAAAATAGCTCTGAATCAAACCCTTATTGTTATGGCAATATACTGTTGGAAACAATTGTTGATGGCAAAAAATACGAAATCATTGACGGGCAACAGCGCATCACAACACTGTCAATTTTCATGCGTGCATTGCTGAATACATTTGCCGAGAGAATATCAGAGGGGCATGTTTTTACAAATAGTGACGGCGATTCTATAAGCGTTGAAGATGAAGAGGATATATATTTTAAAGATCATGGAATTATAAAACTACGCCCGACCACATATGATCAAGCTTGCTTTGATACAATAATCATCGAAAATCAAGCTGGCTTTATTTGCATCACTCCTTCTCAAAGGCGTATGCTCAATGCAAAGAAGTTCTTTACAGAAGAATTAAAAAAACTTAGCAACGAAGATTTGTTAAGCGTTTTTGAAACAGCACAAAGTGCAATAGTAAACCATATTGAACTGACTGGAAAAAAAGAATCTGCACTTATGTTTGAACTACAAAATAACCGTGGAAAGGATTTGACAAATCTCGAAAAACTCAAATCGTTTCTTATGTACCAGTTGTATGTATTTAGTCAGCCTGACGAAACAAATGCTAATATTGAAGCAGTTACCAACTATTTTAATCCAATTTACAATATAGTTAATCAAATGTCTCTTCAATTAGGCAACGACGAGGATGATGTTTCAAATAGCGTTGTAAATGAAGACAACATTCTGCTTTATCATTCTTATGCTTATAGCAGAAAAAACTTTGGATATAGGAATCTTAATGATATTGTTGAGGAGTTTAAATCAGTTCCAAACGAAGAAAAAGTTTCATGGATTATTTCATATTCAAGGGAACTTTATTCGAGCTTTACGAGCATCCAACAAATATTGACAATGAATGATACATATCTGAATAAGCTCAAAAAAATGAAGATTCCATTCTTTGTTTATCCATTCATTATCAAAGGCTATAAAAACAAGGACTCTCTCCCAAAACTATTTAAAATACTTGAGGTACTTAGTTTTAGATATAAGCTTATTGGAAGCCGGGCAGACATAAGAGGTAGGCTGAATGACTTAATAAGAGAATTTGATGGCAATGTCGAATTACTCTCTAAAAAAATGCAGGAAAAAATGGAAGAAGCATATTACTGGGGAGATAAGAAGTTCTTGGAAATACTTAACGGTAATATGTATCAAAATAGTATGATTAACTATTTGCTTTGGGAGTACGAACAGTATTTGCAACGCAAAGGATATGTGATTAGCGGTGATGTCAAAATCGAAAAGGAAAGTATAGAACACATTTCTCCACAGACAGAACCTGATGAAAGGGTTTCAACTGGTTATCAAATCGAAGAAAATGGTTTTTATTCCAAAGAATTTAGAGAGAATTATATCAACCGACTTGGCAACCTAATGTTAATCTCTCAGTCGCATAATTCATCAATCGGAAACAGTCCCTTCAATGTAAAACTCGAGTCATATATCAATAATCCTTTGTTAAGACAGCAAAAAGAGATAAGCGACTTTGTGGATGACAAATCAAATCCTCAATGGAAGGCAGATTCAATTGATAAACGTCATTCGATTATCGTTTCTTTTGCCAAATCCAGATGGGCATTTATCGAGGAATAACCAAACAGGAAACGAGGCGGGGAGCTAAACTCCCCGCCTCATGCGTTTATCGGTAGATTATTTCGTTCAGAATGACCTCTTCTGCTCGGTTGCGGATATTGTTCATACGCTGAACCCAGCCGAGTTGATCAGAGCGTTTAAGCGCCTCTGTAACGCCTTCCGCTTTTGCATATTGACGGACGAGTGTTTCAAGCATTTCTGTGGCTTCTTGATTGACCTCTTTGAGATACCCTTCAAGCGATCCGTTCATACGCATAACGCCAACAGTTGAAGGGCGGTTTTGCTTGAGAAATACGTAGTGCCGGAATCCCCAGGCCCCGATATTACCGATGTTCAGATTCATTTCTTTGACCTCCGTTTTTTAATTTGGTTTGTTTTTTGCCTGAGGTCAAATTCAGATCGCCGAAATAAACGACAAATCCGAACCCTTCGCCAACCGGCTTAGGGTTCGGATTTGTCTCGTTTGGTGCGCGTGGTCTTACAGCATTTTCTCAAAAAAACAGTAATACCAACGGTTTCAGGCAAGCTCCGCAGCAAATATTTACTCTATTTATCGTAAATACAAGTTCATTTCAAGGCGTTTCTATTGCAGAAGCGCCTTATTTTTATGCCCGGAATCGAATTTCAGGAGGACATCATTATGCCAACAGAAACATCCCCGCCCAAGCGCGGGAGAAAACCGAAACAGTCCGCGCCGGTGGAACCGGCGCAAACCACGGAGCAGATTGTTCGTATTCCGCTGACCAAGCTGCACCCCTTCCCGGATCACCCCTATGGCATCCGAGAGGATCAGGCCATGCAGGACACCCTGGACAGTGTGAAGCAGAACGGCGTGGTGGTCCCGGCCATCGTCCGGCCCTGCGACGAGGGAGGCTATGAGAGATCGTGGTAGCCGGACATCGACACAAGCTGGCTTCCGAACAGACAGGCTTACTTCAGTTTTTCTTCTTCCTCTGAAATCTTTTTCTTCAGATATTCCTGCATGGCTCTTAATCGTTCCTGGCATTTATCAAAGGAATCCCGCCCAAGCATCTTTCTTTCATCTGACTCAATGATAGCAGTTCCATCTATTAGTGAACTAATATACTGTTCCACGTCACAAGTATTCGTTTTTTGAAGTGCGCGAAACTCGTCAGAATAGTCTGTAGGAATCGTCTTCATTATTGTGTTATAGTGATTGGACATTGAAGTACCGATTTCCTGAACAGCATTTTCCGGACTATAACCTTTCCCTGTTCGTGACGCTGCTGCCAGAGCTTCAGGTAGTTTTCTCAGTAATTCTTCAAGCTCATTATAAGACTGATTTGTTTGAGCATAAACTGTAATATGCTTGCTTTTCTTGAAGTATCGAATTGATTTAACTGCTCCGACGATTGAAACAATCGTGACAACAATATTTAAGCAAAAAATCAGAATGTCCCAGGTTTTCATCTCTGTGCCGCCTCATATGCTTCCTGTCTTTTTTTACCCGTGTAATACTTCAGCAACCTCACATAGTTGTCGTACTCAGCTGCCAGTTCACCGGCCTGTTCTTCATCCCAGGCAAAGTGCCCCATCGCACCGATGAAGCCAGGCTCTTTCTTACCCCAATAGTCTTCGTCCAAAAGGAAACGGTATATAGTCTCAAAGTCAAAGGTCTGATTGTCATCAACAGTCTGGCATATAAAATCAAACCATCTCTCTTCATCGTTTGGATGTGAAGATCCAGTTGACTTGTTTGCACCGTTGCAGAAACGCTCCAGTTTTTTTAGCGCTTCCTTTGAAATGTACTTAAGAGGGTCAAACACATCTGACTCAGGTCCAACAATCTTTATCCCATTCAACCTAGACTGGTTTGGAACAATTATTTCCTCATAGAACAAGTCCAACACCGCATTGTACTCCTCAATACTCAGCTGGTTTTTTCTAAGGGGGACGATATTTCCGACCTTTATATATCCTTGTCTCCAAGTGTCGTGACCATAATAAATTGACACTTCTGCCTGATCTACTTTGTTTCCTAGGTAGTCAAAAGCTATATAGTCCCTCATTCTGTCTGATCGTGAGTATTCCCAATCACCTCTCGCGAAGGATGGAGCCTCTTTCTTAAAGGCATCAAGTGCTGGTTTATCGCCGACAAAGCTTAACTCTTTATAGATATGCATTATGAACCTACTTTCTTATTCAACCATTATTATTCTGCTATATCGTTTGGAAGTGCAAGTCCTGTCTCCTCATACCAATCAATTGGCACAAGCTTCAGCCCAGTATTCTTCCAATCTTCGATAGTCTCAGCCTTAAATTCATCAGTATCCAGTTTTGCGTGGTCAACCATAATAACCTGCATCTTTCCATCCAGTTCACGCACTCGTTTCCTGATGAAATCAAAAACATTCGTGACCGCTTGGATATCCATATCCTCATCGGCGGTTGAACCTTCAGGGAAATAAACTTGAGATGGCTGATCCAAGAACAGGAAGTTAGGAACGGGACGATTATTGTTTATAAAATACTTGTGCAATCCAAACATAGTGATCAGATGTGAACCCAACCAGTTTGCACCGCTTCCCATTTCCTTTAAAGGAATAGGTCGGCCATGATCAACAACAACTGTTACCTTTCCCATATCAAGTCGATATGGGGAACCAGCATATTCCATTTCAAGGTCTTCTGCCCATTTTGTCATGTCATTCTGAATAACTGAAAGTGCTGAAGATACTCTGTCTTTAACAGAATCATTGCTTAGAATTGCATCGATTTCCACGATTCTGTCTTTCAACTCTTTTATTCTCTTTTTTGCCTCAGCTGTGTCATCAGTCAATTCTATGTTCTCAAGCCAGTAGCTAATTCTACCGAAAACCTTGGCCCGCCTATCATTCAAATCTCGGATACGGTCAGCATCCTGCATTTGAGTATATGTTCCCTCAATCTCAGCCTTGATTACAGCTATTGCTTCCTTTAGCTCACTGATCTTGACCTCTTGCTGATCAATAAATCGTCTCAGCTGTGGGCGTTCTTTTTCGACACGATTGATAGACTGATCAAGTGCTAGGATAGACTCTTTCAGCTTGGCAACTCCGGGAGGTTCTGGATTCAAATCTCCAGAACAAAGAGGACACTTCCTTGCGTTAAAATCGAGCTTCTCAAATAGCCCTATCGACTCCAATCTGGCCTTCTGATGTGCCAACTCTCCACTAAATCCGGATGCATCTGCCAAATATATGCGTGCTTCACTTATGCTATCCTGAAGTTCACCAAGCTCGGTTTCTTTATCTTTCAGTTGTGTCTGAAGGGTGGACAGGCGATCCATTGAACCCAAAGGCACTCGTTGCGTAACCAGTTGGATTCCCTTAAGAGCATCGTAGAGGTTTTCAAAATCCGTTTTATCCAAATCATCTGTTCCGTGAATCAGTCCAACCGCCTCTGCCTCTATCAGCAAGGCAACGGCCTTTTCAGAACCGGCCCCTGTGATGGCCTCTGTCTCTGCCACCTGCCTCGTCAGTATCCTCAATTCGCGATCTTTGGTACGCCTTTCTGTAGCCAATAAAACTGCGTCTTCGTCTACCGCTCCGAGGAAGTAGGGCATGGTATCCCTAATTGCGTTTGTAATTGGCAACCCTTCGCTTTGCCTATGAAAAAGATGGTTTCTTGCAGTAACCTCATCCTGGCTCTGAAAACAGCAAAACAATGCATGACGGATAGTTGCCTCCAACGGATCTCTGCTCTCACCCTCTTCTGGCATATGAATGTTTTCAGAAATGCCAATCTGTTTTGTGAGAAGCTCCTCAATCCCATCAGTATTTGTGTTGGAAGAAAACTCTGCTGTTTCGGGGGACACAATATCTGTTCCTACTTCATAGTAGCAAAACGAAGTCGATTGTCTACCTGGATCTGGATTCTTTCTTGCGACAAAGATTCTGTTTGAATCGCACTGTAGAAGTAGCCCATACCATGCCACATTGTCACGAACCACACCAACTGCAATATTGCAATTGCTGCCGCCCATGCAATACTCTATGATATCCCCAACGGCTGATTTTCCAGCTTTAGACTCTCCGGGAATGATGTTAACCTTCCCGGGGTCGAAAGACAACGAACGTTTCTTTCCGTTCTTTCCATATAAAACCAGTTCCAAGATTTGCATCACGGTCTCACCCCCAAACTTGTATATATTGTTTCAACTTTTCCCGCACCGGCAAACCATCGACCCACATGTTCAGCTTTCTTCAAGCACTCTGTCACTTCTGGATCAGTGTGTTTCGTCTTACTGAGTGTACCGGCTGTAATGACCTTTGACAACTCTCCATTATCGGTAAGCATCATGTATCCAGACTGCAGCATTAATTCAACCGCTTCATTGGTAATCTCAACAAGATCACCTGCTCTCTTTCCAAAGTTGAAAATCAACTCCTGATGCCGTTGCACCCAATTAACTAGTTGTGTACGGCTATTTATCTCCTTTCGGATCGGCCGAGGCAGAATCAATGGCAGAATTAGATATGCAAGCGGGAAAGGGAAATCTCTTTTTGTGCTCTTCTGATATTCAGAAACGGTACTGTAAATAATTCTTCCACAAAATGCAGGATTAAGTAGATTCTTTACTTCGTCCGGTCTATCTTCCCAAGCCCTCATTGCTGATTGACTCCTTCCAAAAGATGCTTCAGCTTCTCAAAGAATTCCACATGCCAGCCTATTGTTAAACTGTTCGCAAGATGGTGATACGTCCCTTGCATGACGTATGGAGCATCGACGCCAGGACGAATCCGAATATCCTGATTCATTACCCTGCTATACAACACCTTTCCCGCTTTTATTTTCTCTTGCTCTGTCGGATTACCGTAGTTTTCAAGATCTTCTTCCATATCAGCAAATGCATGTTCCCATGAATCCCTTAATCGATGCTCATATGTATCAAGTTCATTTGCATATACAAGTCCCTGACGAAGCCAGCTTGACCGCTGCTTTGATGCCTTATAATAATCCTGAAGGGCGATACGCAATGACCTGCTGTGGTATTGAATAAGCCGGAGCTGTTCCAGAAATATCCTATCCTTTGGATCAAGCTCTGCTTCTTCTACCTCACCCAAATCCCAGAATTCGATAGGAAGATTGTCATCACCAAATTGACGAGTGATTTCGTAAACCTTTGCGTGTAATTGTCTTTGAGTAGTTATAGTTGGATTTGTTGAGGACAACGCTTTTACGCACTCTTGAAACCACCAGCCTTCGAAGCGTTCAGTTGCCATTGAAACATGTTCAGGTTTGCACGAATATCGTATCTGCTTCTGTATGTTTTTTTCGACATCAACGATGTCACTGGTAGAAGATATAATGCGAATTCTCTTTATCAGTCGAAGAAGGGTCGAATCATCAAGACTTCTGAATGTGCTATAGAAGCGGAGGTTAGTATGATTGCTTGAATCTTCCGCTACAACCTTAAGCCTTTCAAAGGCCTTCTGGTAATTCCGCTGTTGAATCAACTCAGCTGCTGAACGATCTGGTACTACAGCTGTCGTGATAATTACAAAATCTGTGTTATCAAGCAGGCTAAAATCATGCGTTATCGCATCAAACCAAACATTCAAAGTTCGCCAAAGATCCGTAGATGAATCCGTAAGGCTGGCAGGGTTTGTATGATGCTTTGCTTGAATAAGTTGGATAGGTGTACCATCCCTATCAAAAGCAATATCATCATACTTCTCGAGTGAGATTTGATAGTTGGGATCGTCGCTTTCCATGAGAAGGTTCAAAGCAACGCGCACCTGATATAGGTATCCCAGCATTTGACCTGGTGCATTATGAATTGCCATAGAGCACATCCTTCATTTGATAATGGAACAACCGATTGTGTTTGCCTTTTGGCAGCATAATAGTCTTATCATCAAACTAAGCATATTTTTTGCTTCCGGCTTTTTGGTTTGTCCGGATATAGATATGTTACTTTTCCATCATCCAGTAAATCGTTCACTGCCGAACGAACGCCATCGGTCAACTTTTTGTATCCCAGCTTTGCGGACAATTCGTTCATCGACAAATCCCCATACTGTTCCAACGCTGCTATTACAAGCCCTTTGATTTCGTCCTGGCTTTTTCTTGTGGCTCGAACATGAGCCGCCCTCTTCCCATCGTCAAGAAACAGTGGATGAATTGGCAAAACCACGCGGAAATAGCTCCGCTCCTCATCCGTCGTAAAGCTTGGCAGATCGGAGCCGTTATTCTTCATAGCATTCAAAATTAATGGAATACCGGTATTCCTTCCTTCTACCATTTTCAGTTCTTTCAAGAAATCCCCAATCCTTCGGTTCCGATACCGGCTGGAAACAAGCACCCGTTTTTCCAAATCGTCGTCCGTGATGGAGCGATCTGGCCCCGGCAAGCTCAGAATCTCCATTTTCTCTGGTGTGATCGTCACCGTAATCGGCTCATGAATCTGATAGGAACGATGGTAGACCGCATTGCTGAGCGCTTCCTCCACGGCTCTGTATGGCCAGTTATAAACGCGTATAGCCTCCGCACGATCCGGCACCTTTGTGATGTATTCTGCTATGACATAGTTCCGAATATAAGCAAGCGCATCTCTCAGTTGCCGATCCAGTGGGCCAGTAAAGATGCGTTCCTTCATTCCAATCCCTGTCGGGTCGGGCTTGTCAACGACTTCGATCCTGCTGTAAGGGAAGAACTTGTCCGGGTGTTCATTGAAAAACATGAGTCCTGCGTTGACCGGCTTTCTGTATTCAGAAGGCCCCCGTACGAGCTGCATATCTGTTGCCACTTCTTCGACTGTTCTGCTTAACGAGCCCTCATACAATTCGCTTTCAACGGCGTGAAGATACTCTGACAGCAGGCTTGACCGCATGTCCGCGATTTCAGCATGATTGTTTACACGATCATCGAAGGGAATGTTGCGCGCAAGCTCGATCAGCTCCCGTTCTTCCAGATAATTGGCTTTTACGGTGTTGGAGAGCTTTCGGATATAATATGCCTTTTCACTTTTCTCCCTGCTTTTTTCCGTATAGATCTTTTCCGGACATTTATATGGCCGATCATCTCCGCCCGGTATCCACAGCACGAGTATATCCTTTCCGTCGATGACAGCAGGCTCTACAATCGGAATGTATCGGGGCTCAATGAAATTGCATTTGTTGAGAATGTCCTTTTGAATGGCATCAATGGCATCAGGGTTGAGGCCCTTGATCGGAATAACAGGCCGTCCGTTCTTCTCTTCGATCCCAAGGACGACATATCCACCTCCGAGATTATCAAAATCATTTGCAAATGCGGTGATGGAATGGATAATCGGTTCCGGATTCCAGTCGCCCTTGTATTCAATACGCGTACTTTCCACAACACGCTGATGGATTAGGTCAACAATATTGACAGGAAGTGCCATGATGTTCCCTCCGTGGCTTTATGATGAACTTGCCCTTTAACTTGCCCTTATTATAACAAAGGGCAAGTTAAAGGGCAAGTAGCATTCTGGAAAAATGTTAAAAATCATAATACGCTGAGAAATTCCGCTTCGGGTTGCGAGTATATAGTTGGGAACGGAAAGAAGGTGACACGGATTGGACGACATAGGGATCATCGCACTGTTAGAAGTGCGTTCAGAACAGGCGATTGAAGAGCTCGGGAAAAAGCATGCCCGCAATGTCAGTCAAGTCGCATTCAATATCCTGCACGATGTCCAGGACGTGGAGGAAGTGGTCAACGATAGTGGAGCGACATCAGCGCGTTTCACGGTGTCAAAAGATATTAATACAGCTTTTGAACAAGGCTTATAAAGATAATGTAAAGGGGATGATTGAAGATGACGTGTTCGTGGTATTAGTAAACAGTTTCCGGAAAGAACGATCCTACTTGAAATCTCGGGAACAAATCTTAGAAGATAAAACAGAAGCCGCTCAGAAAACCTGAGACGGCTTTGCGTATTTCTGGAAACTAATTCAGGAGCAGGACACTATTATTAAGCTAACGAGGGAGATCGCCGGATGCTATATCGATTGGATCGATGTCTTTCCAGCAGACCGAAGTGTCAAGTCTTGCCAGCAGAGAATCGTAATTCACTGCAAATTCAGTTGGACGATATTGTGATACGGCTTTACCTGTATATAGTGTACGAGTGTTCTTATAGCATTTTGGGGCTGATCTAAGTGAGCATTTAGCAGAAAAAAAGAGGATACAAGAGAAAAAGAGAGAAGAGTTGTCAAAAGCGACAACTCTTCTGCTGGTGCGCGAGGCGGGACTTGGCGTTTTGTTCGGGCGCATCCTCGCAAAACAGTCCGCCGGACTGCTTTGTTTGCCCACATTATTGGCAACTTTCACGCTTCTTTTGGGTTTTTTGAAGTTCTGTCCTTTTTGTATTCCTTATAGATGCTAAGTATACTGTATACCGCTGTCTTTTTCAACGTTTTCTCGTTAGATTTCAACAGAAGTTGTTGATTTTTGTCATTTTTAGTAGAATCAAACGATAAGTAAAGCCGGAGGGCGTGTTTTTTCACGCCTTCCGGCTTTGCTATTCCTTCGGTCGTTCTTTGCCTCCTATGTCTGCAAGAAGCGCTTTGGGGGAATCTCCCCTCCTGCGAGTTTTGCGGATGGTTCTGCCGCAAAAAAGCAGCTCAACTGTGTTTCTATGCAGGAAGCGGAAACTATGATATTACGCTCTCGGAAAAATCTCCGAGAACGTTGTCGTCACATTATTCCTTGTTAAACTGGCATCAACTTATACCTTATAAGCTGTAATAATACGCGCGAATCTTCGCTGCGATTTTAGCACGACGTTTCTGAAGGAAAGCCGGATAATCTTCGGCTGTCATATTTACTACTTCGCGGGGGATACAGTTGGTATCAAGATTTGTCCAAAACTTATCCTTATTTTTGATCGTCCCGACCTCGATAACGCCGGTGTCGCATTGGGACAATGCTGTAGAAAAGTAATCCCTCGGTTCGCGTTTGCCTATTGAAATGTTGACTCCAGTATCAAGATAGGCATAGTTAGCAACTTGGTTATATCTAGATTTGTCTGTGATCCCGCTCTGCTTCAGGTACTCTTTCGGGAAAATATGATGCACATCTCCAGCGACGCTGATTAGGTCGCTAACTTTTGAGCTGTTTGAAAGGAGTGATCTGTCACCAAAGAAAATCTGCGCGGCTAGATATGTGTTCAGGAATGGGCTAGAAATAGAAGATGTTTCAAGATTCTGGACCAATCCAACATTCCAGAAAGTGTCAGACAGCAAAGCGGTCTCGTTTTCTTCAAGAAACGCTTTGAAGCCCTTTGATGCAATAGCGCGTAGGTCTCTATCCATCTGCGATTCAGACGATCCGATGTAACGGCTGGTAAGCGTCGAGAGAACAAACCATTTCTGAATGTATCGCTTTATCTCAATTTTCGGAATTTCACCATTCTGTTGCAGAATGAGGAAAAGCGTATATGCGAAGTCTAGTGTCATCTGCGAGTTCAGCAGTTTCGATGTTATGAATCCTGCTGATTTGATTGCCAGCACAAACTGCTCAAAGCTGTACTGGTTCATAAAGTTCTTTACTCCAACAGTCAGTTTTCCAAAGCTGTCCTCTGCAATCTCTGCCTTGAAAGAACGATCGACAAAATCACGCCCGGACAACAGACTGACAAGATCGCCAAGTTTGCCTCTGCCAAACATGTGCATAAATGATACGCGAAGCATATCGTTATAATCAGGATCGTAGATATCTTCGTGATCATCCTTCAGCCAACTCATCTTTCCGGCATAATCGGTCTTCATAAAGTCTTTATCGCCGTTAGACAGCTGGGCATAGAAGGCCGGTTCGACGGCTAAATGGCAGAAGTAGTCGATTGCTTTTCGAAGCATATTTCCACCGTATTTTTCATCCGCGGCGATCTTCGACATAGCAAAGTCAGCCTCATTGAGCCGCTTGCCCTGTGAATTGATTCGAACAAAAATCTCTGTGACTTCGCTGATATCTAACTGCGGTACCAACAGAATTGCTCCGATCTGACAGCTTTTAATGTTCAACAGTTGGGTAATTCGCTGATTCACTTCCTTCTTTGAAACACCCGGATTTTTCTCTGCATACGAATCTACAAACTCATAACTGTCAAAATCTGGCTTAAAAACCTCTGCGATATCCGGAATCCAGAACGAACTGTTAATGTGGGCAGGTGTTGTAACCGCAAAGCGTTCCTCGTCATCTTTTGCTAGAGGATTGAACGCAATTCGGATCGTTTTTTCTTCGTAATCCTCAGTCAAGATTTTGATCCCTGCGATTGCTGTCATAAGCGCCGTAATGCGCTGCTGCCCATCGATCAGCACCTTTTTGCCGACCGCAGATTGTCCGTCTTTCAGTTTAACATCAGGATTTTGCCAAATAATCAAGTATCCGGTGGGATATCCATTGTAGAGAGAATCCACCAGATCGCGCACTTGGCGACCTTTCCACACAAACGGGCGTTGAATCTCTGGAATAGCAATATCGCCAGCTTCAATATAGCCAAGGATAGAACTGACCGAATACTGTGTTACTGTATATTTATCGTATGCTGCACTCATGATTGATCTCCTTATGTTGCTAGATTATAGATAACGATATCAGAATCATAATACGCTACTCATTTCTGCCATAACAATTAGATTATAGCAAAACAGAGCAAGTATTTCAACATAAGATCAAAAGGCTGCTTATGACTTGATGCACAACACAGTGATGAAAGACCAAGGTCGTGGTAATCCACGATCTCGGTCTTCACATTTATTCTTCGCTTTTTCCCTATCTTTCAAATAATCCTTCAGGCTGGAGCTTGGCACGGATGGATTCTTCATCGAATTTCGGATAGTATCTGCGCCAGCGGTCATAGTCGGCTTGGGCGATCTCCCCTGCCGCGAGTTTCGCAGCTTGGTGCTGCCAGGCGGAAAGCATCTCAAACATTGCCGGATAGCGCGGCGAATGCTTATCCAAACGGATGCAGAGTTCACCGTCGATCTCGCCGATCTTGAGCGCAGACGTATCCTCCAACGTGAACAGCGTGTGCATCAGACCGATCTCCGTATCGATGTCCGGCACGGTGAGCGCATGGACGGAAACGTCCAGTTCTCGCGCAAGCGCAGAAACGATCTCCGCCTTCGGCGTTCTGACGCCGCTTTCGTATTGCGCGATCCGCACGTCAGCGGTGTTTTCCGTGAAACCGACCGCGTTGCCTAGTTGCTTTTGCGTCATTCCCCGCAGCAAGCGGAAATAGTGAATTCGTTCGCCGATCGCCATAATAAGACCTCCGAATAATAGTATCTGCATTGATTATAGCATATCTGTTTAATTTGTCAAGAGAAATAAAAACAAATTTGTTTAATTTTCCTATTGACTTTAGCTTATTTGTTTAGTATATTATAAGCGAAGGGAGGAAAACCCCAATCACTTCAAAAGAAGTGATGCCTGCACCTTGACAACTGAATCAACCGACCGATACAAGGAGGTATAGCCGGCGACGATGGCTCGCAAGAGCCGGAGCGGTGGAGACGCCGGAGTTCAAAGCTCGGGCAGGAGCCGGATCGGACGACGGAAACGGCGTACACAAAGCTGGAATTTTCGTTTTGCTTTTTTCAAAATGCTGCATATTATTGTGCAACTACTTTGCTAATCCACGTTATGGGTAGAGGAACTTATGTTCCTACTACTTGAAGTGGAGAAGATAATAATGTACTATAAGAGAGCTACCGGCGTGATTCTTGTACAAAAAAGCTCTGTCGTTCCACGTTGGGTGCAGTGGGTACACCACGACGAAGGGAAAACGCATTGCGAGGTCTGTTTGCAGCTGGACGGATGCTTCTTTTCCGAAGACGCCCATCCGCCTTGCCCGCATCACTTTTTCTGCCATTGCACATTAGACCCGATTGACTATCGTATTGTTTTGCTTCATGCATCCGCGCAAAGCGATTACAGGAAGTTTGACCCCTACCTGTTCAACACACCCGGAACATATACACATAACAAAGAAAAGCTTTTTTTGGAATGGGGTTATACTGTAAGAGACGCTGCTTGGCTGCAGGCGGAAATCGAACGGCAGGCTCTGGAGAATTACCTTGCAGGTGACTATCAATTAGGCAAGTTAAACGATGATGGTCAGCGAATCAGCATCAGAGTAACAATAGCACGAAGAGACAACGGAAAACCGGTATCTTTTACAACGGGTTGGATGGTTTATCCTAATGGAAAGATTCAATTAGCAACACCGTACGGAGGGAAATAATTATGAAGATGATGGATTGTGTTGAAGTAACGGTAGAAAAAGAAAAATATGTGAGAGACGGAGTTCACAAAGGCATGCAGGGCTGGATTTGTCTGGAAAGCCGCCAAAGCGGTCACTGGCTTGTAAACTTTCCGCAATGCGGTGAGAATCCCGATATTGCTACGATTTCAATTATGGAAGAGGATATGAAGCTGATTCCTGTGATGTATGCCGCCGTGAACGAAGAAATCAAAGCGCGATTTGAAGAAGCCGGCGAGAATCAAAATGCATTCGCTGACGAACCGGATGACTTAGCCGGTTACATGGTCTGATTCTGCCATGCAAGGAGGAACGAGATAACCAAAACTGAAAATGTACCTGCAAAACAGGGACGATTCTTTTCCGTACACGGGAGCCCCAAGGGGTTCCTTTTGCCTTACCCAATTGCGCAGCCGGATGCGGCGAAGCCGCACACGTGTACGGACCAAATCATTAACCCCTCAGGAGGTACACAGAATGTTCAACCACTTACCGGACATTTTGTCCATTACTGATTTAAGAAGTGCGCTCGGCATCGGACGTACCAAAGCATACGAACTGATCCATACCGGAGAGATCCGGTCGATCCGCATCGGAAAAGCAATCCGAATTCCGAAGAAAGCCCTACTTGATTATGTCAATGGCTTCGTTTATAATCAAAACAGAAACGGTGTGGGCAGCTGCCTGAAAGAAAAGGAGGTTTCATGAATATTACAGGCAGCCTACAAATCCGAAACGGCAC
>Ga0310690_10002787_pt1 | contig 27652 bp, 50 predicted proteins | sample AusTroGonzalo_MG_2_FD_207661 | JGI IMG/M metagenome (GOLD analysis project Ga0310690, IMG submission 207661) | Bovine rumen microbial communities from tropical cattle in Woodstock, Queensland, Australia - Gonzalo_04 (v2) (version 2) | ecosystem: Host-associated > Mammals > Digestive system >...
TCTCGAAATTAATATATTTTCGCTCGCACGAGCAGAACATAACAGGAATTAGCAGATGATGCAGGGAGATAACCATATTGATTCCTATTACCAAGGAATTAAAAACGGCACCTATATTGTCGGCAAGTATATCAAACTACTCTATGAGTATTTGGTGCATGGACTTGAGAAAAAGCTGTTTTTCTATGACAACAAAAAGGCAAATGATGCAATCAACTGGATTGAGAAGCATTGCTGCCACACCGAAGGGCCTCTTGCACCGACACCGCTCATTCTTGAGGTATGGCAAAAGGCTCTTATATCCGCAGTATTCGGAATAGTAGACGATAAAGGATACCGGCAGTTCCGAGAGATCCTTTTAGTGGTGGCGAGGAAAAACGGTAAGAGTTTACTCGCAGCTGCCATAGCGAATTACACCTTCCAGCTTGAGGGCGGCTTCGGTGCGAGGGTGTACTGCATTGCTCCAAAGCTCGAACAGGCCGACATCATCTACAACAACCTATGGGCGATGATTCAGCAAGATCCCGAGTGGAAAAAGCTGAAGGAACTGTCACAGAAGAAAGACACACAACACAGAAAGGTAAACGACGATTCAAAGCTGGCAAGACATAGAATGACGGATCTGTTCATCCCTGCAACGAACAGCACGGTGAAGAAGCTGGCCTTCTCGGTCAAATCGTCTGATGGCTTCAATCCATCGCTCTGCATCAATGACGAGATAGCGGCATGGCAGGGCGACAAGGGCCTCCGGCAGTACGAGGTCATGAAGAGCGGCATGGGAGCCCGCCCTGAAGGTCTGCTTCTATCGTGCACGACTTCCGGATATGTGAACGATAGCATATATGACGAGCTGATCAAGAGGTCAACTCGTTTTCTTTTGGGTGACAGCAAGGAGAAAAAGCTGTTGCCGTTTCTATACATGATTGATGACCTTGACAGATGGAACGATTTAAACGAGCTGCGGAAGAGCAATCCGAACCTCGGCGTATCTGTCTCAAAGGATTATATGCTCGAGGAGATAGCCATAGCAGAAGGATCTCTGTCGAAGAGAGCGGAGTTCATCACCAAATACTGCAACCTCAAGCAGAACAGCTCCACCGCATGGCTGTCGACACAAGTGGTCGAGAAGGCCACGGGAGACGAGCTGCACCTTGAGGACTTCAGAAACTCCTACTGCGTAGGTGGAATAGATCTGTCGCAGACCACGGACTTGACTGCGGCCACGGCCGTGATCGAGAAGGACGGAGAACTGTATGTCTTCGCAAAGTTCTTCCTTCCGGCAGAGAAGATAGAAGAGGCCACGCAGAGAGACGGTGTTCCGTATGGAATATACATCCAGCGTGGTTTCCTTCAGCTGTCCGGAGACAACTATGTGGACTACCACGATGTGTATGAATGGTTCACCGCTCTGGTGGAGCAGTACGAGATCCTGCCGCTCCAAGTAGGATACGACAGATTCTCGGCACAGTACCTCGTGCAGGACATGGCTGCCTACGGTTTCCACATGGACGATGTCTATCAAGGCGACAACCTATACGGGGTAATGCTTGAAATGGAAGGTCTGCTGAACGATGGGAAACTCCACATCGGCGACAACGACCTTCTTAAAATACATCTCCTCAACTCGGCCATGAAGATGAGCACCGAGCGGAGGAGAGGCAAACTGGTAAAAGTAAATCCTTCTTTGCACATAGATGGATGTGCCGCTTTGTTGGATGCGTTGTGTGTGCGGCAGAAATGGTATGGCGAGATAGGTGACCAGCTTAAAAATTGAGGTGAATTAGATGGGTTTGTTTGATTGGCTCTTCGGGAACCGCCCAAAAGAGCCGACAAGAGAATTTGAAACCACTTTCAAGATGCTGAACGGATATGTGCCGCACTTCACATCCTTCTCCGGAGGGATGTATGAGAGCGAGCTGGTGAGAGCCGCCATCAACACCATGGCCACGCACATCTCGAAACTGAATGTCGAGACACGAGGCTCGGCAAAGCCGGCACTCCAGAACAAGCTGAAGCACGGCCCGAACGAGTTCCAGACATGGAGCCAGTTCATGGCAAGAGCGGCCACCATTTTCTACTGCAACAACACAGTGTTCATAACTCCGATATGGGATTCCTACGGAGAGATCTCCGGAGTGTACACGCCACTGCCTCACAGGTGCGAGGTCGTGCAGTTCGATGGTGTGCCCTATCTGCGGTATGAGTTCAGCAACAAACAGAAAGCTGCCGTTGAGCTTGAATACTGCGGCATCATGACACGGATGCAGTACCGCAACGACTTCTTCGGAGAATCGAATGCGGCTCTGCTTCCCACGATGGATCTGATACACATCCAGAACCAAGGCATCAAGGAAGGTGTCGAATCGGCGGCATCCTACCGCTTCATGGCCAAGGTCGGAAACTTCTCGAAGACCGAGGATCTCGCAAGAGAGCGGAAGAGATTCACGGCTGAGAACTTTGCCAAGGATGCCGAAGGCGGCGGCATCCTGCTGTTCCCGAACACCTACACAGACATCAAGCAGATTGATACAAAGCCGTGGGTGGTCGATGACAAGCAGATGGAGATCATCAAGGCAAATGTCTTCGAGTATTTCGGTGTCAACGAGGATGTGCTCCAGAACAAGTTCAGCAGCGACACATGGAGTGCGTTTTACGAAGGATGTGTCGAACCTTTCGCTTTGCAGTTCAGCGAGGTAATGACGAAGATGCTCTTCACCTTTAGAGAGCAGAGCCAAGGCAACCTCGTGATGGCGACATCCAACAGGCTCCAGTACATGAGCAACGCAGACAAGCTGAATGTGTCGGCACAGATGGCAGACAGAGGACTGATGACGAGAAACGAGATCAGGGAAATCTGGAATCTGCCTCCGCTTCCGGAGCCGTATGGCTCACAGCTTCCTGCAAGGGGAGAATACTACTCTGTGAATGAGGAGAATGACAATGGACAAGATGGAAATACGGAATCTTGAATTTGATGTCCGAGCTGATCAGAACGAGGAGCACGGTGCCTTTATAACGGGCAGACCGATCGTCTTTGATGCACGGACAGATATAGGGCCGTGGGATGAGATCATAGACAGAGGAGCACTTGACGAGACAGATCTGAAAGATGTGCGTTTCCTCGTCAACCACAATGTGGACATGATCCCACTGGCAAGAAGCAGAAACAACAATGCCAACTCGACCATGCAGATGAGCGTGGACGAGAACGGCATGGGAATCCGTGTGGATCTCGACACAGAGAACAATGCGGATGCACGGAGCCTTTATTCAGCAGTAGAGCGTGGCGATATTTCCGGAATGTCGTTCATGTTCTCTGTTGGTGAGGATAGATGGGAAAATGTCGATTCTGACCATCCTACAAGGCACATTATCTCCATCCGGAGAGTGCTTGAGGTGTCAGCCGTCACTTTCCCTGCTTACGCACAGACCTCCATCCAGACGAGAGGCCTTTCCGAGGCACTGGACAGTGCAAAGGAATCACTGGAGAGTGAACGCAACCGTCTGAAAGAGATCGAGCGTAGGAAGCAGAAGATCAGAATACTTACGGAGGTGCTTTGATGGAACTCAAAGACAAAACTGTCGAGGAACTGATGGAGCGTAGGAGTGCGATCGCCTCTGAAATCGATGCTCCCGAGGCTGACCTCGATGCACTGGAGGCTGAAGCTCGCTCTATCAATGAAGAGATAGAGAACCGCAAAGCCGCCGAAGACAAGCGGAACGAGATCCGCAACGCTGTCGCACAGGGCGATGGTGAAATCACTGAAAAATTTGAAACTGAGGAGAGAAAAGAAATGACTCTTGAAGAAATCCGCTCCAGCTCGGAGTATGTGAACGCATTTGCAAACTATCTGAAGACCGGCGATGACAAAGAGTGCCGTGCCGCTCTTCTTACTGCCAATGTTTCCGGCAGTGTTCCCGTGCCCACGATGGTCGAAGGCCGCATCCGCACCGCATGGCAGAAGCTCGGTGTCATGGATCTTGTCCGCAAGACCTACATCAAGGGCAACCTGAAGGTCGGCTTCGAGCTGTCCGCTGACGGTGCTGTTGTGCACACCGAAGGCACCACCGCTCCTTCCGATGAGACCCTCACCTTTGGCGTTGTTCAGCTCACTCCTGCCTCCATCAAGAAATGGATCAAGATCTCTGACGAGGCAATGGATCTGACGGGTGCCGAGTTCCTCGACTACATCTACGATGAACTCACCTACCGCATCGCCAAGAAGGCCCAGGAAGAGCTGATCGCCAAGATCACGGCCTGCACCGCTTCCGCTACCGCTTCCACCGCTGGTGTCGGTGTTGTTGCCGGTACTCCTTCTATCGGTCTTGTTGCCAAGGCCATCGGAACCCTCTCTGACGAGGCGGCCAATCCTGTCGTTGTTCTGAACAAGGCAAGCTGGGCACAGATCAAGGCCGCTGCTTATGCAGGCAGCTATGCTGTTGACCCGTTCGAGGGCCTTCCCGTGTACTTCGAGAATACCCTTCCTGCCTACACCGCTTCTGGCACGACCGGCAGCACCTGGATGATCGTCGGCGACTTCGGACAGGGTGCACAGGCGAACTTCCCGAACGGTGACGAGATCACCATCAAGTTCGACGACCTCTCCCTTGCCGAGGCTGACCTCGTCAAGATCGTTGGCCGTGAGTATGTCGGACTCGGTGTCGTTGCCGACCACGCATTCTGCAAGGTAACCTTCTAAACAGTGCTTTCAAAGGAGGCAATAATGAAAACACTTGTAGCATTACCGTGCATGGACATGGTGCACACCATCTTCATGAAATCATTATTGAGCATGGACAGGATTGGGCAGACTGGTTTTGCCTTTTCCTGTTCATCGCTTATATATGATGCTCGCAACAATCTCGCCAAACAGGCAGTGACGGAAGGCTACGACAGGGTGCTCTGGCTTGATTCGGACATGGACTTTCAGCCGGATCTGCTGAAGATGCTCTCGGCAGACATGGACGAGGGCAGAGAGTTTGTGACCGGACTTTATTTCAAGCGTAAGGCACCCGTCAAGCCTGTCATATACAAAGAGATGGGATTCCTCAAGAACGATGACAACGGGGTAACACCCGTGGCCATCTCTTATGAGGACTATCCGAAGGACTCAATCTTCTCGATAGCAGGGTGCGGCTTCGGCGGCTGCCTTGTTTCGGTAGATCTGATCAAGAGAGTGGGAGACAAATTCGGTCTCCCATTTTCTCCCATTATGGGATTCGGAGAGGACTTGAGCTTCTGCACAAGGGTGAGCGAGCTGGGCGTTGAGATGTTCTGCGACAGCCGTGTGAAGATGGGCCATGTCGGACTCGGCACCATAACCGAGGACACTTATTTTCAGTATAAGGGGTAATTCAGATGGCAAGTACAACCACACTGGCCGCAGTCAAACTCGCATTGAGAGTGAAAACAGATGCCTTTGACGATGAAATCAGCGGTCTTATCGATGCGGCACTGCTCGACATGGGTCTTGCAGGCATAACCAACGATGACGATACGGATGCTCTGATTCTGCGTGCGGTGGTTACCTACTGCCGTCTGAACTTCGGACAGCCGGACGATTATGACAGGCTGAAAGCATCGTATGACGAGCAGAAGGCCCAGCTGGGCATGGCAACGGGGTACACGGCATGGACAGAAGCGACCTGATCACACTCTATGCCGACACCATAACCTATGACGATTACGGTGTTCCCGTAAAGACACGCTCGAGCCGTGATGTTTTCTGCAAGGTCGATTCGGTCACTCGCTCGGAGTTCTTCGATGCAGGGAGATCCGGACTGAAACCCGAGTACAGAATCACGATGTTCTTCGGAGACTATGAAGGTGAAACTCTCGTTGGTTATAACGGACGGATGTATTCCGTATATCGCACCTATCAAGCCAAGACGGACATCATCGAACTGTATGTCGAGCGGAAGAACGGCACGGACATCACGATAACCACCGGAGGTGGTGACGATGGCAGTGTCAACGGGTAATTTTGCGGCTGCTTTGCAGAAGATCCTTGATGATTACAAGGACGGCGTAATCGTAAGCACAGAAGAACTGACCAGAAAGATGGCACAGAAGGGCACCAAGGAGCTGAAGAGTGCATCAGGCATCTTCGGAGGCGGTGGCGACTATGCCAGCGGATGGAAAAACAAGTTTGAAAGCAAGAGGCTCGGAGCTTCTGCCATCCTCTACAACGAGAAGGCAGGACTTCCGCATCTGCTTGAAAACGGCCATGCGAAACGATTCGGCGGCCGAGTGGCCGGACGGACTCACATCGCTCCGGTCGAGGAAAAGCTGATTGAGGAGTTCCAGAAAGCAATAGAAGGAGCGGTGCAATGACTTACAAAAAAGTATTTCAAATCATATCGGGAATAGAGCTGACACCGGCAAGCGGTGACACTCCTGCCACCTACATTCCGGCAGCGTACCTCATGTTCCCCGAAGATGATCCGAACACGCCGCCTCCTCCGTTCATCTGCTACTACTACACCGGCGACAACGACCTCAAGGCAGACGATGTCAACTATCAGAAGATCCGGCAGCTGACACTCGAACTGTACTGCGACAACAAAAACTTTACTCTCGAATCAGCCGTTGAGAGTGCACTTACCTCCAACGGCTTTGTATACAGCAAATATGAAGAATACATCGATGACGAAAAGATGTATATGACAACTTATGAGATGGAGGTAGTAATTACCAATGGCTGATACCAACAAAATCAAATACGGCATAAAGAATTGCTACTATGCCGTGGCAACGATCTCCAGCACCGGAACGGCCACCTACAGCACTCCCGTGGCGATGCCTGGGGCCGTCAGCATCTCCCTTGATGCACAGGGCGATACCACCAAGTTCTATGCGGACAATATAGTCTACTTCACCACCGTGGCGAACAACGGCTACGAAGGCGACCTCGAACTTGCGAAAGTTCCGGACACCTTCCTCACCGACTGCCTCGGCTTTGTCCGTGATGCAAGCGGTGTCCTCGTTGAGGATGCCGGAGCGAATCCTGCTCACTTTGCTCTCATGTTCCAGTTCGAGGGCGATGTGAACGCAAAACGCACCGTTCTGTACAACTGCGTGGCGGCCCGTCCGCAGATTGCCGGCTCCACCAAAGAGGAGAACATCGAGCCGCAGACCGAGACCATCAGCGTCACTGCGACCACGATCTACAACGCAGTGCTCAACAAGGATCTCGTCAAGGCTTCCTGCACGGAGACTTCCGCATCTGCCGCTTACAACGGCTGGCTGTCTGCTGTCTATCAGACCACGACCACTTGATGGCCATAAAAAGGAGGCATAATTATGATTTTCAGCACCATCAAAATCGGGGATAAGGATTATAGGATGTGTGCGGCCGCATCGGTCAACATAGCCTACTACAATGTCTTCCATGAGGACTTTATCGCTCTTATGAATCCGGACGAGCCTGTCAAGGCTATTACTCCATTCACGAAGATGGCATTCATCATGAACATGAAGGCCGAGAAGACCAAGGAAGAAATGCGTAAGCTGTCCATGGCAGATTATGAGGCATGGATGGACGAGTTCTCCTTTGGGGATCTCGTTGCGGCCATGGCAGACATTCAGGAGCTTTATCTCGGCTCTGCGGTCGGAACTGTTAGCTCTAAAAAAAACAGCGAAGAACAGACCGACCTCTGACAACACCATTATTCCTGCTCCGAGCCGTTCAGATGGGTCTTGCAATAGACGATCTGGACGGCCTCGAGTATGGGATGATAGTGGACATGATGACCGAATCGCAGAACGATGATGCGAAGTACAACTATGTAGCCACACAGGAAGACATGGACAGGTGGTGACTCAATGGGAAGAATAGCCGGTATCACCATCGAAATCGGTGGCGATACAAGTAACCTACAAAAATCACTCAAGGGTCTTGATTCACAGCTAAAGACCACGCAAGCGAACCTCAAAGACATAGAGAAGCTGCTCAAGATGAATCCTGCGAACACCGAGCTTCTCACGCAGAAGCAGAAGAACCTAAAGGATGCAGTTTCGCAGACCAAGGACAGGCTCCAGCAGCTGAAAGATGCCCAGAAGGGTGTAGCAAAGGGCACACCGGAGTGGGATGCTCTCCAGCGTGAAATCAATGCGACCGAGCAAGAACTCGAAAAGGCAGAAAAAGAACTCCGACAGTTTGGAAGCGTTGCGGCACAGAAAATGAAAGCCGCAGGGCAAGCCATGCAGAACTTTGGCAACAAGGTTCAGAATGTCGGAAAAGAACTGTCGAAGATCTCTGCCGCAGCGGCGGCGGCTCTGGCGGCGATAGCCAAACTCGGCTACGACACCATGCAGTCTGCGGACAATCTGAATACGCTGTCAAAGCAGACCGGAGTTTCCACGGACGAGCTTCAAAAGTGGACATACGCTTCAGATCTTGTCGATGTATCCATAGACACCATGACGGGTGCATTGAAAAAGATGAAGAAGAACATGGACAGCAACTCGGATGCCTTTGAGAGCCTCGGTGTCAACGTGAAGAACGCTGACGGCACCTTCCGAGATGTGACCGATGTGTTCTATGACACGTTGGGTGCTTTGTCGAACATCGACAACGAAACCGAGCGAGACATCAAGGCCATGGACATCTTCGGAAAATCTGCTGATGAGCTGGCTGGTGTAATCGATGACGGCGGCAAGGCTCTGAAGGATTACGGCAAAGAAGCCGAAGACCTCGGCCTCATTATGAGCGGTGACACGCTGAATCAGCTTAACGAGGCAAATGACACATTCGACAAGCTGAAGAACACACTCAAGGCCGACCTCGCAAAGGCTGGAGCGACACTCGTCACAACCTTTGCACCGGCACTTGAAAAGGTGTCCGCTTTCTTGCAGAAGCTCGGAGACAAACTGGCCAAACTCTCTCCGCAACAGGCAGAGATGATCGTGAAGATCCTCGCCATCGTGGCGGTCATAGGGCCTCTGATCACGGCGATAGGCGGCATCATTACATTCATCGGAACGCTGATGACGGTGCTTCCTCTGCTCGCAGGGCCTATCGGAATAGTTATTGCTGCCATTGCAGCGGTGATTGCCATAACCATTCTTGTTATCAAGAATTGGGATAAAATCAAGGCATTTGCGATTCAAGTGTGGACAGCAGTCAAGGATGCTGTTGTCAATGCATGGAACAGCATCGTGAACGGAGTGACAAGTGCTCTGTCCTCAATCAGTTCATTCGTCACAAGCGTGTGGAACGGCATCAAGAGCACTGTATCGAATGTGGCCAACACCGTGAAAGACAAAGCCGTCAATGCATGGAACAACATGAAGGACGGCATAGCAACCGCCACACAGCAGATAGCTACCCTTGCCGCACCGGCGTGGGCCGCTCTGAAGTCTGCAACCTCAAGTGCCGTTGACAGCATCAAATCAAAAGTGCAGTCAATGGTGGACAAGTTCAATGCGGCAAAGAACGCAGTAAAGACCGCCATCGACAGACTGAAAGCAATCCTCAACATTACGCTGTCGTTCCCGAAAATCAAGGTGCCGCACTTTAACATCTACGGTGGCGAAGCACCGTGGGGCCTTGGCGGCATGGGATCTCCTCCGAAAATTGATATCCAATGGTACAGAAAAGCATACGATAATCCGATCCTGTTCAGCTCTCCGACTGTTCTTGGCACACCTTACGGGCCAAAGGGATTCGGTGACGGTTCTGGAGCGGAGATCGTCATGGGCCTCGACAAACTGCGTGAGCTGGTCGGAGGAATGGATCAGAACGTGACGGTTCAGGTCGTTCTCGAAGGCGATGCCAGAGGCATCTTCAAAGCGGTGCAGAGAACAAACAACATCCGAACGAAGGCAACGAACTACAACGCTCTGGCGGTGGGAGGTTAAGCTATGGCATGGACTAATCTGTTTACTATAGGCTCGACCGACCTCACGCAATGGGAAAAGACCGAAACCCACGCTGTCAACCGTACCGACATATACGAGGAATGGACAGACGGCAACTGGATCACGCACCGTGTGATCTCCAGAACAAAGGTTTCCGGATCTGTGCAGCTCTCCTTCTCAAGGGAATCCGATTTTTCCTCTTTCATGTCTCTGATGACCTCGGAGAGAAATGCAAACGGCTATTATCCGATAACGGTGTGGTGCGGTAACACAAACAGCACCGAGACCATCAACGCATTCCTCGACATCAGCGGAGACACCAAATGGGATGTGACCTCTCCGATCAAGCACAACACCATAACCGTAGCGATAACGCAGAGGTGATGCCATGCTGAACATACCAAGCAGCGTGAAGGCTCTCTTCCAAGCGGACTGTGTGCACAAGAACTTCCGAGTGCACTTTCCGAACGGAGAGATGGCCGACATCACAAACGACAATGTGGTGCAGGAGAGCGTTAAGTTTACCGAATCGCTCTGTTCGCAGTCTACGTTCAAGTTTGGTCTTGCAGAGGCATCCGTGCTGGAGTTCGAGACTGTCGGTGTCGGCAATATGTACGGCATGACCATCGAGGCCAGCATCGAGATTGACTGCTCCTCGCTCTCTGCGGCAGACAAAGCGACAATAGCGGCAGGAACATGGGATGGAACATGGGATAGTGTCAATTCGGTGTTTTCGGTGCCATACGGCACATTCAGAGTGGACAGCTGCCCGAGAGACCATCAGAGCATGGCACACAGAGCGGTAACGGCCTACGATCCGTCCTTTTTCAGTGTTGTTTCACCGATTGAACAGCTCAAGCTAAAAGTTGGCTCAAAAGATAGCAAGGAATATTCAACTTCGATTCAGAACTTGTTTTTCAGCCTATCGAATGACAAAAATGCCCTGCTTGCGAACGGCTACACAAGGACGGCAATTACTCCAAAGGCGGCGAGCTACACTCCGTCCGCTTCTGCTTTTTCTTATGTGCCGGTGCTTGCAACACAGCCGAGCCGTCAGTCTATGGTCGGCGGGTGGTATGCTATTAGGGTAGAGTTTGGCAGAACGCTTAATCGCTTTTCGGCTGGGAAGACTACGACTCCAACTATCACGGGTGGATTTGATGTGCCAAAAAATGCTATTTTCTCGCTTGAGATAGGGCAGGGGTACTTTTCATGGTTCGATACGGCAATCCAGTTTATAGAATCCTCGCTTCAAGTGGACTATGACAAAATCAATGAATTTGGTTTTGAAACGCTGGAAGACTATATCAAAAACGACATCAAAAATGTTTCGGACTGGGCAGATCCGGAAATGATATTTGCCCCTATGTCATACACAATCGCCGGAAATGATTATGCAGCAGATCCATCGAAAATAAAAATAACTGGCAATATTGATGTGTTTTATCCCTATCTAAACGATAGCCAGCTTATGACGATCAGTATTCCGGACGAGATAAGAATCCGAGAATACGGTTCTCAAAGCACGCTTGTAGATAGCATAACCTACGACATGACCTCCCTATATGGAAGCACTTTCAAGTTCTACGAATATCAGACAAGTGCGGCCGAGACAAGTATCGCCCTTGCTGCCACAGGAGACCGAAAATACACACTCAATGCAACTACATACACAATAAATACTTTTATCAATAGCTATGACTCAAAAAAAGTGGCACAAGGATTTTTGGAGATCATAGCAAAGTTTGGAAAAAGTAATCGATTTGGCGGCATGGAAATTGTGGATCTTGATTCAAACAATCCGTGCTCGATTCATCAAGAGAACTATAGCGAGTGTTGGTGGGATGAATATGATGTAGATCCGATAGGAACCGTCACCGTCATCTTTAAGGACAAGGACGATGACGGTAACGAAAAAGAAAACACTACGGATATAGCTGTGGGAGACGGGCAAAGCGTATACAACATGACAGACAACGAGATGCTGAAAGCGTTGTCAAATTCTTCGTTGCAAAATGTTACTACCATAATTAACTCGTTTTTTGCTCCATCGCTTGATACGGTCACATTTACTCCTATAGAGCTGACGATGCAGGGATGGCCATGGCTCGAAGCCGGAGATGCTCTGGAGATAACAGCCGAGGACGGCACCGTTGTCGAGAGTTATGCACTCCGTGTCGAGATGAGCGGCATCCAGCATCTGCAAGCGGTCATCACAGCTGAAGGCGGCGAGATCATCGAGGAGGTGGAGTGATGGCAAAAGTTGCCATGCGATACGGAAGCGGAAGCTCCGCCGGACAGAACATCTCTGTCATTGGCGGTGGTGGCGGTGGAGGAGGCGGTTCACTTGTCCTCGTCTGGACGAACCCGAACCCGTCATCGTCATATGCTGCCGGAACTGAATCGGTGGACTTGAGCGAATACGCAGCCGTGCTGATCAAGACACTAAACGATCCATCGTCCCAGACACCGCAGTTCCACTCCGAAATCGTCTTTGTCGGCGATACCGGCGTTTGTTATAGCTCCAATGCAAGCACGACCGGCTACACATACAAGCGACAGGCATCCGTCTCACAGAGCGGAGTAACCTTCGGCGGCGGTTACAGAAACACCTCTGCCGGAAACGGCTATGCGGTGCCACAGGAGATCTACGGCATCAGCATGGGAACTCCTCCTGTTGTTGATCCGTTGAACACATTCAGCGGAAGCATTGTCACATTTACTTCTTTGAAGGCAAGAGCATTCAAGAGCTTTGTTGGTTCCTTTATGTGTTCGCAGAGCTACAACGGTTACAGTAAACCGTGGGCAGCTGGAAAGGGGTCGAACCTTTGCGGCGGTTTGGACTTGGCAAACGAAATTCAAAGCAAAATATCGTCTGCAACCATTGACACTACAAACAAAACTGTCTCTTACGCTTATAACGCAAGCCAAGACGATAATATTAACATCCCCTCCAATATCACATTCAAGGCTAACACCCAGTACACGTTCATTTTCACCGTATACAACGCCAGTTATGCAAGGTCAAACTTGAGAGTCAATTACACAAACGGTTCTTATTCACTCTTCCCCGACCTTTCTGCCACCAACACCAAGGAGACAATCGTTCTTGTCTCGAGAGCAGGGTACACAGTTAAAAGCCTTGCCAAACACGGTCAAGGCGGCACCACCCGAATCTATTACGAAGAAAGCGGCATTTTTGAGGGTGTACTGACCGCTGGTGACTTTGAACCATATGAAAACATCTGTCCGATTGTTGGTGTCACAGAATCCAATATTTTTGACGAAGCATCGTATGATCCGGCAGCCATAGCAAAGCGTACCGTCTCGTTTGGGCAGACCGCATACGGCGGCGAGTATACCATTGACGAGGACGGAAGCGTAACTCTCACGCAGACAGAAGCAGAGATAGCAAGCTATAACGGGGAAGTGCTTCCGTCTACATGGCTATCCGACAGGGATGAGTATGCGGTCGGAACAACTCCCACGATTGGGGCACAGGTGGTCTATGCGCTTACCACATCAACGACATCCACGCTGACTCCCATCACACCGCTTTACACGCTTATCGGTACAAATACCGTATGGGCAGATACTGGAGACATTACTGTAACCGCTTACGGGACATGAGGTAATTACATGAGTTTGAATTTTATCGACATTGCTTCGTGGCAATCCACAATAGATCTGTCGGCAGTCTTCGAGAAAAATCCTCTTGACGGAGTATTCGTGAAGGCCACGCAGGGCCTCACCTATGTCAATCCGAAGTGCGACAAGTGGGTGCAGTGGCTGATAGCCAACAAAAAGCTCTGGGGATTCTATCACTACCTCGACAGCACCGATCCTGTGGCCGAGGCGAAGCGGTTCATCCGAGACACGGAAAACTATTGGGGCCACGGTGTTCCGGCTCTTGACTACGAGGGCACGATTGTGAACGCCTATGGCACATATTACCTCCGCAGATTTGCCGAGACTGTCTACGCAGAAACGGGAGTAAAGCCGTTCATCTACTGCAACCTTGGAACGATTCAGCGTGATGCGAACGGATTCAAGACACTTGCCGATGACGGTTATCCTCTTTGGCTGGCACAGTACCAGAACATGAACACGCAGATCGGATTTAATCCGAATCCGTGGCAGAGCGGCTCCTTTGCACCGTTCACTCACAAAACGATGCACCAGTATTCCAGCATGGGCAAACTGAACGGCTATGCCGGTGTGCTGGATCTCGACATCTTCTACGGAGACGAGGAAGACTGGAAAGCGTTTGCAGAGCCGAGCGGAGGAGGCATCGAGCCGGAGCCTGTTCCAGATCCGGAGCCGGAAGACGATTGGCTCGCAGACTGGATAGAATACCTCGAAGAAGAAAAAACACGCATACAAGCAAAAATAGACGAACTGAAGGCGAGGCGATAACCATGTGGGCAGTTATAGGAAACGATCTCAAAATGACCGAGGGTGACTTCGGTGTGGAGCTGCCGATCACGATATCCGGAACAACGCTGACAACGGCTGACTCGGTTATGTTCGTTTTGAAGAACAAAGTAAACGGTGATACGGTGCTGACAAAGACCTACACCGAGATCCAAAACAACACCTTCAACCTTGAACTGACCGAAGCAGAATCAGCACTCCTTCCCGTGGGCGGTTATGTCTATTCCATCGACTGGTATCAGCTTGGGCACTTCATGTGCAACATCATTCCGTTTGCTTCGTTTAAGGTGGGTGAAAAGGCATGATTGTTACGATCACACCTCCTCCCGTCTTGCGTGCATCTGCATCAGCACCAGAGATGGATGCCGGAACCGGCAATCCGACAGCACGTTATGTGGTCGAACCGTATATGACCATTGAGGAGACCGAAGACGGAGCACTGATCACCGTCACCGCTCAAGGCGAGACCACACAGGCCACCGTCTACAACGGCCAGCAAGGCCCGAAGGGCGATACAGGAGCGACAGGCCCACAAGGGCCAAAAGGTGATACGGGTGCAATTGGATCTCAAGGCCCTAAAGGGGCTCAAGGCGAGAAGGGCGAAAAAGGAGATCAAGGCATCCAAGGCCCGAAGGGAGAGACCGGAGCCACGGGGCCGCAAGGGCCACAGGGGGAAACTGGCCCACAGGGGCCTCAAGGTGAAACAGGCCCTGCCGGAACGACCGACTACAACGACCTCACCAACAAACCGACCATCCCGTCAACAGCTGCCGAAGTTGGGGCACTACCTGACACAACAAAGTATGCCCTGTCCACATCCGTTGGCGGTTCTGCAAAGAACTCCGAGGGTATTCCTTATGGCGAAGTGGCAAGCACTTCGACTTCAACGGCTTTTACGGCTACAGTTACCGGAATTACCGAACTGAAAGACGGCACGGTTGTGATGCTTCGGAACGGAGTGGTCACTTCAGCTTCGGGATTCACCATCAACATCAACAACCTCGGTGCAAAGCCTGTCTACAACAACATGGCGACAGGCAACAGTACAACGCCAACAGCTCCATCAAGAGAAACGACCATCTTCAATATCAACTACACGCTGATGCTCGTGTACTCAACCACTCTGGTTGACGGAGGCTGTTGGATAAACTATCGTGGTTACAACTCCGACACCAACACCATCGGCTATCAGCTTCGCACAAACAGCACGGTCATGAAGACGGCAGATCAGTCACGGTACTACAGGATGTTCTTCACAAGTGCGGACGGTACACACTGGGTGCCAGCCAACACAGGAAAGGACAACAGTGCGACATCTGCCAAGACTGTCAACCAAAGGCCGATAGATCCATTCGGCAGAATAATCTACTTCAGCTATACTACAAACTTCTCGGCAGAATCCGATGTCGGAGCCGCTTATTGTTGGGATAGATATATATTTGCTCTTGGATATTCGTTTAACACAACTGGTGCGGCACTTACGCTCACGACCAAGACTCCTGTTTACTTGAAATGTTCTCCGCAGACGAATGGCTCTGCCATCATGGACAGCACAACACCAATCGTTCAAGCGTTGCCGTCAACGGCAGACGGGAAAATCTATATCTTCCTCGGCGTTGCCTACTCTGCCACAAACATTGAGCTGTTCACTTGTCATCCGGTCTACTACCATGACGGAACGGCTATAAGGCAATGGACAGGCGTTGCAGGACTGCCTTCGGTTACGTCTTCAGATAATGGGAAGGTGCTCCAAGTGGTCAACGGAGCATGGGCGGCGGCCACGATTCCGAGTGCAAATGGGGTGAGCTTCTGATGACGGACTATCTGACAAACGACACCGACCTCACCTCTGTGGCGAACGCCATAAGGACGAGAGGCGGCACTTCTGCCTCGCTGGCGTTTCCGAGCGGATTTGTCACGGCCATCGAGAACATACCGAGCGGCGGCGGTGGGAACATAACAGTCAGCGTTTCCAATTTCACAGGGCAAATTTACTATATTGATTCGGCAGACGGTGCACTGAAATATGTTCAGGCAACATCCATGACTCAAAGCGTACCGAGCGGTTCTATGGTGGTTCTGCTTTGGGGTGGAGCAAAGCCGCCAGAAGGGGTATATCTTACAAATGCCACGATTGTCTATTCCATAAGCAACGGTACAAGAGCAACCTATCCATATATTGATTTCTGTATATCTGATTGAAGGCGGTGGGATAAATGTCAATAGAAACCCTCGAAGACAGGGTAAAAAGCCTCGAGGATCGCATGGCAAAAAAAGACACGGAATTTGCCGTTATCAATACCAAGCTGTCGGCGATTCTTTGGGGCATTGGTGTCGTAGCAACTGCACTTGTTGGCGTTCTTATAAAACTACTTTTTGGAGTATGAGAGGAGAAACATCATGCCAGACTGGTTGATCAGAACTGTAAAAACATTCGTTCAGAGCTTCTTCGGAGTGCTCGTCCCCGAAGTATGCATTATGTTGAACAACGGATTCCCTGCCGACCTTCCGACCATGTGGAAGATCTTGGCTCCGGTGGTAGCGGCTTCGCTCTCGGCAGCGATCTGTGCCGCATGGAACATAATCAGCGAAAAGCTGAAAGATGAGTAACAAAAAACGGCCTCACCGACTTGGTGGGGCCATTATTTTTTTGTCTGATAATGAGTAGCAACAGGAGTAGCAATAGGATTAAATCTTACTGTTTTTTACTGTATTTTTTTGTTTCTGAAATGAGCGTGAAAAAATCCGCAAACACTTGATTTTACAAGCATCTGCGGACTTTCTTCTTGGTGGAGATAAGCGGGATCGAACCGCTGACCTCTTGAATGCCATTCAAAAGGAAAATGAGTGTTTTCAACGGTTTGCGGTCTTTCGAGTAGCAACGGAGTAGCAATAGAAAATAATTTTTTAGATCGCTTCGATGATTTTTTTCAGATCCGCAACCTCGACATCTTGGTAGTATCGGAGCATCTCTGCCGAGGCATGGCCGATGAGTTCCTGCTTGTCCTTGTCAGCACCCTGGACTCGCTTCATGAGGGTGGCGAAGGTGTGCCGGCAGGAGTGCGGAGTGTACTTGTGGCGTGTCTTGCCTCCGGAGATCTCCACCATCGGATTGTCGATGCCGATGGCCTCCAGCGTGGGATAGAAGATGTCATTCGTGAAGGTCTTCAGACGGTCAACTTTGTCATTGAGCGGAACAAGATAGTCATTTTCGGCATTAATGAGGCAATTGACATACGGCCGTATTTTGTCCGAGACGGGCACTATTCTGCCCTTCCCTGCCTCCGTCTTTGCACCGCCCACCGCAACCATGGTGTCTCCCATCATGTGGATATCGCTCGTTTTTAAGGCCAAAAACTCGCTCGGACGGAATCCGAGGTAAATCATCATATAAATCAGATCTGCGTGTGGTATCGTGCCGCACGCTTTTTTTATTTGCTGGATCTGTACATCGTTGAATCCGGAGCGGTGTGCAGCTGCATCTCCGTCCACCTTCAAATACTCGGCGAGGTTCAGCTTCGCCAGTTCACGAGGAATCGCATACTTGTACATCAGACCGGCGAGGGCCTTCATGTTCTGCTTTGTCCGTTTTCCGTGCGGACAGTCATCAATGCATTCTTGAAGGTCATCGATGTCGATGTCGCTGATCTGCATCGGGTAGAGCGGCTTGAAGTATTTGTATGCGGCCTTGTAGCAGTTCATGGTGTCTTTCCCTGCTCGGTGCGTTGGAAGCCATCTGTCGTAAAGCTGTTGGAAGGTGCACTTCTTTGCCTCGGCCTTTGGTGCGAGCAATTCCTTGACGGCCTTGACGGCATCTCCCTTCTTATCGAACACCTTGCTCCTTGTCTTCTTCCGGAGGGAATCGCCGTCCATATAGTAGCCGAGGATGACTGTGGCCTTGTACTTTCCATTCTTCAGTTTATACACGCTTCCTTGGCCGTTGCCACGCTTTTTCTTCGTGGGAGTGTAGTTGATAGGCCGACCGCAAAAAGGGCACACAGACCATTCTGGAGCGATTTCTGCGGAGCATTTGGTGCAGTTCATATGTCCTCTATCTCCTCTATCGGTTTGCCGCTGTCAAAGTCATCAAATGCGATGTGCTCATACTCATGCCAGTAAGTATCTATCTGCACATCTTTCGGGGCATTTGAATCAATGTAAATACTAAAGGTTCCGTCCTCGTTAGGCCGAACCGCTCCGTGGATCTTGCCGAGTGGAAAAGGAACAAGACGGACGAAGAGGTCGCAGTCTTCGAGCGGAAGTGACAGATCTATCCATGCCATGTGAATCACCTCCGTCTGCATCATACAAACGGAAGTGTACGAAAAAACGGACAGTTATTTTGTGAAGCCTTCCAGCATCTTGGCCACGGCCTCGATGTTCTCTTTCGATACTCCCTTGCTCACATCAAGCAGCATCCGGCATTCCGGACGGGAGCGGAGGTATTCGAGGTATTCGGCCACATCGTCATCCGGAGCGGTGCCGAGCAGATGAGACACATCGGTTCCAAGAGCCTCGGACAGCTTCAGAAGCATCTCATAATTCGGTCTGCGTGTGCCTCGCTCATAGTTTGAGATTGTGCCATCGGTAACACCGACTATTTTGCCGAGTTCTTCCAAGGTCATGCCTTTGAGTTCTCTGTAATACCTTAATTTAAGCATATTATCGCCTCCTGTAGAGCATTATACGCTATCCTCTACGATATGTCAACAAGGTTACAAAACGGTGTACAAAGAAATAAATTGACGAAAAGTAGATATGGGTGTATAGTCAATCTTGACATTAAGTAGAGATGTCAGAAGGGAGGCAATATGGTAGGCGAATCTGAAGTTCCGAGATGGCGATACAATTTCAGCTGCCGAGATTGCGAGTGCATTAAATATCTCGATGACGGCACACGGATTGGATTCTACTGCATTCCGATCATGAACAACGAGGAACCTATCCACGCAGACAATGACCGTGTTGTCCGGTGCGACAGATATGTGCCGAAAATGGAACAGCTTTGCCTGTTTGACAGAGAGGAGGTGAGCAAATGCGAGAGTGGCTTAAAGATGTTAGAACGAAGGCTGGGAAGACTCAGGCAGAGGTAGCAAAGGAACTCGACATATCCGAAGCCTATTACAGTTTCATCGAGGCCGGCAAGCGGCAGAACCCTATGGACTTGACGCTTTGCACGAAACTGTCCAAAATTTTTTCGATTCCGATTCTACGCATAGTAGAGATGGAGACCAAGGAGGCATGACATGGCGAAGAAAAAACCGTGCGACTTCTGTGCGGACGAGTATTTCGGAGAACCCGATGTTCTACCAAATGCTCATGTTTATTTTGAACGATATCCGGACAACGGCACGATGTGTCTGACGGTGTTCTCGTTCTCGGATGATCACGAGCAGAACGCAGAGGAAAGCTATCAGATTCCCTTTGAATACTGTCCGCAGTGCGGAAGAAAGCTGGGATGGATGTAAATGGCACCATGCAAAAACTGCATAGAACGGCACCATAGATGCCACGCAGACTGCGAACGGTACAAGCAATGGAAAGAGCCTTATGAGAAGGCAAGGAAACAGAAGTATATCGACCACAAGATTGACGAGACGATTCTCGCCAGCAAGGAAAAAGTAATAAGGAGGAAAAACAAATGATAGACGAGAACATGATGGAGCTGATTGACAGGCTCGTGGCGACATCCAACAGGGCGGCCATCGCAGAGCACGACCTCGAAGATCTGACGGAACAGTTTCAGCAGATGGAGGATGCTCTTAATGTGGCCAAGACGAGGATCTCCCAGCTGGAGGAAGAGGTAAAGCAGAAGGACAACACCATTAGCTACTTCTATACCAAGGCCAACAAGCTGGAGAAGGAACTGGAGGAGCTGAAGCAGAATGACACTGAAGGATCTTGAGGCACTTGAGACCGAAGTGCTGACCTGCAAGCAGATTGCTCCGGTGCTGATGGCCAATCCTGCCACGATCCACCTTCAAGCCATGGAGTGTCCGGAGAAGCTCGGATTCCCTGTCATCGTGATGGGGAGCCGAGTGAAGATACCGAGGATTCCGTTCATCCTGTTTATGAATGGAGAAATAAAAAGGCCGACCGCTGGCACGGCCGACCAAGTTGCCCCAACCGACAGGGGAGAAAGGACAATATGAGTATAACCGAAAACAGTAAAGATAGTCAAGTAAGTATGGTGTTCAACCATCTGATGGAATTCGGCAGCATCTCTGATGTAGAGGCATATGCGGAATATGGCATCCGCAGACTCTCGGCACGGATCTGGGATCTCCGTCACAAGTTTGATCTGAACATCATCAGCACTCCGGAGAGCGGAAAGAACCGCTTCGGAAAGAAAATCAACTATACACGATACACATTAGGAGGCACAGCATGATATATCCCCTTGATCAGCAGATAGAGAACCTCATGTACTCCTTCGTGGACGAGGAGACCGGAGAGATGAAATGCTCCGAGGAGGAGATGCAGGAGGTAATCGCACAGCTGGAGATGGACTTCGACAAGAAGATCCTCGCACTCCGCAACAGCTACCTCGAAACAGATCTGAATGCAAAGAGGGTGGCATCCGAGGCAAAGGTGCTCCGAGACGAGGCGGCCAGCGTACAGAAACGGGCCAATGCTCTGACGAACAGAGCGGAACGCATCAAGCGGTTCGTGGCCTTCCTGCTTCAGGGCGAGAAGTTCGACAAGGACGGAGCCAAAATCACCTACCGCAAGAGCGAGGAATGTGTGCTCGATTCAGACTTCACCGAGTGGGCAATCAGCAACGCACCGGCACTCCTCAAGTGGGAGCCGAGGAAGACGGATGTCAAAGAGGCAATCAAGAGCGGACTCTATGAGGACATTCCGGCACACATCGAAGAAAGGAGAAACATCCAAATCAAATGAACAAACTTGACTTATACAACGCTCTCCGCAAGGTTCCGGACGAGGCCAAGAAGGATATCACCGCAGGGAGACTCAAGGGATTCACCGACATAAATCCTATGTGGCGTATCAAGGCACTCACAGAGGCCTTTGGGCCGTGCGGAATCGGATGGTGGTATGAAATCACCGACAAGCGACTGGAGGCCTACAAGGACGAAATAAAGGCCTTTGTGGACATCAAACTCTATTACAAGACAGATATGCTCAATGTAGCAGTATCACAGCCGGTGGTCGGCACCGGAGGAGCATCCTTCGTCACCATGGAGAAGAATGGGCCTTATGTGTCAGACGAGTGCTTCAAGATGGCTCTCACCGATGCGATCAGCGTGGCAGCCAAATCTCTGGGAGTGGGTGCAGATGTTTATTACGACAAAGATCGAGACAAATATACGGCCGATGTCGAGACGGAACCGAAGACAGTGGAGAAGAAGACGGAGAAGCAGTACACCTGCTCACTGTGCTTCAAGGACATCACGAAGGCCGAAGCGGAGTACTCGTGGAAAAAGTACAACCGCATCCTGTGCAGAGACTGTCAGAAGAAGGTGTGATTGATGGCAGAAGGTAAGCGTTATTTTTGGCTGAAGCTGAAGGATGACTTCTTCAGTTCCAAGAGAGTGAAGAAGCTCCGCAAGCTGGCCGGAGGCGACACCTATCTGATCATCTATCTCAAGATGCAGCTGAAGGCACTGAAGACGGACGGCATCCTCAAATGGACAGGACTCGAAGAAGACTTTGCAGATGAACTCGCTCTGGATCTGGACGAGGAACCGGACAATGTGAAGGTCACGCTTCAGTTCCTTCTCAGCTGTGGACTTATCGAAACCTCCGACAATATCAACTTTCTCCTTCCGTATGTGGCAGAGAACACAGGCTCCGAAGGTGCTTCTGCTCAACGCATGAGAGATATGAGGGCAAGGCAAGCGTTACAAAGTGACACCGATGTGACTCAGCCGTTACGTTTGAGTGACGGAGAGATAGAGAAAGAGATAGAGATAGAGAAAGAGATAGAGAAAGATATAGAAGAGCCGCCGAAGCGGCATGGTGGTGTGTTTCAACAATTCGCTGGTTCTGATAAGGAATTAGCTTCAGCTCTGAAGGAGTTCAACGAGTTCCGGAACAGGAAGAAGAAACCGCTCACCGATGAGGCCAAGAACCGGCTCTGCCGAAAGCTGGAAAAGTTTCCGAGAGAGCAATGGATAGCAATCATTCAGCAGAGCATCGACCAAGGATGGACAGACATCTATCCGCTCAAGGAAGCACCGAAGGCCGAGGAGCCAAAGACCGAGAACCGCAACGGCAAGATAAGCAACAATCCGGAGAAGTGGGCCACAGATGGATTCAGAGGAAAGATTGCTGATCTGATGGGTGGGGAACATGGCAAGTAAATATAACGGGTCTTTGTTCCCTACCGACAGCTGCTACCTCTGCAAGACGGAACTCGACCTGATACGCCACGAGATCTTCCACGGCTCCCGAAGGGATGCCTCCAAGGAGTGGGGATGCTGGGTGACCTTGTGTCCGAGATGCCACATGGAGATCCACAACAATCCGGCAAAGTACAGATGGCTTCAGACGGAGGCACAGCAGCTTGCGATGGAAGCACACAGATGGACAGAGGAGGACTTCCGATATGTATTCGGGAAATCGTACCTCTAAATACGGGAACCGCCGTCAGAACGGATTCGACTCGCAGAAGGAGTTCAACCGCTATGCAGAGCTGGCACTCTTGCAGAAGGCAGGGAAGATCTCCGACCTACAGAGGCAGGTGCGGTTCGTGCTTATTCCGGCACAGTACAAAGACGGCAAGTGCATCTACAGATCCTGCACCTATGTGGCCGACTTCGTGTATCAGCAGGACGGACAGACGGTGGTGGAGGACACCAAAGGATTCAAGACACCGGAATACATCATAAAGAAGAAGCTGATGTATCAAGTACACAACATCATCATCAAAGAAACATAAGGAGGAAAGGACAAATGTTTGAAATAACAGACATGAAAATAACAATTAATTCAGCATGGGATGTAGCTGACAAACTCGGGTCACCCCGAGCGATTCGCCCATTTGTTGTTGACGGAATTATGGGATGGTTCGACATGGCCAGATATTCTTTTATGTACAGAACCGTTCCGGAAGATAAGGACATAGATGGGTATTATGTTAGCTGGTATCTTCGTGGGCCAAAGCAGTCATCAATCTCAGTTCATGTAGATTTTGAGCCAAATAAAGGAACATTTGAGATAAAGGATAGGACAACAGCCAGCGGGAGAAAAAGACCGGAATATAAGACAGAACGAGAAAAAGCTTTGTGCTTCATATTAGGTGTATGCACAACAGTGTGTTGCGGAGGAAGGACATGAAGAAAGTAATACTGGCCGTACTGGCAACGGTCATATTCGGCAAGCTGACACCGCTCCTGTTGGTGGCTCTGCTGATCATCGGCCTCGTGGTCATCATCAGAGAGAGCGTTAAGGAGGGAAAGCAATGGTAACGAAGCGGAAGCTCCGGCAGGAGAACGCACAGCTGACGGAAGAGAACACCACGCTCAAGACTCTGCTCCGAGCCTACATGAAGAGCAACGAGAGATTGCAGGACGAGGTGGCCACGCTGAACGCATCGTTGGACTGCACGGCCGCCGAGCTGGAGCGGTGGAAAGAGATCGCCCACAAGGCAGACGAGAGGAGGGTCAACTATGTACGAAGCATGGTATGAGGAAGTGGCCGAGATAGCGGCAAGAGCAAACGGATGGTGCAACTTCGCACTGTGGTGCGGCTGGATAGGCTTCGGCCTGTCGGTGCTCTGTGCGATATATCTGGTAATCACCATAAGGAGAGAAACCAATGAATGAAGAACCTCTGTGGAAGCGGATTGTGATGGCAAGTAAAGAAATTGCCAAAGGAATAAGCGAGGAGACAATCCGCAAGGTGGAGGCAGTTATTGCCGAGACAGTATGCGTAGAGGAGGAACCGCATGAAAGAAAAGATTAAGAGAGCAATCCGCAAGGCATACCGCAAAGGACGGAAGGAAGGCTTCGACAGAGGATTCAACACGGCTCGGATGATATTCCAAGAGGTAGCCGTGAACCAGCAGAGGGAAATCGAGAAGCTGAACAGCGAGTTAATATTAGGAGAGGAGGAAGACGATGTCGATACTGATTAAAAACATGGAGATGCCGAGAAATTGCGGAGAGTGTCCTATATATGAGCATTTATCCATTCACAAAAACACCTTTAGATTCTGTCGGCTCACGAGAATGGAAACCAACCCAATAGAAAGACGAGATGACTGTCCTCTCATCTCCATCCAGCCGCATGGGAGATTGATAGATGCGGATGCGTTAAAGATTGTGGATGGATGGATTGCAGAACTGCGTGGGCATAGCAATGTTCAGTTTGTATATGCAAATGATATTATTAATGCTCCGACCATCATCGAAGCAGAGGTGGATGAATGACGGAATATGTGAAGAAGAGTGATGTGCTTGAGGCTCTGTGGCGAGCGGATGCGATAACCTTCCGAGGCATCGAGGTGCTGAACAGTATGCCGGCCGAGGATGTGGTTCCGAGAGAGGAGGCAACCGATGAGCAGCGGATGGATAGCTGATTATAATCCGGAGGTATGTGACGGCCATCGGTGCCCTGTAGATTGCGAGCACTGCCAGTACCAAGCGGCGGCACAGGAAGCAAACGCAAAGGAACGGGAGGAAGACGATGGAGAAGAATAAAAAAGAAGTGTTCCTCCGCAAGTGCCCTGTCTGCGGAAAGATGTTCTGGTGCCCGTGCCTTGAAGATTGGGTGTACAAGATGGGATTCCACGACAGAAAGACGGGCAAGATATCAACCAAGAATGTGTCTGTGTTCTGCTCCTACCACTGCATGAGGGAAAGACAGAAGCTGAAAGAATCGACCACGAGGAAGCACAGCACGATAGCAACGGAGGGAGGAAGGTAAATGGCAAAGTACAAGTTCACCATTGCTGTGGCCCTGCGTGACTTCATCGAGTGGCAGATAGAATACTATCCGGACAACAAGCGGCAGCTCGCAGTCTTCAAGGACAGCATGATACCATCGCAGATCACACAGTACGGACAGAAGACAGGTTCGTTCGACAGCGAGAAGAGACCGACCGAGGAGATCACCATCAGACGGAATCCGACATACATCATGGAGCAGGAGCGGATAGTGAACGCAATCGAATCTGTCTACGACAACCTCTCTGATCAGGACAAGGAACTGATACGGCTCCGCTATTGGGATGGCAAGCTGACTCCGGAAGGAATAGCGATGAAGCTGAACATCGGACGGACAACCTTCTACGAAAGACTGAACAACATCCTCGTCATCATAGCAAAGCGACTCGGATATATAGATCTGTAATCCGAACAAAAACCGAACGCACAGCACTATTGAATGTGCTAATATGCTACCATCCAAGAATATGAGAGCGACCGGACTTTCCTTCCTTTCACCGGTTGCTCTCTCTTGCTTTATGAGGAAACGATGAAGTGTATCAAGCATTCGCTCGGAGACTTTGAGCAGCTGGAGATCCTGCCGCTCGCAGATCTGCACATCGGAGACATCCACTCGGATGGGAAGAAGATCATGGAGTGGCTGGAGTACATCGAGAAGACACCGAACTGTTACACGATCTTGAACGGTGACCTCATGGACACGGCAATCAAGACAAGCGTGGGCGACACCTACGGAGCGACATTGAGACCGATGGAACAGCTCCAACAGTGCGTGAAACTCTTCGGCCCGATTGCTTCGGCAGGGAAGGTGCTCGGCGTTTGCGGCGGCAACCATGAGGCCCGAATCTACCGCAACGATGGCCTCGATGTTACACAGATGCTTTGCAATCAGCTCTCGCTCGGAGATCTGTATTCACCGGAATCCATCCTGCTGTTCATCAGCTTTGGGAAACAGAAGGCAAGGTATCACGAACAGCCGGTGCTCTATTCGGTGTTTGCGATCCACGGCTCCGGAGCAGGAGGGAGAAAAGAAGGAGGCAAGATAAACCGTCTTGTGGATCTGGCCTCGATCGTGGACGCAGATATCTATCTGATGTCGCACACGCATTCCCCTGCAATATCGAGGAACTCATACTACAGAGTGGACAAGACAAAGGCCAAAGCCTTCAAGGTAGACAGGCTATTCGTTAACACGAGCAGCTCCATCGACTACGGAGGCTACGGAGAGTTCTTCGCATACAAACCTAACTCACTTGAAACACCGCTGATCATCTTGGATGGAAAGAGGCACAAGATGCAAGCGGTTCTGTAGTTTTCCTCCTGTAATAAAACGGAGCATCGTTTGCCTCCTTGCGGTGCACATGAACCGCACAAGCGGTGGGAAAGTTGACGGAGAGGAGGGGCCGCCAACAAAACATGAAACAGTTTGCAGAAACATTCTATTCTTCTCCGGCATGGAAACAGGCGAGAGAGGAATACAAGAAAAGAGTGGGAGGACTCTGCGAGATCTGCTGGAGCAACGGGATAGTCAAGGCAGGGGAGATCGTCCACCACAAGACACCATTGACTCCGGAGAACATAAGCGACATCAACATCGCACTCGGCATGGACAACCTTCAACTGGTGTGCAGAGAATGCCACGCAAAGGAACATGACCGAAGACAGAGACGGTACCGGCTTGACGAGCTGGGCCGAGTAATCTTTTAAGGAGACACAAATGAATATCATCTACTCATCCTCGCCGACAATGTACCCGATACTCAAAGCGAGTATCACATCTCTGCTGGAGCACAACAAACCAACGAAGATATACATCCTCGCACAGGAGGACACGCTGCCGTTCGAGATCCCGTGCAAGCATGAGATCATCAACGTGAGCGGACAGACATACTTCCCAGCCGGCGGCCCGAACATGGGAAGGCAGAACTACTTCACCTACATGAGCATGATGCGTGTCTGTGCTCCGGAGCTGATCAAGGCCGACAAGGTTATCTATCTCGACTGCGACACAGTTATCTGCGAGAACCTCAAGCCGTTATGGAATACAGATCTGACAGGCAAGTGGCTGGCATGGTGTCCGGAACATCTTGGTATGTGGCATCCATACGGGCCGAAGTATTACAACGGAGGCGTGGCGGTCTACAACCTAAAGCAGATGCGAGAGGATAACTTCACACAGAAGATAGTGGAGATGCTGAACACACAGCCGTTCAGATTCGTGGATCAGGATGCGATGAACAAGATAGCACAGGACAAGTGCGTGGACATTCCCGTGAGATACAACGAGTGCTTCTGCTGTGGGTACACGGACACACCGGCCATCGTTCACTATGCAGGGCACGGTGATTTATTTTCACGTGGATATTTTCGCAGAGAGTACATCGAAAAATATTTATAAAAACCTCCCCCCCCTATGTTGATAAATTTTTGTTCTTTGGGCCAC
>Ga0310690_10002788_pt1 | contig 27652 bp, 55 predicted proteins | sample AusTroGonzalo_MG_2_FD_207661 | JGI IMG/M metagenome (GOLD analysis project Ga0310690, IMG submission 207661) | Bovine rumen microbial communities from tropical cattle in Woodstock, Queensland, Australia - Gonzalo_04 (v2) (version 2) | ecosystem: Host-associated > Mammals > Digestive system >...
TTTGTTTTACTTTATATGTCGCAACAAATGTTATGATTGATGCTGCAAGCGTAAACCCAAATGCAATATAATCGCTGGCGTTAAAATTGAACGCAAAATCAAATAATAGGTCGCTAGCAACAAAAATCAGCATAAGAATTGAAGCAACGACTAGACCCAAGTTTTTTTTCATCGCTTCACTCCTTATTCTTGCGGATTTTCTTCCACAACGGGTTCTGCAACGGCTGATGCTTCTTCACTTGCAATGATTTTATCAATGCAGTCAATATCGCTGTCAATCTTTGCAATTTCAGCGTTTTTCTTTGCTTCCGCATCAGCAATCATTTTGTTGCGATATTCTTCAACCGCTGGTTCAATGTTGATGTCCATTGCAAGCAATTCCGCTTTCTTTGCTTCAAACGCGTTGCGGTATTCTTTTAATTTTTCAATCATTATTTCGCCCTCCTTTTAATAGATTATATTAAACGCTACTTTCGTAACGATTAATACCTGCTTAATAACAACGGGATACCAAAATAACAACCAACCCCAACCGCCACAATAAATAACGCCACCAGAAGCCCTACAATCAATTTTATCGAGTTTTTTGTAATTGTTCCAGTAACACTGCCAATTATATCTACAATCAATTCTATCAATGCTCCCGCTATAATCAATGGTAGAAATAAAAATGTAACAATTGTGCCCATAATCGCACCTATTCGCATAAATGGAATTGACATTGGCTCTTTCACAAAGGAATATTTCAACACCGATTTATGTGCATTATAGTATGCCTTTGCTTTTTCACTTTCTTTGTCAATTTTTTCTTTCTCTTTGTCTGTTCGATTTGTTTCTTCACTTAATCGGTCAGCCTCAGATTTTAGTCTTTTTGCTTCGGCGTCTTCTTTTAACTCTTGTTCTTTCTTGTCGGTTAATGTTTCAATGACACCGTCTTTTTGTAACGCTTTTCCTGTAACACCAATATCAATAGCGTCTTTTAATGTGGTCGCTTGCGTTCCCGCTTTTAATAATGCGGATTGAACCATTTGATTTTCGTCTTTTGGTTCAATAGTCGGTGTTTCCGCTGTTTCTAAATTTGTAGAGATTTTGTTATCCATAACACCTCCCGATTGTGTGTATCATTTTTATAAGTTTTTGTCAAATGATTATTTTGCTCGAATAATTTTGTTATAAGTTACGAATGGTTGAATATTGTTATGGTAACCATTTCCACCAGTATTTGTTGTATCTAGTGAATTACTGCTCCTAAATATTGTCCCCGTATCTGTACCATTATTAAAAGCTGCCCAACCTTGTAGTCCGGATATTTTGTGATTATGTTCTGGTATTTCATCAACTATTAGTTTATGATTATACTCCCCACCAGTAGAACCTAAATTCCAAGTACCTGAATGATTATTTTGGTCAGTATTAGTTCCAGCACCCATAGATACTTTACCCTGAGAATTTGGTACATTAAAAGTTGTCGACCCATCTCCACTACCCCAAGTTGTACCAATTACAGCAAACAATTCTGCATAGTCAGTTCGGGATACTGCTTGACCATTACACAATAAATAATTAGCGGGCACATTTGACCCTGCAAAGTCCAAAACCGAGCCAATCGGCACAAAACCAACATCGACATAACTTTTTGGTACAGCGTCTTCATTCGCACTTGGTGCTGGAACAGCGATTGCTCCGCCCGTCTTGCGTTGGACAATGGCATCGCTCACATTCGATGCTTGCGAATAAGATAATGTCGCAGAATTGCCTTGTTCATCGTTAATATAGACAACACTAGTTCCTGTTTTTTTATCAAGTTTATCGTTCAACTGTGTTTGAGGGTCGCTTGTAAAACTTAAATTTTCTTGTTCAACATTATTAACCGTTACAACTGTTCCTGCGGTTTCTGGAAGTTCAAAAGAAAAATCTGTTTGCTGATAGTTGCCATTCGCGTCATATACATCTTCGGCTGTTACATTGGCTTGCATTCCAGTTTCTAACATTGTGGTGGTTATGTTGCCCGCTATAAAATGTTCGCCCATGCCACTGCTTCCACCCGTTATCAAGTCAAGCGTTCGCACCACATCTTCAACTAGTCCACTCGTTGTCAATGTAAATCTGCCAATTTCAACTTGATATGTACCAGCACCATTTTCATATTTATACATATTGTTTTTGGTTAATGGAATACTAGCCAACTGCTCAAATACGTTAAATGCTACCACGCTATTATTATCAACTATAATTTCGGCAATAACTGCTCTACGCTCCGAATTTGACGGTCTTGAAGTAAAAGTCCATGAACGTCCCTCTGTGATTACAACAGGGTGTCCAGCGACCAATAATACACCAGTGTCAAGGTTGATGCCATTACTTGGAATTGTTGTAAACGCACATTCGTTTAATGCACCCTTGATAATACCATCACGCATACCAGCAGCAAAATATTCCGCTCTTGCCCCGTCTATGTTTGTGTTATCAACTCCATTTTGTGTCAAAATTTTATATGTAAACGCCATTTTTCCTCCTTTAATTTATTTCATATATTTTAGTAACGATAGCACTTATACTATCATATCTAATTTGATTATTGGATAATTCTAATACTGGTTGTAACGCACGCCCAAAAAAATAATCATTATGGCGATGTATTTCAACTTTTTTCACAAACATATTATTGTCATGAATGTCAAAATGAATAATCTGTTCGGCTTTGTAACCATAATCATTATGACTTCCAACTTGTAATAAAATCACAAACGTTTCTTTTTGATATCCCATAGGAATGTTATAATTAATTTCGCCCTGCACTTCGTATAATGTGTTTTCTTTATCTAAAATCTCTGCGAAAGCAATTAATTCATTTTCTGGGTTAGTTGTCCCAATTTCTGCAGTTCCTGTCCATAATAATTTTCTTGAATTATAATAAATCGGTTGCACTATTTTGTTTTTTTCGACTTCTGCACTTCCGTTTAATTTGATTGAATATAACAACAAATATGCAGTTCCATTGTCAATCAAATTTGGGTTATCTGTATACGGTTCTTGAATATCATCATAACTACTATCTGAATAATAATTTACAAGCCCTACAACATTTGAATTTAAGTTCACTTGTAAATAAATATGATAATAACGGTTTCCAGTTCCAGTATCGAGTGTAGTATTAGCACCATTTGCGTTAATATTTATTTCAACTCCCTGTATTACAATGCGACCAGCACCAACCGTAAAAGTACCGTTTTCATAAGTTCCCGCAAGTTCAGTTCCACGCCCTATAATGTAACCATCTTGATTTCCATAAGCATAACGCATCGGGATAATATCATCAACATTCGTGATGTTTGGCGTTTCGCTTGGTGTCCTTACAATTTCAATTCCCATTTTGTTTCCCTCCTTTATTTATAACATATTTTTATAAAATCTCAAATAAAATTTACTGTCGTGTACCGATAACCAATTTTGAACCGCACCAGTTCATTATTTACATCATATTGCAGTTCGCCACACGGTAGACTTTTGTATAGTCCTTGTCCGCGTTCGATATATACATCAAATCTTGTACTTAAATCTGGTTTCAACTTATCGGCTGGCAAATCAATATCTTCATTGTACTTTACATCAAGCAGTGCTTCTAATGCTTCTCGTTCGGCATCATATAAACTTTCAGTATTTACAAAAACCTTGCGTTTGATTGGATAAATGTTTCGGTTTGATATTGTATTAGTTATATCCCCACTTGCTAACAAAATCCATTTGTTTCCCGCAATCCATGACGAAGTGTCGTTTTCGTCAACTGCGAGATATCCTTGCGTTTCATTTACATCTGTTGTAATTTTCCCATAATTTTTTATGCCAAATTCCCAAAGTTTAATATTCATTTGATTTTTAGCCGTATGCCCAATAATAAATTTAATTTTGTTATTGACAACATCAATTATTGCATCCATATATAAATCATAAAATCGCAAAAACTTTTGGATTTCTTCATATGCATTATAAATTCCAGCAGAATATCCATTATCTGTATCATCATCATATAAAACTAAATCATGAGCAATCACAGCATTACCAAGTGGAATTCTACCATCAACATCGTCACCTGTCTTGTAAATTAAATGGTCATCACTTGTCCATTCTTTACCGTCTACTCCAACTGACCATAATTCACAATCAAAACTTCCTTGATTAACTTGTATGTCCCACATCATAAAAAAATAACCAATTATGTATTGTACTTTGTTATAATAATTTGGATTAGGTTCATATTGTATTAAATCTATAATAACATCACTTGATAACATTGACCGCAAATCTGTACCGTTAATTTCAGTCTTGTTTTCCTTATTCACAGTTGGCACGCCTGCAAGTCCGCCATAAACATATCGACCACTCTCATCTCTAATAACCAAAAAAGTTGGCTGTATGTCTTGCGTAAACGCTTCACAAGTACAAGTCAACTCATTAAATTCTACGGGTCTTTTAATTAATTTATAACCATCTTTGTCAATTTTTAAACTCGCATTGTTATCAACACCAACAAAATTTTTGTCATAGAATGATGCAATCATAAGCGGTATTCCCTCCAACCACCAAGCACTCTAAATCCTGTTCCTGCATCGTTTTGGTTTACAGTGATTTTACTGTGTCCATATTTCGCCATCAAAAATGTGTCAAAACTCGGATTTGTTTTTGGAACATAGTCTTCACGTGTGCCATTTGCATATATTTTCCAAATTTTCTTTTGTGCCGAGTTAATGATTATCTTTTGATTTTCTTGCAAAGTTTCGCCCGTGAATTTTACTGTGCTATATGGGTCAACGCTTCCGTCATTAACTAAATTGATTGTAGGGTTGTTTATTGCTCCCTCAATAACAATTATTAACGGTATATCAAAAATATATACATTATCAATATCGTTGTTCGTAATCGCGTTACTACCATAAGAATACGAATATTTAAACGGATATGATTTACCAGTCGAACTTGTAGTGATTGTAATTGTATTTTCGCGTTTTACAAAAAACGGTGTTGTTTGTGTAAATTCCAACTGTTGTGGCAAGTTTCTAAACTCGTCAATTTCGGTTTTATCAAGACTTGTAACACGCCCCTCACAATATCGCACTAATTTACCATCATCGTATTCCAGAGCCATTGTGTTGCCCGCTTTTGAATATTTTTGAAGCCACAATGCTAACGAATTTGCTTTTGTGTACGAATTTTGATATTGATTAACCGTAAACTTAATTACATTTTTGGCTTGCGTTACTTTTGTGATTATATCTTCAATATCACCTGAAAGTTTTGACATAGTTAAAGTAAAGCCCAGTCCTTGTGGCTGTGTTACTAAATCTAGGTTGTATCGGTCAATAACCTTGTCCAAGTCATCTAAAATTACAAGTGCAAATTTTCTCATCGTTTACCTCCCTAACGCCTGCTTGCGAATTGCAATTTGTTTAATTACTTCGTCTGCAACTCGTTTCGCATCGTAACTTTCATCGCCAGACTGTTCTATCGTTATATTATACGTATTTGATGAATTATCCGCAATCGTTTTTGATGTCGCTGAACTATTATTGATTGTTGTTGCAGCCTCACTCGAACCGCCCAAAAAGTCTGCACGCCCAAGTTTTAATTCTGGAATATTTACTCCTGGTATCCAGTTTAATACCCTAATAATAGGATTTATCGCCGCTTCAACTAAACCAGCCAGTCCATTAATAATACCTTGTCCAATTCCTTTAATAATATCTATTCCCAAACTAAACCAATCAAGTCTTGCAATTGCGTCTAATATTGACACTGCCATTTCGGGTATGTTCGCCGCTAATTGAACAAAAATTTTCGCAAGCATATTGACTGCCGTTTTTGTTAATCGCGGTAAATTGCTTATAATCATTGAAATTACACGGTCAAAAAATTGATTGACTAATTCCCCACCATTTTCAGCACCCATTAACAAACTAGCAAACGCAGTCATTCCTTGTTGTTTTAATTCAGCCAAAGTATCGTTAAATCGGCTCGACGCATCAATCGTGCTTTGGTTCATAACAAGTCCTAACTGGTTGGCTTTGTCAGCCATGTTTGCCAATTCGCTTGTATCTTTACGCAACACTTCGCCAATTGACATTGCGTTACGCCCGAACGCTTCAAGCATCAGTGCGGATTTATCGCCCGAATTTTCTATATTATCTAACGCGGATTTTGTAGCCCAAAAGACCTCGTTCATGTCTTTCATCGTGCCGTCCGCATTTTTAACACTAACGCCTAACTTATTAAAAACTTCGTCGCCGTTTTGAGCCCGATTGTATAACTGCGTCATCGCACCCAGCAATTCGTCAAGACTTGTCGACGATTGCCCCGCAATATAATTCAACTCTTGCAACTGTTGTGTGCCAATGTCATATTGAGCAGACAAATCGCTATATTTATCAGCATAATCAACAAATTCTTTTGCTTTCGACCACGCTTTATTCATTGCTGATATTGCCATTTGTGCAATATTCATAACCGCAGATATACCGACTGCTGCCATTCCCTTAAACGACACTTGAACTTTATCGTTGCTCTTTGAAAAGTTTTGTTCAATTTTGTCGCCCGTCTTTTTGCTTTCGTCCGCAATTTCTTTATAATCAGCACCAACTTCGTTTGCGGTGGCTTTTGTGTCCGCTTTGGCTTTTCCTAATGCCCGCTCATAATCGCTCGTATCTAGCGACAATTTCGCATATAAGTTAAAAATATCCATTATTTCTTGCCGCCTCCGTTCGCTTTATTTACTTTTTTAATCAGACGCTCAATGTCTGTTTTTGTATCTTTTTGCGGTTTTTGGTCAGCAATCAACGCGGTATAATCTGGTAAATCCGTGTAAATTACTTGCGTCAATTTTGACATATAAATCCGCCATATTTGTTCGTTTTGGTCTCGCTTATACCATTCTACTAGGTATAACGGGAAATCCCAGAGATAGCCGTTATACCCGTTTAGAATGTATATAAACTCGGCAGTGGTTAAACCCTGCCTCAGTGGATAAAAAAACGAAGCAGATTTGCCACCTCCGCAACATTCATTGTCGCAAAGTCTTCGCACATCTCTTCAATGGACTTGTTCTTGTATTCTTCAAAATCAACCGCCATTAAACAAGCCATAATTCTGCGGAAGTTGTCGTAGCAATCGACCAAGCCCCATTTCAAGAAGCCCGCCACTTTTGCTGGCGTGATTTGCTTGATTAACTTTTCATAATCAGCACGCGTTGCATTTTCGGGCAATTTTACTCGCTTGCTGGCTTCCATAAAGTTTTCACTTTCAAAGATTGCTTTTACATCATCGGCAATATGCCCCAAATATTTTTTCGCTTCTTCACTTGGAATTGTAAATACATTGCGAATTTTTTTGGGTTTTTCTGCCTTTTTCTTTTTCCACCACATATTTACCTCCTTACGCCTGTGCAAGCGTTACATTTGTTACATCAAAAGTATATACCGTTTCTTTGCCCTCTGTCCATGTAATTTTAATTACTAACGGTTTATTTTTATTCACGATGTTTACAACTGAAATCATACTGCCATCTGTTTCAAATGCCGTTTTGTCGTAGGTGTTGTATCCACCGTCAACCAAAGAATTTGATACTTTTGCAATAATTCCACTCGGCAAGTCTGATTGTGAGTTAATCGCAGAATTTTTAATCTTTACAGACAATCTATTGCCCGCAGACAAACCAAGAGTTGCATCTGCTGGTTCATAAGGCAATGTTCCAGTTACTTTTACCGTGTCGCCATTTTTAAGCGTTTCAAAAGTTACGCCACCGTCTGTCCATGTTTGTGTTCCGCTGTTATAACTACCAGCAATAATAGTGGTTAAACTTTCATCGCTAGAAATGTTTTCAATTTCAAACGGTGGATTGTCTAAGTCGTTCAAGTCATAATGACCGTTAATCGTGAAAGCAATTCCGCCGTTTCCATTATTTTGCGTGGTTAAACTTAAACCATTCGTGCTTAATGCGTTTTTGATTGTAATTTGGATTACATCGCCATTTGCTTTTTCGCCAATAACATATAAATCCGCATAATCATACGCGTTAATTGTGTGGCGACCTTTAATCACGCCGTTTTCGATATCAGCACAGCCCAACGCTTTTAATAACACGCTGGCGTCTGCTTCAACTGCTGTAAATGTTAAGGTTACAACCCAGTTGCCAACCATACGCAATCCCTTTACATATTCGCCCGCACCATCAATAGATGGCGTCCAATATTGCGGTTGTGCAGTAAATGTAATTCCGCCATTTGTCGCAGTTAAAATGTTTTCAGCCGTTAATTTTGTGCCTCTTACATATTTTTCTTTCAAAACTGCACCTGCACCTAATTGCAGTTTTTGTGCCGTTCCTGAATTTAATCCTGTCAACATAATTTGTTACTCCTTTTATACATTGTATTGATATATTGTGATTTCAAGATTTACATAACCCGCTCGATATGCGGTGTCTTCCTCTGCTTTATCTTGATAAAATGGGTTGCCCTTGTATATCGTCAAAGTTCCCCATGTTTCATTCAACCTTATTCCGTGTTCGCCAATTGCATTCTCAATCGCGTCTACAATGTCCATGATATGACTATATGCGGTCGACTTTGAATAAATCGAAATCGGTTGTATGAATGACCCGCTAAAATTGCCACTTGTCGATGAATATGTAATATATTCCGTAGGATTGCCCTTATTTTCAAGTTGCTTCGGCGTTACTGGCTCACGAAAAGTGATTGCAAATTGGCTTAACCAATTATAAAGCGATGTTCCATAATTCCTAGTCAGCCCCATTTGTTACCACCCTTGTATCTCGAATATCAAATTCCGATGCCGTGAACCCTTTCCAATCCGCTTGCATTGAACTTGACGGCGTTTCTTGCGGTTCAGTCTTCACTCGCAAAAATAATTGATTGCCATTGCGTTTTTGTAACATCAAAATGTCGTTGCGTTCAATCGGCTCGTCTTTTAATGCGGTCAAATTGTATTGCTCCGACACATCGCCACGCACGCCAGCAATTATTTGTTCTTGCTCGGGACTTTTGACGCAAGTTCCCTTAAAACTATTGCCGACAACATACACAGTTTCACTTCCACCCGTGCCGTCTGGTATTTCTTCTTCGGTCACATGGTAGATTGTGTAGTTAATCTCTTTATAGTCCGTTCTTGCCATTTTACGCCTCCTTTTTTATTTCTTTAATATTTTCTCGACTGTGGCTCTAATTTGCGGTGTAGCCCGTGTAGTGCCGTTCTCGATAAACTTTCTCGCCCTTTGTTTACTTGTCCCCGAATTTACATATCCTGCATATTCGACATTTGACCCGTAAACAATCGTATCAGTCTCTTTTGCTCCCTTAATAAAATCATCGGGTTTATTTGCACTTGTCGGGCGGTTATAGTCGCCATACGGGGTAGAATACGATATACTGCCTCGCAACCTACCCGTATCAACGACTTTGTCTTCTGTCATAAAATTGTAAATGCTCTTGTATAACTCATTGCCCATTGCGTTTAACAATTCGGGCTTCTTGTTCGCTAGCGTTCCAAGCACTGTGGCAGTGTTGTCTTCTATGTTTACATAATCCATAAAACCTCCGCGTTAGTCAACAAAAGCAGGATTGCTCCTGCTCTTGTCTCTAACCTATTAACCTGCCCACGCCAACAGAAGAATATCCTAAATACAATTCAATGATTGCGTTTATTTCACTCGAATTTGTGTTGCGGTCGTTAGCGTGCCAACTAACCGAATAAAAATTCGGGATATTTTCGCTAGCCATGTTGCCCTGTTTGATTGACGCTTGTAAATACTCACTTATAGCACACTCACAGTCTTTCGTATTCTCGTTTACCTCTTCGGTATACTTCTTGATATACAAGTCGGCTTTGCGTGCTAAATATTCATATTCGTTTGCGTCTTCAATCTTTTTGCCCTTGTAACTTTGGGTATAATAATTATAGTCCGCAAACATCGTCAACCTCCTTATTTGCTAATAAGTGTTACGCTTACACTAGCAGACGCACTTGATACTGATACGCTGTTTTCAAACGTTACAAAGTTTGCTTTCTTGACAGAGTAGTTATAAGTTGCACCACCCAAAGACTTAAATGTTGCAATACCACTTGCATCAGTAGTTTGAGTTTGACCTGCCATATTAACTTTCGCACCAGATACAGCCGAAGCACTTGACGCATCATCCATAACAGTAAATGTTACGTCATAAGTGGTTGGTGCAGATGCGTTTTCGATATAAGCGAATGGGAAGCGGGTATCTTCACTTCCGTTCAAAGCATTGACAGGATTTGGAATTTCCCAACCAATACGCATAGTCGCACGCAACGCAACCATATCTTGTTGTAACAAGTTATACAACACTTCACCCGAACTGTTAGTAATAACACCAGTATCAAATAATTTGAACTCGATGTCTTCGCGGATAGAATAAACTGCCTGTTGGAAATCACCGACAATCGCTTTAACTTTGCTGTCCCAAGCCCCGTTGTCAATAAATTGACGTGGCAAGCCTGTAACTTCGCTTCCTTGTAACGGTTGATTTGTAGTATCAAGCAATCCCTCACGGAATACTTGTTTCAAACCTACGCCACCCAAAATACCGTTTACTTCGTAACCGTCCGCTTCAACTTTTGCCATTGCTTTGCTGATTTGGATATACAAAGTATCAGTTGATGGTGCAACATTGTTGCCAGCGTTTAAGATTGACGGAATTAAACCCTCACGGAAACGTGCAGGTTTATTTTTACCCGACAAAATCGCTTCATCAATTTTCTTTGCAAAAGCCGCCTCAATTTGTGGACGAATATTGCCAAGAATGTCATAGTCGCTATCATTAATTACATTGATAGGCATCGGAACTACGACTGCGATTTCTTCAGCATATAAGTATTTGTTTTCCCATGCTGCTTTTGTAGTGTCTTTCAATCCAGTGTCGCCACTTACCCAATAAGCATCTGCCATTAAAGTATTAACAGCGATACTTTCTTTTGATTTTGTCATGTTCGGCAAACGACGCATTAACGGTAAAATTTTACTGCCTTGAACTACGTTTTGGAAAATTTCGCTAGTTAATGCAGGCGTGCTTTCGATGATATTGTTTCTTTCAATAATTGCCATTTTTTAACTCCTTGCATATTTTCTTATTTGGTCATTCATTTTTTCGTTAGCACTTTTCGCTTCCCCAGCCCCATTCTGTAAATTTACATAGGTGCTTCGGACATTGACGAACTGACCATTATCTTTTAGATATTCATCAAGTGCTGTTTTGAAGTCCTTTTTATCGTTGGTCATCGCGTTCACTTCGCTATAAACAAATTTTGCAAATTTCGGATTAACATTTGACGCATCAATCAAACTCATCTTTTCGCCAGTTGCAACCTTGTTTTGTAACGCTTCGTGTTCGGCTTTTAGATTATCGTAATTGGCTTGCAATTCGGTGTAACCCTTCGTGCTTTCACTCAACGCTTCAAACTTGGTTTTCCACTCCGTCGCTTGATGTTCTGCTTTCGCATACTTGTCTTTGTCAACATAGTTCCCAGTTTTGAGATTTGCTAGTTTGACGGTTTCGCCTGCCTCCCCTAATTTTTGTTCAAATTGCTCATAACTCAATGAGCCATCTCCGAACAATGATTTCAGTTCTTCCATATTTTTCCCCTCCTATATTTTATTTAATCGACGGTATTTCACCCGTCTTGGAAGTTGCCATTTTAAGCGACTTGGCTTGTCTTTCTAATATCCATATATCACAACTTTGTTTTTTTGTCTACTGTTTTTCACAGTTTTGTTCGCCAGTTGTAATATTTCAAGTCGTGCCGTTCGCAAAAGTTCTTTAATACGGTTGTGGCTTGTCTAATATTGCCACCTATCCGTTTTGCAAGTTCACTTTCGCCCGCTTCTTCCCATACCGCTTTTGATTGTTTTAATTGACGGATTGCTCGTTCCATTGCCCTTTGTTTTTGGCTCAACTCGTATTGTTTTTCCACTTCGTCTTTGTCATATTGTGTCGCATTGCTTTCCCCCGTATAATTCATTTGGAATTGATGATAACAATTTATTCCACAAATACCCAGCATCTCGCCATAACCACATGTGCTTTCAAATTCCTCGTAGCCGTCAACCGCACCCTTATCCCGTGAATAATAAACCTTGCCCTGCCAACTGCTGTGGTCTTCATACGGGAATTTCATATATTTTGTAGCCGTTCTTGCGGTTGGATGGCTTGATACTTCAACAAATACAGCACTCGACCGTTTGAAATTATTTTTGTCAATTTCCGCGTTGCTTTTATTGACAAGACTAATAACATTGCGTCGCACCATGTTTTCTATCGAATAACTACGGGTATTTCCACCACCAAAACTCTCATATATAGTCAGTCCGTCGCGGATAAGTCCACGATATACATTTTTCAAATTATCAATTCCTGTCAATGCGTTCGCTTGCATATACGCAGTTGCATATTTCAAACTGCTGTTGATTGATATTTTACTGTTGAGGTCTTTTATCATATCAACTGCACCTGTATATAACGGTTGCGTGGTTAAATCCGCCTGTGCCACTGTCAACGCATCAGCCGTTTCGGTTGCTTCCGCATTAAATATTTTTTCATTTGCCTTTACGCTTTTGACTTCACTGTCTTTGAATATCACAGCCGCAACTTTTGTCTGCATCGGTAAATATTCATCAATCTTTGTTTGAATTTCAAGTGTGGTTTCGTTTGGCGTTTTTTTGGCTTTCAAATTTCGGGCAATTATTCGCATAATATCAATTTGCAAGTCGTTGTATACTTCAATCAACTCGCGTGGCATTTCGTTGCTGATATAATTATACGAAAACATATTACTCCTTAAATTTCGTCTTTGCTGGTTATAATATCTTTACCCAAAAACTCGAATAACTTTTTATTAAATTCGCCCTTATCTTGAATTATGAGTTCTTTTGCTTTTTTGTCCGCTTGCCGTCTTGATTTTGCTTCAAAAACAACTAGCATTTGACCGTCATATTCGTATCTGTAACGCGTTAAATGCATCATAATCATTCCTCCAACCCACTAAAATAATTTGCAACTGACGGCTTATTTGCGTCAATTTCCGCTATTTTATCGGTCGCCGTGTCCATATCTTCCGCATACCATTTCGACCTGTATTCAATTTTGCTCATGACCCCCATATTTACATCTTGGCGGTCATTGATTTTCTGCTGTTCCTTATCTTCAATAATGCTGTCGTCATATTTGATTTCGATGTTTGTATCTTCTTTGAACTTGTATTCGCCCGTGCCAAAAGTATTTTCAATATACATCAACGCTTTTAACATTCCAATCATTGTGTCCGTTAATAATGTTTCGTGTTTCTTTTTTGTGCGGAACATATCACTATTTTCACTGATAACTTGTGTAGCAGTTGCAATTCCATTTTGGTCAAAACGGTAGTGGTTCGCACCAAAACCAACTAACGCACTCAATATGTTCAACGCATTATTAATTGCACTGGTAAATTGTTCCAAACGCAATGGTGGAGCAATTAAATCCACTGGTTTGCCGTCATTCTCGCCTGTGTAATAAAACAATTCATTGTCATTATCAAAAGTTGGTGTTTCGCCTTGCCCACCATATGTGACAGTTTTGTTTACATTCAATCTTGCCTTGCCCAAATCCATTTCACGCACAAAATCAGTGTATGAAGTATCGACACCTTTCAACGCATCAATAGCGTTTGCAAAAACACTAATCCCAAGCGGGTTTGATAAATCAGTATTGTTTACAATATTGGGTTGCAAGAATTGAAACCAAGGAATATTGCTTTTTGTTTCAAATGGTTTTTCTTTGTCATCACTTGTTACAGTGTAACTTTTGTCTGCAACATCTCCCTTAACCGTGCGAATTACATAGTTATCATTGTCGTCTTTTTCATGTATCTGTAACACATATTTTTTACCCGTAATATTGACAAACGCACATTCCGTAATTTCGTCGTCTTCAATCGTTAATGGATAAATTTTTGTTCTATCAATACATTGTAATTTTGATTTTTTCTTGCTATCAACACTCTCAACCCATGCACCCAAGCCCAAAGCAAAACTCACTTCAACGGACTGATTACCTTTTTTCCAAAATTTTAATTTGTTTAATAACTTGGTCATTTGCTTTTGGTTATCTTCATCGCCAATTGCAATATCCGTTTTTTCGTTTAACAACAAATTCGCCCAATCTTCACACGTCCGCTTCGCCATGTTTAATGTTTTACGGTGTCGTTTAACCATCGTTTTACCATTATATTCATCGTATGTGTGAAACTTTGCTACATTGCCAGCATACCATTCTTTCCAAGTTTCCACCATTTCTTCATCACGATAAATTACATCTTTCCCCGTCAAATCCTTAATCAGTTTCGTAAAGTCCATTTTCCCTCCTTAATATTTCAAGTCCGCTAAGTGTGGCTCTAACGCGTATTCCATCGCGTCCAAATCGTCAATTGGTGTCGAGCCGTCATCAAGTCGCTCGTCTTCATGCCCTAGTTTATTATTCCAAACGGCTTGTGTCAACGCACTAATTGTCGGTTGGCAACTGTCTAATACAAAGAACCTGTGCATCGCCATGAGTTTCAGCACTAGGTTTATGCGTTCGTTGATTGCGTTTTTCTTCGCGTTGTTTATCGCAATCGGCAATCCTTTCATTGCCGCCGCTTTTCGCAAACCAGCAATCAGCACTTGCTCCGCACTATCCGCATAGACTTCGCCGCCTTTCCTATACTCATTGTAGCACCTTCCAACGAAATTGACAAATAATTCTGCCAATATATCTGGCGTAATTACTCGCTTATTACATTCGTGCCGTTCGCTTTCCAAAACAATGATTTCTCGCAAGTTGTATGTAAAGCCAATACAGCAAAATGCGTGTGCCGAACCGTTACCTCCAAAGTCCACGCCAAATAGCAAGTGTGTGATTTTGTGCTTGTATTCGTTATTAAATTTTTGACGGTTCATTATGTAACTTTCGGGGTGGTCTGCGAAGTCTTTATATATCAGTCCCTCCGCTACACAACGCTCGCCAAGTATGTTTCGGCGGTATCGCACGGTTGTAACATCATACTGGGACATAATTTCCGCCTTACGCTCTTCGCTTATCGACAAGTTGTCATTGATTGTAAAGTGTCCGTAATTGTATCCACCAAGCAGTCCGTCTTTGCGATATTTGTCAATATAGTTTTTGTAGATTTTATGGTTCGGGTTGCACGGGTTCAAATCCCATAAAATTTTAGGTTGCTTGCTCGCAATTTGCCTATCCATAGCAACTTGAATAAAACTCGACTTGATGTCTTCACTATCATAATGTTCGTTAATTTCGGTCGCAATCCATAACCCGTATGAGTTACCCAAAATTCTTTTGTAACTGTCTGCTTTCCCGCCACCAGCAAAAATGACTATCTTTTCGCCCGTTTTTGTTCTGATAAACAACGCTTCATTGTCTTTGTATTTCCCCCACCGACAACGACCCGCAAACAAGTGTTCTAATCCAAAACCGTTACAATCGCCAATGTTCAGTTTTGCATTACCAATCGTGCTTCCGCTCGCCAAGTGTATTTTGTCTTGGCACACTTCCAAATACGCACACGCAATAATGCAATTATCAATCGTTTTACCAGCACGAACGCTACCCTCCGCAACCGACATTTTATCGCGTATGCCCGCCCGAATATAATCTTTATGCTTATCGCTAAATTCACTCCAACTTATTGTCTGCATTCCAACCTCTTTAACCAATCGTCAAAAGTGATTGCCTCAAACATCACGCCCTCATTAAACGCCCCCTCTCTCACGCCTTTATTCACTTCAAATTTGACCGCAATATCTGTCTTTTCATAAAGTTGTTTATACAAGCCAAAATATTTCTTTGCAAACGCCTTTTCCGCAATCTCGCGGTATTTATCATTTGCCAGCCATTCGGGTTTGTTCATTGTGTAATACGCCCAATAGATATACTTGCACGCATATTTTTTCGCCAGTTCCGTTTTGCCACGATTGATTAACTGACTAACCAGCCGATAATTGCTCTCAACCAAATTTGTATATGTTTTCAGTAAATAGTCCGCATCCCGCCTGCAAACGCTATCAGCACGATAACGCCATAAATAAGTTGTATCATCTAAATATTTCGCATTGTCCGTCAAAACCGCACACAGCGTGTTAAAATAGACATCTTCGTGGATTGTCAATTCTTCGTCCCAGCGTAAGTCGTTTTTAATTAAGTATGCACGGCGTATCACTTTACCGTGAACAAATGTGCTTTCAATTTCTTTCTTCAAATAGCACGGTTCGGGATTTCGGCTTTCTTCTACAAATCGCGTCCCCATAAAATCAAACCCACTTTCCATTTCTTTGAAAATGTTATACAACGCACACACATTGTAGAACCCGTCGTCAAAGTCGCAATACATTATATAGTCGCCGCTTGTCCTATCTAATAACCGATTGCGGATTGCACTCACGCCTTTATGTTTTTCTACATAATATTCTACAAACGGATATTGCTTCAAAAACTCTTCACTTAATATCGTCGCACCGTCTTTTGTGTTCCCGTCGTTGCATATCACAACTCGAATTTTGCCAAAGTCTACACTTTGCTGGATTGCGATACTGTCCAATAAAAACTTACCGACCGCTTCGGGCTCATTGTAGTGTGGTATCAAAATATCAAGTGTCATTTATCCTCCTTAACAATTTCTTCACCGCCAAAAAAATTATATTTTTTAAGTAATCTAGTATCAACATTTATACGGAAGTCATGTCTATCATACTGCATTTCATGAAGTGGCATATATAATATTTTATCACACCTATTGCATTTTAATTCAATAATTGGGTTATCACAATCGTTTGAATTTAATTTCGCATTTAATGCTGTTAAATTTTTATGAGTGCAAAATACCCGCTTCAAGTTCATTTGTCCCTCCCTTTTTATTTTTTTATCAAATCCGCGAGTGGTGTCAAATCTTCAAAACTCGTAGTGTTCTCAACCTTATCTGTTTGTCCAAGCCACTGTTTGCCGAGCCATATTAACATTGACGCATTGCCCTTTTGTGCTAGTTTCCATTGCTCGCGTCTTAAACTTTGTTTTCCCTGCGATTGTCCCTTTTTTATTGCAATCCTAAAAACCGCGTCATTTTCGTCGTTATGTAGCGTGTCTGGTGTCGTATTCAAACAGTCAGCAATTTCTTGCTCGGTACACATTATTCTTGCAAGACTTTCAATCAATTTTAGAGCGTCTTCCGTTAATATTTTTTTAGGTCGACCCTTTGTCGATTTCTTTTCAAAGAATATATCAATATCAATTGGCTTTCCGTCTGCACTGACTATTCTCATTTATTAAACCTCCCCCTTTATAATAGTTGAAACCATATTTATATATATTTGTAACCTATTTTTCTATTTTTGTCAATAAAAAAACGGATACACGTAAATACCCGTTTTCTAACGCACTAAAAAACTTTCATTCTTACTCGGTTTTGATTTCTTCGCCGTCTGCTCCCTTAACCTTTCTAAAATGTATATCTCTGTCTATGTGGTGGCACAATGGGCATTCTAGCATATTATGTTCAGGTTCTTCGTATTTTTTATCGCTTAAATCGTCAACACTTGCCCAGTCAATATCACTGTTTGGCAAATTCCAATCCAACTCAAACTCGCTTAAATCCAAATCAGCAAGTTCTTCACTTAACAAATCATAATCCCATTCTGCAATTTCGCTTGTTTTATTATCAAGTAGTGCTAATTTCCTAATTTGTTCTTCTGTTAAATCTTCTGCAACAATACAAGGGACTTCTAACAGTCCTATTTTTCTCGCTGCTTTTAATCGCGTATTTCCACACCACACTTTATTATCAGCATCAATAATCAGCGGATTTCTAAACCCAAATTCATTGATGCTTTTGATAATAGTTTCAACTGCACCGTCATTTTTGCGTGGATTGCGGTCGTTTAATTTTAATTCGTCAACTTTTTTGTAAATTATTTTTTCTTTCATTTCGCTTCCTTTTCAATTAAATCTTCAATATCGTCAATATCCCATTCCGTCGGTGTTTTCCTGCAATCATACGGATGCACTCTTGTGATTTCTCGCGTATTTTTATTTACAAACAATACTCCGCCAAATTCTAGATATTTAAGATAACAAATGCCCATGTCTTTGTATCCGTGTTTTTCCAAACGCTTCAAATCAACATTGTCGATTATCTTCACTTTTCAATCCCTTTTTCTTGCGGACATAACCGCGTCGATATGTATTCTTGCAATTGTTCAACAGTCGCGTCTTTCAGACCAACCAATTTGTATGTGTGCAAAAAATCAACTAACTTGTCGCCGTATTTGTCGCTTTGGTTCGAGATTACCATTATCAGTTCATCTTTTGTGCGACCAACAACACAGTGTTTTAATCTTGGCTTTTCGACTTGCTTTTTCATTTCCCCATTTCCTTTTCCATATTTTCATTATACTATAACCGCTTATAAAACGCAAACTATTTTTATTAAAAAAGACGCTTCTTGGGGGTGAAGCGTCTTCACAGCGGATTACCCGCCGTTCATATTGTGGCTCGGCTCGGATGCTAAACTTTGCCACATTCTTTGCAATCGTCCACTACGGCAGGACCTCTCCATTGGTTTGCATCCACTTTTCTTATACATTATTTATAACTTTATGTCAAGCAAAAAACGGGCTCTTTACACCCGTTTAATGAATGGGGAATTTCAGCCCCTCACTGTGATATGGTGCGGTGTGCAGTAACCCTCGCCATACCCCTGCACTTTGTCAACACGCACTTGGCGGGCGGTTTGCCATTGTGTCAACCTTCTGTCGAACCGCTTATTATATAATACACTTTTCCTACAAATTTTACAAGCAAAATTTACACTTTTCCATAAAATGAAAAAACCCCACGCCCGCAGGTTAGTGGAGTTTGCTCATTGTTATGTTATCAAATCAAGTCGGGGTTGTCAATAGTTTTTCCGCCAAAACCTTTGTTTTAACGCCGTCATTTTGGTTCTAACGCATATTTCCGCTTGGCTTGGTAGTTTTATCACAATCGCAATTTTTACCGTTAGACCGCGTTTTATTCGGTTTGCAATTCCAAACCCAAAGACACCACGCGTTAATCAATAACGCACCACTAGCAATGAAAAAATCTTTTTGCTCCCAGTGTAATTCCTTAACTATAAATTGCACTATGAATGCGATTGCTATTACTATTATATTTATGGTTGCAATAACAGTGATGAACTTTTTCATTCTACCTCTTCATTTGCTGGCATTTGATAAACTTGGTCGCATCCCCAATGGTTAATAAACTTTCGGATTTCGTCTAATACTTTCAATGCTTTTTCTTTTGTGCTATATATTCCACAATCTAAATTGTTTACATATACCGCAAATTGTAATTTTTCATTATTATTTAAGTCACTGTCATAATCAACCAAATCCCTGCACATAACTTGCCCGTGCTTTCCGCTACTTGTTGCAATCGGTCGCACTATAACTTCATTTGCTTTTAACAATAATGTTTTTTCCGAATTTCTTATCCACAAATCCATTTTTATTTTCCCTTTTCTTTTTCGTTCTTTACTTTTAAGCCCTTGTCAAAGCAACCTGACGTAATAAAACGCAATTTGCATTCGTCCGAGTTGTATTCGCAACCGCATTCATTTTTCTTTTTCTTGCAGTCAGCGTTTACCGACACATATTTTAACATGTCTTCTTGTTCCACTTTTCCCACCCCCTTTTGTTGTTCTCTAATTCGTTTCTCAATAACACGGTCGTTGATTTCGTTGAATACCCTTTCTTGCATTTCGTCCATTACTCTTTTCGCGTCTTCTTCAATCATTTTTAGAAACACTTTAATCGGATTTTTCATTTTCGTTCAACTCCCTTGTCGTTCGACTTTTCTTTTAGTGCAGTGTGTGGACAGTTCGCACTAAAACACGTTAATTTACACATAATTGATTTGTGTTCGTAATCGCACTTTTTATCACACTTGCTTGGAACAATGCGAATTAAATTTTCAATATAGTTTTGTTCGGTCATTTCCCACTCCATCTTAATACGTTTTCTATTTGATATAACAAATCGTTAATTTCTTTTAAGCGTTTTTTGTCGAATTCGGTTTTATCAATTTTGTTTTCCAAATCAAATTTTTCCTGTTTCAAGTTTAACATTTCTTCTTTTAATTTATTTTCCGTATACTTTCTCATTTCCACTCCGTTTTTTTGCATATCAGAATGCAATTATCATTTGATTTTCTACAAGGCGTTTCGGCTCGTTCAATTTCTGGTCTTGCCATTTCTTTATGTCCATCGCATTTGATGCAGTAACCCTTATCACATAAAATGCAAGATTGTTCGTGTTTGCAAATCCGCTTTCTGTGGTTGATTATCATGTGTTTTATTATACACCAAACCGCCAAACCTAACAAGCAAGTTATTACAAATACAATCAGTCCAATTCCAAGTGTAATTCTTATTTCTCTAGGCAAGTCGTAAAACATTATTCCACCACCTCCCACATTGTGCCAGTTTCATAGTCAAATAAATAATCGCCAATTTCAATTTTGTAATATCCTGCATTTACAAGTTGGTTTCCGTTTATGTAATAGCCACCATTTGCGACCGCTTTCATAAACTCAAACGATGTTTCAAATCCCTTGTATACGATTGTGTCCCCGATTTCGTTTCCAATAAATTTGATTGTCATTTCGCCTCCGTTAATCGAATGTAACCGCCTATTTTCCAATCAGCATTGTTATTTGGGTCATATCTTCCATATTCGTCATATTCTTGCGTAAATACAATTACATTTTCATTTTTGTTATAATATATTCCATTCATTTCGGTTGCATCACATTCCCAGCCACTATCACTTAACAAGTGAACATTTTCTGGAATATTGTTTTCTTTGATTATTTTGTTTAATTGTTCAAATGTCATTTGTGTTCGTCCCCCAGTTCAAAAGTGTATTTTGGCGTCGACACTGTGCGTTCTACAAAGTCAATTCGCAAGATTTTTTCCGCACACTTGCCGAAGTATTTTCCATTGTAGTAAATTTCGCCATAGATGTATTTTCCGTCCGCACCGTCAGCAATAAACCACCTGTCAATGTTTGGTAAGTTGTTCATTTTTTTCTCCTTTCAAATGTCATATAATACGCCAATGTTGCAAATCCAATTTGCACAAAAGCATTCATTAAAATTACTCCAATTACATATACATTAAAATTGTTCATAACTTCTAACCCGACCACCATAACAATTACAGAAAGCAATGACAAAACAAACGAAATTATGCTAATTATTAAATATCTCATTTTTCAAACACCTCCACAACTTCTTTGTAATCGTCGCCAAGCGGAATTTTAACTTGTCCGTTCAATCCCATTTTCTTTGCCATGATGCGTGCTTTCTTAATCATTGCGACCGCTGGCATAATCGTCGCACGAATTGCCTCCAAACATTCCGCATCAGTTTTGCACAAATAACAACTTCGCGAAGTGCTTACTAACTTTTCAATTTCCGTGCTTTCGTTAATTTGTCGTCTTAAATCTTTCAGCGTTCCACCGTTAACGCCCAATTTTTGCGACAGCAATTCACGGCTAATTCCGTTTTCTTTGCTGTAATGATGTTTTTTCAAATACTCCAATAAATCATTTACTTGTTTGTTCATTTATTACCTCCAATCATCATTTTTTTGACATTTTCAATTTTTGTCCAAAGTTGAAATGTGTTTTTTTGTTTAGTTTTTAACCGTTTTATGCGTTCATCAACTTTGTCATCGAATTCTTCATACAATTCTTTTATCACATCTTTTTGAAGATAAATATCGTTGTCGAGTTTATCAATAAATTTGTTTGCCATTTCGCAAATCAAACATAATTCATCGTATGTTAATTCAATATTCGTTGTCATTTCAATCTCCATTCCGCAAGAGTGGCTTAATTGCCACCCTCCTCGCTTAATTCAAAGTGATAATCCAGATATCCTGCTTCTTCGTCTTCAAAACCATCAACAATCATTACTAATTCTGTTTCATTTTTTGATAAAGTTCCGTCAAGTTTAATTCGGCGTGCGGTCGTGTATGCATAGTCTTTTTCGCCGTAAAGTGAGGTTGCGACTTCGTGATTTCCCCAATATCGTGTTTTCGCTTCTGCCCATTTTTTCAAAAAATACAAGTCCCCGTCGCAATCAACAATGTAATTTGTTAATGCAAAACAACCCGTGTCGATTTCTTTGTAATTCCTTGCAAAGTCATCATGTAGTCTTTCTTTTGCACCCCTTTTCGCTTCAACGCAAACCCAGTTCACGCTTTCCGCTAATTTTTGAATTTCTTCAATTTTCATTTTTTACCTCCATTTCGTCAAATTTCCTTTGACTATTATAGTTATACACTATTTATTATTGTTTGTCAAACATTTTAACGCACTTTTTTGCAAGTTTTTTACATCAGCACCATAGTATTCTAAACCAACCCCACACGCATCAGCAATCGCTTTTAGTTTTTCAAAGCGTGGATTTCGCGTCCCGTATTCATACATTTGGTAGACCTCTTTTGCAATACCGACTTTATCAGCCACTTGCTGTTGTGTCAGTCCCGCCGCTTTTCGTGCTTGTTTAATCTTTTCGTTTAATGTCATCATAAAACTCCTTTTGTCTTTATAATCTCTTTTACTTCAATTTTGCGGATAAAGTTTTTGTTTCCTTTGCATTGACTTAAAGCATACAATGCGTCTTGATAATCTTTATATTCGGCAAAAATCATAACCATTGCACCCAAGTCCGCACAAATTTCATACCTTATTTCTTTTGTTTCATAGCCAGATAATAATTCGCCATCAAAGTGTTTCATTTTTCCCCCTTAAACATTGTTTGTTGCTCGCCGCTTGTTTTACTTCCAGTTTTTTCAATCTTGACTTCTTGCCCAGTTACAACACATATTTGGTTAAACACGAATCGGTCGCACTTGTTTTCTCGGTTAATGTTTTGTTTTAATTTTCTTTTTGCATCACAATAAATTATGCAATCATTATTCATATCTTTTATTTCAAAGTCAAAATCGTATAAGTTTGCATTTGCACAATAACGACATTTGTGGTTATTTTTGTCCATTGTTCGCCCCCGTAAACAAATCTCTCACAATTTCGCACGCTTTTTCATAGTTTTCTTTGGTGGCTGGCTCGTTAAAAATAGTTCGGTTTTCATCAACACAATAATCGTCATCATACAATATAACAATCTCATTTTCCCATAACACACCCCAATTTACTGCAAAAGCAATAGTATGAATATCTTTTGGTTTTATAAATGTAAATAAATAACCGTCTTTAATATCTTCCCACATCGGTGGCTCAAATCGTTCCGTGCGTTCGGTGTGAGTTTTATGATGCCACATAGCTCGTTCTTTAGTCTCAAAAACCCATTGTAAACTATAACCCATACCATGTTCATGGTATAAACCAAAATCCTTGATTTTGTAAGAATCATCTAATTCAACTTCACAAAATTCCCCATTAATGGGACAGTCTATCCAAACTGTTGCACATTGCTTTCTCAATTCTTCTAATCTTTCTTTTGTCATTTCGTTTGCTCCTTTATGCTTTTTAATAATTTTTCAAATAAGTCGTACATATTATCAATACAGTTTGCAACTTTTTTTAATGTTTTCTTTTCATCAACAATGGTCATTTTTAACAAACCACAATCAACCATAATAAGACTTGCATTTTGTTCTAATTCATCTAAAATTTGTTCTTTTGTCATAAGTCCTCCTCTACCTCTTCTAAATCTTCGTTAAACATTGATTTCCACAAATCAAAGTAATCATGTTTTATTTCATTAAAATTTATTTTAAGAAACTTTTCTTCGTCAAGAACACAACCTTGCCGTTCAAACAAATTATTGTATGCTTTATTGCAAGCAATGCGTTCAATAAATTTGATTATTTTATTTTTGGTTTCTTTGTCCATTATTTCGCCTCCACATAGCACCAAGATTGCGGTGCTTTGGTTAGTTTTCTCGGTTTAACACAATTTGTTTCGTATGCGTAAGGCGTGTTTATTACTTCAAGATGTTTGCAATTTTCACACGCACGTTCTGACTTTTCGCATTCTGGCAAATTAAATTCGCTTAATTCTTTCGGCTGGTCGTAAATTTTTAAGTCTTCAATTTGCCAAGCATAGCCAACAGGACTTACATAATCGGCGAGTTGCTTATCTGTTAAGCACGATTTTTTTAGTAGTTCTTCTTTTTTGTAATCATAAAAAACACCCAAATAATCAAATTTAGTTACTGTGCGTAAAATAAATTCTCCAACAACTTGTCTATTGCCCAAATATCCGCCAGCAATAAACGCTGTTTCGTTATTGCAAGTATAAAATAATTCTGCTCCGTTTTTATCTACTACACAAGCCAGATGTCTATTTTTGGTGCAATAAATATACACTTTGCAAGGTAACTCGCATTTCGGCATTGTCTTGCGAATTTCGATTGTCTTTTCGCCGTTTAAGATTTTTTCCACCCATTCGGGTCGGATGCTAATTAAAACCGCCTTACTCATTTCGCACCCCCTAACAGTTCTGGGTTATCGTAAATGTTGCCGATGACTTCGCAATATACTCCAAAATCATCAATATCAACCCAGCACAATATATCAAGATTATACTCTACATTTTTTGTAATCGGTTTTAATTGCCAACCCCAACTGTAATAACTGTTAGGATTTCCAAATTCTACAACAGCAATCCACTCGAAATTATTGTTTTTGTCTGTTAGTTTTACAATGTCTCCCTCGAAAATTTGCTTGTCGTTTCTGTCGGTTAATCCTGTGAATTGCCCGACAGTTTCTCTATCTACTTCATAATCAACATAATCTGCCCTACTTTGTTCAAATTGATATACTACTGGTAAACCGACTTTGTCTGCATAAAACCCATAAACCCAAGTACCATTTGGCACAAACTTAAATCCTCTGACTTCGTCGGTTGTTTTTGCTCTAAATAAAATTTCTCTCATTTTACCCCCAACACATACTTCTTGAAGTTGTCTTCGCCGATTTTTTTGATTGCGTCCCAAATGATTTCTTCACTGCTTGCATAGATTACGCCTTGTTGTTTATATGTATAAACACCATTAACTTCAATGCTTTCCTCATCTGTTTTAAGTTCTGCATACCACTTTCTTTGTCCACTTTTCCAATCCAATGGCTCACTGTGTTCTTCAATGTAGTAATTGTAAAGTGCTGTGTATTCAATTTGCTTTTTATATTCTTCGGCTTCTTTTGCGGTCTTGAAGCAGTTGCCAGTTAGATAGAGCCATTTGTCATCTCTATCGTTTCTAAACGTATAATGCACCTTAGTACCAAACTCATCAACTAACCAATAACTTTCGCCGCATTGTGGTTTCCAGCGTTTTGGTTGTTCGGCTTCAATTTTCGCCGCTTTCAGTTCTTCTAACTCGTCTTGCAATTCCTTGATTTTGTTTTCGTATTCTTGTTGTGTCATTTTTGTTTTTCCTCCTTATTTCTTTTTTCTTTCAACGCCATCGTGCATTGTCCTCTTTGATACCTTAACTTGCATCCAGCACTTCCGTATTTCATCAAACACTGTTTTCTAAACCGTTCTTCACAAAAGCGTGATAATTTCTGTTCTTTCATTTCTCATTCCCTCCAAGTGTCGTAAATTTCAATTTCTGGCAAATTTGTACACATACGAGTTGTTACTATTAAATCATATCCAACTTTTTCTTTCAATTTTAATAAATCTTCGATACCGTTTAATTCAATAACCACAACCCTTTCTTCTCTTTTGTCGCCAACTTCCCATTTTATTCTTTTAACTTTTGCTCCAAATTCATATGGCAAATCAATATCTTTAAGTATTTCATCATCTGTCATATCGTTAGTAATCCAAGAGTGTGTTCTTGTTACTATAAATTCCATTCTTATTTTCCCTCCATTTCTTTTATTGCTTTTTCTAGCCAATCATTTTTGTAAATCAGTTTTTTTTCATCCCAGTCCGCATATTTGCTTTTCAAATAGTCCCGCAAGATTTCCCGTATTTGTTCACGTTCGGTCGTCTGGTCGTAGCGGTGGTGGCATCGGTCGCAAAGTGTTACTATGTTTTGCTCAATGCCCAGTCCTCCTTGACTGCGTGCGATAAAATGTGCTGTCGGGCTTCCCATTGCTCCACATAATACGCAACCGCCCGCATCTCTCAACCATACCGCTTGTGCTACTTTTTGTGGAATACTGGTTGCTTTTGTCCGTTTACTTTTCATTGTCCAGTTGCTCCTCTATGGCTTCAATTGCAAATCCCAACCCCAAGTCATAACCCATTAAAGTGTTCACTTTTTCAATTTCATAGTTGTCTGCTTCCGTTTTGCCCATTTCTTCAAACACTCTTTTTTTAATGTATTTTTTCCTTGTTTCCAGTTTTTCCAAAATCAATTCCAAATCATCTTTCATTGTTCCACCGCCGTGATTATTGTTTGTCCGTCAATGTATGATACACATATCAGTGTCATACCTTTCTTTTCGCAGATACGCTCCGCTTCCTCAAAAGTGATTTTTTGTGGAATAATTATTTTTTCCATTTTTACCTCCTTTCCAATGGTTTAATTATTCGATAACTTTCCAACTCAATGCTTGATTTCCATTCTTTTAGTTCTTTCATTGACCTATAAAAGTGTTGCATAGTTTCGCCAGTGGTATAAGTAATTTCAATTATACCCCTATAATCGTGTTTTTGCTTTTCCATTTTTACCTCCATTTGACCTATCTCATCAGTTGCGGTGGGTCAGTTCCGCAAGACCGCCGTAGCGGTTTCGATTGTTATTTTTTAATGTTTTGACACCAACACTCATTATTTGAATAAATATCAAATGATGTAATACTATCAACATCAACTGATGTCCAACTTAACTCTTCCTTAGCATATTTAAGCAATTTCTCAAATGACCAACCTGCCATATATCTTCTTGGACTTAAATTATACAATTCTTCTGTATAATATTTACCATCTTCCTGATACCATGCCCTTATTTTAATATTTTTGTTCATTTTTTTACCTCCATATCCTTTTTTCTAGGATACTATATATTACAACATTAAAATATGTTTGTCAAACATTTTTAACAAGTTTTTTTTATTTTATTTCATCAAAACATAACTGGTTCTTGTCAATTTTATTGCTTCCATACAGCCACCAATTAAACACATCTTCGCCATTTTTCCAAGTGCGATTTGTATCAACTGGCATATCTTTAAGCATTTTGTCAAATGTCCTAATATAAAGTTCTTTCATTTTTGGATAGCGTGCAAACTGCAACTCACGATATTTAAGAGTGGCATTTGGACAACCAATACAACCAATTCGTTTGAAACCCATATCATATAATTTGCAATAAGGCAATTTTCGACTGTGGATAAATTCCCATACATCATCGTCAGTCCAGTCAATGATTGGATTGACAACAAACTTTCCTTTCAAAGCACAATGTTCAAATTGTCTGCGTTCATCGTCATTATCATTAAACAACATACGCTCACTTGAAAATTGTTCAAACGGTTTGCGTGTATTCTTTCTGCGAACGCTTTCAGCCCAACG
>Ga0310690_10002789_pt1 | contig 27638 bp, 25 predicted proteins | sample AusTroGonzalo_MG_2_FD_207661 | JGI IMG/M metagenome (GOLD analysis project Ga0310690, IMG submission 207661) | Bovine rumen microbial communities from tropical cattle in Woodstock, Queensland, Australia - Gonzalo_04 (v2) (version 2) | ecosystem: Host-associated > Mammals > Digestive system >...
AAAGGTACGACGGCCTTTGGCGAGGGGTTGCTCTGTGAGGTGCTGAAGGAAACGGAGAAGCGCATCGGGCGCACCAAGAATGAAGATGGCATCGTGGCCATCGATCTCGACCTGTTGGCCTACGACGACCAGCGGCATCACCTGAAAGACTGGAGCAGAGACTATGTCAAGAACTTATTGAATGAACTATGAAGAAACTGCTCATTATCACCGCTTTATTCATTCTAAGTGTATCTGCTTTTGCCCAGCGTTTTGAGGATTATTTCGAAGACCGCACCCTGCGCCTCGACTACACCTTTGCGGGCGATGACTGCCACCATCAGATCTATGTCGACGAACTCGTCAGCCTGCCCCATTGGTACGGTCGCAGACAACGGCTGTCGGAACTGCCCCTGCGCGGCAACGGACAGATTACCGTGCGTTCCAAGCGCGACAATGTGGTCATCTACCGCCACTCGTTCTCTACCCTTTTCCAGGAATGGTTGGCAACCGACGAGGCCAAGCACACGCCCAAATCATTTGAGAACGTGTTCCTCGTGCCTTTCCCGAAAGATTCGGTGGAAATCAAGGTGGAACTGTTCGACTATCACGATGAAGTGGTCAATTCGCTGACGCATACCGTCAATCCCAAGGATATCCTGATCCGCAAAACCGGCGAACGCAGCGTGACGCCCTACGACGTGCTGCATCAGGCCGCCGACACTTCACGCTGCATCCGTATCGCCTTCGTGGCAGAGGGCTATACGAGCGATGAAATGGGTAAATATCTCAACGACTGTCAGAAAGCCATCGGATCGCTCTTCAACCACGAGCCCTTCAAATCGATGCAAGACCGCTTCAACATCATCGCCATGAAGTCGGTATCGGAAGAATCGGGCACCAGCGAGCCCTCAAAGGGCATCTGGAAACACACGGCCCTCGGTTCCCACTTCGACACCTTCTACAGCGACCGCTATCTGACCACGCTCCATCTGAAACAACTGCACGACCTGTTGGCAGGCACGCCCTACGAGCATATCATTATTCTGGTGAATACCGATCATTACGGTGGTGGCGGCATCTACAACTCGTATAATCTTAGTTATACGGGCGACCCGCATTTCCTGCCGGTAGTGGTGCATGAGTTCGGCCATTCGTTCGGCGGTCTGGGCGACGAGTATGCCTACGGCAACGACGATCCCATGTACTTTGCCGACACCGAGCCTTGGGAGCCCAATCTCACTACAAAGTGCAATTTCATCGGTAAATGGGAGAATCTCGTAGCCGAAGGAAAGGCCGGTTTCATCGAGGGCGGTGGCTATCTGGAGAAAGGTGTCTGGCGCGGCTTTGAGAACTGCCGTATGCGCACCAACGAAGAGCCCGAGTTCTGCCTTGTCTGTCAGCAGGCCCTCGTCAAACTCATCGACTTCTATACCAAGTAGTGATCTGATTACAGGGCATCCAGGCGGTCGGAATACAGGATTGTGGCCTCCTCGCTAAGTTCGTCATCCGTCATGTCCACCAGCGGATGAATATCCATCACCTCAAGATTGATACCAATACGGTTCATGTTCTGATTCGTATAGGTGAGTTGTGCCCCGAACAGGATGATGGTCCACGAAATCTGCACCCACAGCATGAAGAGCGGCAGGGCGGCAAACGAACCGTAGATGGCATTATAGCCCGTCACCCAGATCTGCGAATGGATATACACAATCTGCAGCGCCTGCATGCCCACACCGGCCAGGATGCCCGGAATAATGGCGCACGAGGGTTTCACCCGCGTGTTGGGCATGTAGATATAAAGGCCAATGAAGATGAGCGACAACAGGATATAGGGCGACGCATCGAGCAGATAGCGCACCACAGGCCCCAACAGTTCGTAACTGCTCATCCGCTCGGCAAAGGCCGCCAGATAGAACGACAGACCCGTCGACACCACCGCCAGGATCGGCAGAAGCAAGAACACCGCCAGATAATTCGTAAACGAGCGGATGATGGGGCGCGAATTGCTCACCTGCCAGATCTGGTTGAAGGTCTCCTCCACATTATTCATCAGCATCAGCACGGTATAGAGCATGAATATCAGACCGATACCCAGGAAAATGCCGCTCTTGGTATGGATCAGATAACTGTTCACAAAGCCGATGATGGTCTCTGCCGCCTGAGGCTGCGACGAGAGGGTATCGCGAAACCACACCTCTATATATTTATTATAGCCGAAGCCCCTTGCAATGGCAAAGATCACGGCCACAATGGGAACAATAGCCAGGAGAGTGGAATAAGTCAGCGCCGACGCCTGGGCCATGACACGCTTACCCGTAAAGAAACGGATGGTCAGACTAAGCGTATGATAGATATTGCTCAAAGTGCGGTTCGCCATAACAAAACAATAAAAAAAGCACTGCCCCTATAAGCCGGGTTCTGTTCCCCCGAAAGGGAGCCTGTCATTTATCTACTCCATGAGTCACCCCATGGCTCTAGCGTTCTACCCTCCATCGTTTACTCGGGCGGGCAACCCTCAGACGATGGTATACATGAACTTGCAGTCCCCAGTCGGCACAGCCTGATGATCACCCATCAACTGGTGGTCTCTTACACCACCTTCTCACCCTTACCCACTCCAGGGGCGGTTATTTTCTTCTGCCGGCACTTACTGTCACCAATAACTTCTACTTTCAGAAGTGGGGCGCCCTATACTGCCCGGACTTTCCTCTCGTACGCTGGGTACCAGCGACAGGCCGGAGCAGTGCTTTCAATTTTATAGAATAGTTGCAGATCAGAGATCCTCGTAGTTCTGCACGTTAAATGTCGAGGTCGACATGTTACCCGTTTCGTATCCCTTCTTCAGCCAGCGCTTACGCTGATCGGAAGTACCGTGGGTGAACGATTCGGGCGTGGCCCTACCCTGTGCCTTCTTCTGCAGCCAGTCGTCGCCGATGGCCTTAGCCAGTTCAAGGCCCTTCTCCAGGTCGCCATACTCCATCGAGTGGTTCATGGCATCCTCATAGTGCGCCCATACACCGGCATAATAGTCGGCCAGCAGTTCCAAGCGCACGCTGATCTGGTTGGCACGCACCTTATCGGTCTGGTTCATGGCCTGATGCGCCTTACCCAGGATGCCCAGCGAATTCTCCACATGGTGGCCGATCTCATGGGCAATCACGTAGGCGTAGGCAAAGGTGTTACCCTCCACGCCCAACTGACGCTTCATCTGCGTAAAGAACGACAGGTCGATATATAGTTTCTGGTCGCCAGAGCAGTAGAATGGTCCTACGGCTGCTGAGGCAGAACCGCAGGCAGAGTTCACCTGATTGCTGAACAGCACCAGTGTCGGCGGTTCATAGGTACGTCCCATCTCCTGGAACACCTTTGTCCACACATCCTCGGTAGAAGCGAGAATCTGCTTACACTCGGTAGCCAATTGCTGCTCCTCCTCGGTAAAACTCTCAGGATCGACACTTTCCGTACGAGCCGACATCTGCTCTTGGGCAGCCTGAAGACCAGCGGAAACGGGGTCGCCACCACTCATCCAGGCAAACAGCGCAGCCACGATGATGGCACCGATACCACCGATACCGGCTTTGGCACCACCGCTCATACCACGACGATCTTCTACATTACTACTTTCTCTTCTTCCTGTTAATTTCATTGCTATTATAACTTTTGGTTGATAATATGCCGCAAAATTACACAAAAGTTTTCAAACTCTAAAACTTTTCGCTGCTTTTTTATTCTCACGCTCAAAACAACACAAGAAAATGTGCCTATAATTTTGCATTTTAAGGATAATGTCGTACCTTTGCAAACAAGTATTACTAAACAATGAAAATTAATCTATAAGGGATATGAAACAAAACAGACTTTGGCTGATAGCCGCCAGCATCGCCATCTACGGTGCAATGGTCATGACCTCGTGTTCTACCGACGACATCCCCGCTGGGCCGACTGACGAGGTGGACATCCAACTGCAAAAGATGACGCTGCGCGAAAAGGTGGGACAACTGTTCTACGTGCGCCCCGAGTGTCTCGACACCAATATCCATTTCAATCTGGTCAGCACCGTGGACAATAGTGCCGACGACATCAAGAAAATCAAGTTGCAGGCCGTGAACGCCACGATGCTGGGCGTCAACAAGAAATACCCCGTGGGCGGCATCATCCTCTATGCCCATAACATCGAAGACGAGGCACAGTTGGCGGCGTTCATCCCACAGATTCGCGCCCTGAAAGGCTCACCACTGCTCTGCATCGACGAGGAAGGTGGTCGCGTGGCCCGCATCGGCAACAATGACAACTTCATGGTAGAGAAATTCGAGTCGATGGGCGCCATCGGTGCCACGGGCGATCCGCAGAATGCCTACTACTGTGGCAACACCATCGGCACCTATCTGAAGAAATACGGCTTCGACATCGACTTCGCCCCCGTGGCCGACGTGAACACCAACCCCGAGAACATCGTCATCGGTGCCCGTGCATTCAGCGACGCCCCCGAGGTGGCCGCGCCGATGGTTGTCAACTACCTACAGGGGCTGAAGGATGCCGGTGTGACGGGCTGCATCAAGCATTTCCCCGGTCATGGCGACACCAAGGCCGACACGCATTTCGGCTATGCGCAGAGTCTGAAGACGTGGGAGCAGATGAAGGGCTGTGAGATGATCACCTTCAAGGCAGGCATCCAGTGGGGAGCGCAGTTGATTATGACGGCCCACATCGCCACGCCCAACGTCACGGGTTCCGACATCCCCGCCACCATGTCGTCGGTCATCCTACAGGATAAACTACGTGGCGAACTGGGCTACCAGAACATCATCATCACCGACGCGATGGAGATGGGAGCCATCACCAAGCAGTATACCAATGGCGAGGCCGCAGTCGGTACGCTCCTGGCCGGTGCCGACATCGTGCTGGGTCCGCAGAACTTCGTGGAAGCCTTCGATGCCGTGGTCAAAGCCGTAGAGAACGGCCGACTCAGCGAACAGCGCATCAATCAGAGTGTGCGTCGCGTATTGAAACTGAAAAAGCAAATAAGAAATGTGTAGACTCGAGGAGGTCGCAAAAAAGGTTTTTTTGTAACCGGCAGCAAGAACCCCTCTAGTATGACACCAAAACATGTTTAGTATCATAGTAAAGGGGCTTTAGTGTCGGGGTATTTCACTTCGCTTTATATTTTCCGAAAGTTCCAAGAAAAATGAATGTTTTTTTATTTATTTCTATCCCGTAAATTTGGATATTTCAGATATTTAATGTATCTTTGCCATCGAAATAACTATACTAATAATTCAAAACAATGAAACAAAACAATCTGGAAATGAAAAAGATTTTAGTAATGGTCGTAGCCGCCATGATGGCTGTCGTGGGTGCAAATGCCCAGCACAGGGAAGGTGATTTAAGTATCCAGCCCCGAGTAGGTGTCACATTTTCTACCTTAACAAACACTGATGACGCCAAGATGAAAGTCGACATCGCCTATGGCGTGGAGTTTGAAGACTACATTACCGATCAATTCAGTGTGGCTGGTGGTGTATTATTCACTAATCAGGGTACAAAATACAGTGATGACAACAGCACTTTCAACAACTATTATTGCGCTGTACCCTTGACGGCAAACTATTATGTATTGCCAGGATTGGCTCTGAAGGCCGGTTTACAACCAGCCTATAGGGTGAAGACGAACCTGAAGGTTAACGGTCAGAAGTATGATGTCGACAAAGCCTTGGATATTCTTTTCCAGGATACAGATGTCAAGATGAACAAATTCGATCTCTCCATTCCCGTTGGTCTCTCTTATGAGTACAATGGTTTAACCCTCGATGCCCGCTACAATTTCGGTGTGACGAAACTGTTCTCCGGCGTTGATGATACGGTTCGTAATCAGGTCATCACGATTACGTTAGGCTATAAATTATAGTAAATAAAAACTGACGCACTCAATCGGGTGCGTCAGTCTTTTTGTTTGGTTATTCGTATTTACTTCTTCAGTTTATACTTGTGTAGTTTCAGCATCTGGTCGGCATAGCGGTAACCGAGGGTGCGCATACCTTCGGTGCTGAAATGGAACTGGTCGCCTGTGCTCTCACAATCCTGCGAGGAGATGATGTAGGAGTTGGGCAACGTCTTAGGCAGGTTTGGCAGGATATCTACATTGAACCGCCAGCATACTCCACCCTGCTCCTGGTGCTTCAGTTCGCCTGCGAGAAGGGGCACGTCTTTGGGATTGAGACCGAGGCCGGTACAGAGGTCATGATAGATCTTGGCTACACGCTCCGGCCACTTGGGGTCGTCGGAATTCGATTCGCCCTGATGGATGAGGATGCCCTTGATGACACCGTCCTTCATGGCGATGCGCGCCATATCGACCAGCCGCTGGTAGGGATTGCCGTCGTATTGCTTGACGATGGCCTTCATCCAGTCGCGCTCGTTGTCGATATACGCCTTGTAGTCGTCCTTGTCCCAGAGTTCGATCTTGGCACCTGCAACAGACACGTTGATGACACCGATACGATATTTCTCGTCGATACGTTCAATCATCTTACGTCCGAAGAAATCGACAGGCCCCATGTTGTTGCCTTCACGACAGATAGGCGGAATGGCCGTGTACCAATGGCCCATCTCACGCTCCTTGCGCGGCATATCGACCGCAGCGAGGAACTGGAAACGCGGGTCATTAAAGTCCTTGTCCTGTTCGGCTGGACGTGCACCGGCTTCCATGTTCGACTGTCCGAAACAGAGGAATATATGGAAGTTCTTGTCGGGCTTGCCTGCCTGCACCACCAGCGGCATGAAGAGTGCCGCCAGCAATACGATACTGAAAAACGTTCTTTTCATTGTGTATAGAACTTAGTTGTTGACGGAGCCTCCGACGATATCGAGCAGTTCGGATGTGATTGCCTGCTGACGGCTCTTGTTGTACTGAAGGTTCAGTTCGCGCAGCAACTCATCGGCATTGTCCGTAGCGGTCTGCATGGCAACCATACGGGCGGCATGCTCCGACGCATTCGAATCGAGCAGGGCCGTATAGAGCGACAGATGGGCCAGTTTAGGAAGAAGTTGCGAGAGCACGGTATCCATATCAGGCTCAACGATGAAGTTGTCGTTCAGGGGCTTCACCTCTTCCTGTTCACGGGTTGTCTCACGCTCGCCACGCTTCTTCAGATATTCCTGCGACTCCCTGGTGGCAATCGTCGAGGTTAGGTCGCGCTCATGGTCGGCATTCAGTTCCTCTTCGACATCGATGGGCAGGAAGGTCTTGCGGGTGAGCACCTGTGAACCGGCACTCTTGAAGTGATGATAGATGAGTTCCACCTTGTCGATCTCACCATCCGCAAATTTCTTTCCCAGTTCCTTCGCAATCTCGATACACTGCTGCACATTGGGCTTGTCGGCCAAGGCAGAGAATTCGCCCTGCACCTTCAGTCCCATCTTCTGTGCCTTCTCATAGACCTTGCGGCCAATGGGATAGATCTCGACATTCTCACGACCGATGGTCTTGTCGTATTCGTCGACGGCATGCAACATCATCTTGATGGTGTTGGCATTGAAACCGCCACAGAGCGACGAGTTGGACGTGAAGACCACAAGGGCAGCCCGTTTCACGGGGCGCTCCTGGTCGAAGATGGTCTGAGACTCGGCCTCGGCAGCAAGAAACGACTTGAGGATGTGCTCCAGCAATTCTTCGTAAGGCAGCATGTTCTGAATAGCCACCTGTGCGTGATGCAGTTTGCTGGAAGCCACCATCTTCATAGCCGACGTGATCTTGCGCGTGGAGTTGACAGAGGCGATGCGGCCTTTGATTTCTTTCAAACTTGGCATGTTCTCTTATTTATAGGTTCCGGCGATGTCGGCCATGACAGCCTCGATCTTGTCAGTCGTCTCGTCGTCGATCTTACCGCTGGCAAGCGTCTCAATGACCTCGGGATTCGCACTACGCAGTTTATCGAGGAACTGATCCTGGCACTCGCGCACCTTGTCGATAGGTACCTCGCGCATCAGACCGTGCACACCACAATAGAGGATGGCAATCTGCTCACCGACGGGCATCGGGCTGTACTGCGGCTGAATGAGCAACTGGTTGTTCTTACGACCGCGGTCGAGCGTCATCGCCGTCACGGCATCCATATCGCTGGAGAACTTCGAGAAGGCCTCCAACTCACGATACTGTGCCTGGTCGATCTTCAGCGTACCGGCCACCTTCTTCATGGACTTGATCTGTGCCGAGCCACCCACACGGGATACCGAGATACCCACGTTGATAGCCGGACGGAAACCCTGGTTGAAGAGGTCGCTCTCCAAGAAGATCTGACCGTCGGTGATGGAGATTACGTTCGTGGGGATATAAGCCGACACGTCGCCAGCCTGCGTCTCGATGATAGGCAGGGCGGTCAATGAACCACCACCCTTCACATGACCCTTCATGCACTCGGGCAGGTCGTTCATCTGCTCGGCCACCTCCTGCTGTTCGTTCATCTTGGCGGCACGCTCCAACAGACGGGAGTGCAGGTAGAACACATCGCCTGGATAGGCCTCACGTCCGGAAGGACGGCGCAGGATCAGCGACACCTCACGATAGGCCACAGCCTGCTTCGACAGGTCGTCGTAGACCACGAGTGCAGGCAGACCTCTGTCGCGGAAGTACTCACCGATGGCGGCACCGGCAAACGGTGCATAATACTGCATGGCAGCGGGATCGGCAGCCGTGGCAGCCACCACAATGGTGTAAGGCATGGCACCGTGCTCCTGCAACGTCGACACGAGGGCAGCAACGGTACTGGCCTTCTGACCGATGGCCACATAGATACAATAGACAGGCTTGCCTGCCTCATAGAAACTCTTCTGGTTGATGATGGTATCCACGGCGATGGCGGTCTTACCCGTCTGACGGTCGCCGATGATGAGTTCGCGCTGTCCACGACCGATGGGGATCATCGAGTCGATGGCCTTCAGACCAGTCTGCAGCGGCTCCTTCACGGGCTGACGGTAGATCACACCAGGGGCCTTACGGTCGAGCGGCATCTCGAAAGCATCGCTCAGATCGATATCGCCCTTGCCGTCGATAGCCTGTCCCAGCGGGTTGATCACACGGCCCAGCATGTTGTCGTTGACACGGATTGAGGCGATACGCTTGGTACGCTTCACCACCATGCCCTCCTTGATGCCCGACGTGCCACCCAGCAGCACACAACCCACGTTGTCTTCCTCGAGGTTCATCACGATGGCCATCGTGCCGTTCTCAAACTCCAGCAACTCGTTAGCCTCTGCATTGCGCAGTCCGTAGATACGGGCCACACCGTCGCTGACGGTCAGTACGGTTCCCACCTCGTCGAACTTCTCGGCGCTGGAGATACCCTTCAACTGATCAATCAGCACCTGGGACACTTCGCTTGGTTTAATCTTATCTGACATTTTTACTATTTCTTTAAAGTATTAAGTATTGAGTTGAGTTTCGACTTGACACTCGCATCCATACGGTAGGTGTCGTATTCGAGGATGAAGCCACCGATGATATCGGGATCCACCTCGGTCTCAAACTCCACAGTTCCATTAGTCTTGCTCTCCACCATCTGACGCATCTTCTGCTCGGTAGCAGGCGAAACGGCAGCGGCAGTGATCAGTCTGCCACGGATGACGTTCTTCTGTTGACGATAGAGCGTGACGTATGAATGGGCGATGAATTGCATCACGTTCTCGCGGTCTTCCTTCAGTACGAGACCGATGAAGGCCTTGGTCAGTTCACAGGGCTTCTCGCCGACAGCGGTCAGCAAGAGCGTCTGCTTCGTGTCCTTCGAGAGCATCGGGTTGTCAATCGTCTGCCTCAGTTGCGGCACCTGAGCATAACTCTTTGCCAATGTCTGCATCTCCGTGTAGACATCAGTCTCGATCTTCGCATCAGTAGCACTCTTCAGCAAGGCTCTGGCATAACGAACCGATATGACTCCTATATCCATACGCAATCACTAATTAACAGAGACCTCATCCAGCATACGGTCGATCAAATCCATCTGCGCCTTGTCGTCCTTCAGGTTCTGACGAAGCACCTTCTCGGCAATCTCGACGCTGAGGATAGATACTTGCTTGCGGATATCGGCAATGGCGGCTTTCTTCTCCTGCTCGATGGCGATGCGGGCATCCTCCATCAGTCGGGCTCCTTCCTGTCGCGCCTTATCCTGGGCTTTCTCTACAATGGCATCGCGGGTTTCGGCAGCCTCCTTCAGAATCTGAGCCTGCTTCTCACGAGCCTCCTGCAAGATGGATTCACCTTCTTTCTGTATATTGGCAAGTCGTTCGTTGGCCTCATGCGCCTTGCGCAACGAGTCGTCGATGAAAGCCTGACGCTCCTTCACCATATCCGTGATGACGGGGAATCCGAACTTCCACAACAGGAAGAACACCACGAGGAACGTGATGGTCATCCAGAACAGCAGACCAGTACTCGGAATCAATAAATCCATAAACTAGATGTATTTACAATTTACAAATTTACTATTTACAATTTATTTGACAATATAATCATCGTCAAATTGTAAATCTTTAAATGCAGAGGAATGCGATCACGGCTGCGAAGAGGGCCACACCCTCAATCAGGGCAGCAGCAACAATCATGTTCGTGAACAGTTTGTTCATCACTTCCGGCTGACGGGCCATAGCATCCATAGCCTGACCACCAATCTTACCAATACCAAGACCTGCGCCAATGGCTGCGAGACCTGCGCCTACTGCGGCACCCAATTTTGCAACACCTTCTGCTGCTAATAATGCTGTAATCATAATCTTTTAGTTTTAAATTGTTTATTAATAATTTTCAGTTTTATTCATGTTCCGGTTCTACCCTTGCCAAGCCGATGAATACGGCCGAGAGCATGGTGAACACCATTGCCTGGATGAAGCAGACCAAGCACTCGAGGCACATCATGAAGATACTCATGATCACACTCAGAGCCGACATCGACAACTGTACGGCCACCGTCTGGGTAGCCACCAGGAAGATGATACACATGATGGCCACCGCGATGGCGTGACCGGCCATCATGTTGGCAAAAAGTCGGATCATCAGGGCGAATGGCTTCGTGAAGATACCCACGAACTCAATCACGGGAATGATGGGAATCGGAGCCTTGAGCCAGGTGGGCACATCGGGCCAGAAGATGTCCTTCCAGTAGTGCTTGTTGCCCGAGAACTGCACGATCAGGAAGGTGCAGAGGGCCAGGAAGAACGTCACGGCGATATTTCCCGTCACATTACCTGAACCTGGTGGGAAGGGAATCAAGCCCATCACATTACACGTGAAGATGAAGAAGAAACAGGTGAGCAGATAGGGGGTGTATTTCTCGTAGCCCTTCCCTACGCCCGGCTTGATGATCTCATCCACCACGTACATCACGAGCATCTCGATGAAACCGACGAATCCGCCTGGTGCACGGTCCGAGGCCTTGCGGTTCTTATACCAGCGGGCACTCAGCAGAATGCAGCACAACAGAATCGCCACATTGATGAACATCACGGCCACCGTCTTGGTGATCGACAGGTCGAGCACGGGCTCACCATTCTCCACGATTTTACCGGCGTTGTCACCTTCGGTCGCAATGGCCAGATTGTAAGGTCCCTGGCGCAGTCCGTTGGCATCGGCATGATGCTCGAACTGAGACGAGCAGAACACATGCCAGCCGGTGGAACTGTTGACGATGATGGGTAGCGGGATGACCAGCGACTTCCCTTCTCCGAAGTCGGTCACATGCCAGTCGTGCGAGTCCTTGATATGCTCAAGCACCACCTCCTTGGCCGAGAAGTCTTCCGCCGCCATCGCAGGCACCAATGCCAGCACCAACAGTGCAACGCTAAGCAGTCGTTTGATGTGATTCATTATTTACGTTACTTAATGTCTTAATTTCAGTGTTATCACCATCGATATCGCGTACATTATTATAAATGCGACGGCGAAACGAATGGCATCTTCTCTATTCTCCGTGAAGCAAACGTAGAGCCCGACAACCGTTAGGACGAGCAACATACGTATCGTTGCCATGATCAGATAGAAGTGGACCAGATGGTCGGGCGACTGTCGCTTGACAATGTCATAGCCCTTCACGTAGGCCACACCTAACAGGGTGAAGAAAAGAATGGAAAGAACGATCTCGATGACCATCACGCCTGTCTCTCAACACAGAGCGATACCTGATTCTTCTGAACCTCCACAAACCCGCCCTGTATGGGCAGTTGCTTCCCGTCATACTCCACCACCCCTTTCGTCAGGATGGAGATGATGGGCGCGTGGCCGGTCAGTATCTCAAAGTTCCCCTGTGCGCCGGGCACCTTCACACTCTCCACCTCACCAGTGAATTCTATCCTTTCGGGCGAAACTATCTTCAACTTCAACATATTGTAAATTTACAATTATTTCAATTTACGATTTACAATTTACAATTTAGCCTTTCGCAGCCTCCAACAGTTTCTTGGCCTTCTCCTTGGCATCATCGATCGTGCCGACATTGAGGAAAGCCTGTTCGGGCAGGTCGTCCACCTCGCCATCGAGGATGGCGTTGAAGCCCTTGATGGTATCCTCGATGGGCACCATTACGCCGGGCAGACCCGTGAACTGCGAAGCCACAGAGAACGGCTGCGACAGGAAACGCTGCACACGACGGGCACGGTTCACCGTCAACTTATCCTCATCCGAGAGTTCGTCCATACCGAGGATGGCGATAATGTCCTGCAGTTCCTTATAGCGCTGCAGAATCTCCTTCACACGCTGGGCACAGTCGTAGTGTGCCTTACCCACAATCAGCGGGTCGAGAATACGTGAGGTAGAACCCAGCGGATCCACAGCCGGATAGATACCCAACTCGGCAATCTTACGGTCGAGCACCGTTGTTGCATCCAGGTGGGTAAACGTCGTAGCAGGAGCAGGGTCGGTCAAGTCGTCGGCAGGCACATATACGGCCTGTACCGAGGTGATAGAACCCGTCTTCGTAGAGGTGATGCGCTCCTGCATCGTACCCATCTCAGAGGCCAGCGTGGGCTGATAACCCACAGCCGAAGGCATACGACCCAGCAGAGCAGACACCTCAGAACCAGCCTGAGTGAAACGGAAGATATTATCGATGAAGAACAGGATATCGGCTGCACCGCCATCCTTTCCGCCAGCATCGCGGAAGCCCTCGGCCACCGTCAGACCCGACAAGGCCACCGAGGCACGGGCCCCAGGAGGCTCGTTCATCTGACCATACACCAGTGTGGCCTGACTCTTCTTCAGTTCCTCGGGATCCACGAGACTCAGGTCCCATTTCCCTTCGTCCATTGCCTGACGGAACTTCTCACCGTAACGGATTACACCGCTCTCGATCATCTCACGGATCAGGTCGTTACCCTCACGGGTACGCTCTCCCACTCCGGCGAACACCGAGAAACCGTTGTGTCCCTTGGCAATGTTGTTGATGAGTTCCATGATAAGTACCGTCTTACCCACACCGGCACCACCGAAGAGTCCGATCTTACCACCCTTCATGTAAGGCTCCAGCAGGTCGATCACCTTGATACCCGTTGCCAAGATCTCTTTCTTCGTCGAGAGTTCCTCAAACGAAGGTGCCTCACGGTGGATGGGATAGGCTCCCGTCATGTCGAGTGGGTTCATACCGTCGATGGGCTGTCCGATCACGTTCAGCATTCGACCTTTAATCTGATCACCGGCAGGCATCACGATTGGTGTACCCATGGGGATGGCCTCCAGTCCGCGATGCAGACCGTCGGTATTGTCCATCGCCACGCAGCGCACCGTATCCTCGCCGATGTGCTGCTGCACCTCGACAATCAGGTCGCGCCCGTCGCCACGATCAATCCTAAGAGCATCATGGATTTTCGGCAGTACTTTCTCAGCCTCCTGTCCCTCGGTATCGAAATAGACATCGATGACAGGGCCGATAATCTGCGAAATGTGTCCAGTTAATTGTGACATACACTATAAATTTAAGTAATTATTCGGTTTTAATCAAGTCGATTGCAAAATTAGTCAAAATAATCGGAACAAAAAAACTTTTCGCCGTAAAATTCCTAAAAAAAACATTTCCGGCGCAACCTTCCCCCCTGACCAATTATATGCGCTTAGTTTTTCAACTGAATCTTCACGACGGAACCGCTTTTCTGCCCCATCATGTCGCTGTCAGTTGTACACTCCATCGACTTCACCCAGAGATCGTCGTCCAGTTCGTAATTCGACTTCTCGCTGATGTCGATTTTCAAAAGTCCGCTGTCGAGCACCGTGTCGATGTTTTCCTTGATCATGGCAGCCTGTTGGGGCGCTGTCCTCTCCACCTGTTTGAGAATAAAGGCCTTCAAATCCTCACGGCTCATGTCCGTCTTGGCTGAAGCACCGATCTTCTTGCCTGTGACGAGCCAGATGCGCTTCAGCGTCAGCATGTTATTGTCGTAGGTATCCTGCATGCCGCTGGTGATGGTACGTCCGAAGAGTGCCAGAGGCGAGGAACTGAGCGTCATGCTCTGCGTCAAACGCTCAGGAGAAATCTCATTATTGAGTTGTTCCTGAAGTTGCTCTTTCTTCATCACCTGCGAGATCTCGGGTGCCGCCTCAAACAACTCGTCGATGAGTTTGTTGGCAGTAGCCTGCGTTTTCTCCTTCACTTCTTCGTAGTTGATGATACTAAGCACCTTACCCTCCTTATTGAGGCGCAATTGCACCTTGCAGCCATTCAACATCTGCTCACTGAGAGAGGCCATTCGGCTCAACAGGTTCTCACCATCACCGTCGCTTTTGAAATCGGTCGTTTCCATCGTCATCTCGTACCCATCGGGCGTCTCCTTGGTGATGGTATACTTGTGATCGACGTTCATGGTCACCGTCTGTCCCGTCGCTGTGGCGGTAGTCGTAACAGAATAGGTTTTCACCAGGCCCTTCTTGAGTGCAGGCGTTACTTTGATACTTTGTCCGAAGACAGTTACAGCCATCATCAGGCCAATGCTGAGTGCAAATACTTTTTTCATTTCGTTTCTGATTGATTGTAGTTATGATAATCTGTTAATTAGCGCATAAGGGCGATGTTGTAGTTGAGGTAACGGGGATTGCCGGTGACGTCTTCGAGCACCCGGATAAAGGGCGGGAAGTTGACCGTTTCCTGCTGGGCGACACCCTTGGTCTCCATCATCACAAGACCTTCGGCAGGCGAATGGAAGGTGTCGATCTCGAAGAACTGTCCCTTCCAGATGAAACTCTGACGTTTCTTCTTGATGGTGGCACGATAGGGATCGGCCTGCTGAAGCATCTGCTCGTAGAGGTTGTTGTCAATCTGACGCTCCGTCTCGATATCCTCTGTGTCGGAGATACGTTTCTTCGATCGGTGCACATTCACTACCTTACCACCGCTGAACACTCGGCGGCGCAGGCGTACCTCACAGCCAGGCTCGGCCACCAGATAGGTCTGGGTGATCTCACTCTCCGAACATTCGGGAATCTCGCCCACAATCTCCACACGGAAGATCCGTTCATCCTGAACAGGTTGCGGCAGACCAACCACCTTCGAGATCTCCTTCAACACACGGTTCAGTTTGTTCTCGAAGTCATCGTGGTTGTTGATGACACGCAGATGGGGATGTCCCGTCCAGGCCTTGATGACCTTCTTATCGAGTTCGCGGGCCACACGCAGGCCTTCTTCATTGGCCTGTTCATAGCGGGTGGCATTCGTCGCTGTGGTATAATACTGCTCTGCACCATCGGCCGCACTCACCAGATGGAGCACGGCATCATAACGCTCCAGCAGTTCATTGGTGTTGGTACCGGCCATCGCCGTAATCTCCTGCCATTCCTCGGGTTTGATATAGGCCGAGATATCCATCGTACCGCGGTCGCAGACAATCAGTACAGGCTTGGAGCAGACCTCCGCCAAGGCGCGGAACTGATCCTCGAGAGCCAACTGCGTCTCAAGGATGGCGCGCTCGCCTTGATAATAAAGGTCGCGATTGGGCGTGAGGTAGTTCCAGCCCGCCGTACTGTAGATGGTTGGCACCTCAGGCACATTAAACACCTTATAACCGAATCCGGAGAAATATTCCGTGATCTTTACCAAAGCAGTGGTCTTACCGGCACACGGACCACCCGTCAGTACGATTTTCTTAATGTCAGGCATATTATAACAAATTGAGTTCGAGCCAGAGGATGGCGAATCCCACGAGCCAGCCTACCAGAACCTTGGGCGAGATATTCTTGAGATACCAGCCCAACTTGACATGCTCCATCTTCATCAGGGCGATGCCACTGGTAGACCCCACCGACAACAAACAACCACCCACAGCGGTGGAGAAGGCAATGGTGAGCCAATAGGCACCATTGACCACGAAGTTGCTCATATAATCGGCATCGGCCCAACGGCCCAAACGGTGATATTCCAAGACGGGATAGAGCGAGATATCGCTGATGGCGATGGTAAACGTATCCACCAGACTGGAGAGTAGTCCGGAGATGGCACCTACGATCCAGATGTTATGGATGTGATAGTCGATCCAGGAAGACACGTCGCCGAAGACGCCCGTCTCCATCACCACACCCATACCCAGCATGATACCCATCACAAAGAGCATCTGCTGGATGGCCCCGTATTTCATGGCTTGGGGCGTGCGACGCTCCGACATGCGGTCGGCCAGCATCAGTTTGTGATTAAAGGCCTCGTTGACCACCCATAGCACACTCAGCACACAAAGGGCACCGAGGAAGGGAGGCAGTTTCGTAATATTATGGAAGGTAGGAATGAACCACAGTCCACCGATACCGACAAACAGCATCAGCACGCGCTGCCAAGGACTCAGATTGGTCTCGTCACCACGATAGGGCATTGGCGACCACTGGGTGTCAAGGCTCTCTGGCAACTGAATATTGATCATAATGGTTGGTATGACCCACGCCACAATAGCCGGCAATGCGAGATAGGCAGAGAAGTGCGTGGCAGTGACGGCACCGTTTCCCCACAACAGCAAGCCCGTAGGATCGCCTATCACGGTGAAGCAACCACCGCAACAGGCTGCTATCACGATGGCGCTGCCTATCAGCATGCGCTGCCGTCTGTTCTGCACGATACCACGCATGATGACCAGCATCATCGTGGCCGTTGTGAGGTTATCCAGATTGGCTGAGATGATGAAGGTGGCAATGGTGATGGTCCATAGCAGACGCTTGGGGTTATGGGTCTTAATCCACTTCTGCACAAAGTCGAAACAGCCGTTGTTGTCGAGAATCTCAATGATGGTCATCGTGGCCAACAGGAACATCACGATGCTGGCAGCCCTTCCCACATAATTCAGGAAGATCTCATTGCAGATGTAGAATTTCACGGCACTACTCGAAGATACCTCGCCGGCCAGATAATCGGCATATTCGCGCGGATGCTGTGACATCACGAAATCCGCACCCCAACAAATGTAGATAACCCATCCCACCGTACCCAAGAACATGGCTATGGCGGCCTTGTTGACACCTGTCAGATGACCTGTCGCTATCAGCAGATATCCGAAGAGTAGTAGTAGGACAATGATGAGTGTCATTTCTTCACATTACACTTTCGGGCACAAAATTACAAATAAAAAAAGAAACCTCCAAAACTTTTTCAAAGAATTACTTCTATTTTCAGAACAGTTCTGGTTGTAGGCGTGATACGGAAGGAATTGGCGATGCGATGACCGACCAGCCACAGCACCTGACCACGGGCATCGGTAACCACCATCTGACTGCGCTTGGCCCAGAGGCCCACCTTCCTGTCGGTGAGATAGTCACTCACCAGTTTTGAGCCGCTCATACCAAAGGGAACGAAACGGTCGCCCGACTGGACTGTTCTGATGGTCAAAGGGAATTCTACCTTCTCTTTATCTATTGTCACGTAATCGTCTGATTTTAAAACTTTTACACTATCAGAAAACGAAAATCTAAAAGATACCTTCTCTTGGTATTTATAGACGCCTTCCTCAGGAATCTTCATGGACGATGCCGGTTGATCGAGAGGCGCTACCACCAACGCCCCACGGTCGACATACAACACATGGGTTGTCGAGGAAAACGTCTTCCCTGTCTGCGTCGCCATATTGTCGGCAATTTGCAGAATCTGCGCGGAGGTGAAATCTTTGGGGCGCAACCATTCAAACAGGAAACATTCTGAAGAAGGCAAGTTCTGCAGATCAGTCATCTTAACGGCTTCAGCCTCCCGTCGGTCCGCGGAGCCAATTGCGGGTTGTAACTTTGTTACAAACTTAGAAAGGGCTGATTTCATGGCGTCGTCAAATACCGCTTCCACCTCTTTTAAATAGCCAGCCGTTTTGGCGATATTCTCCGATGATTTCGGCAAAATCTGCTGCATCAGCGGAACCAGATGAAGGCGGATCTTATTGCGCAGCACATCATCCACCGCATTGGTAGAGTCTGTCACATACGATTGACCGATGGAATGGAGATATTCTTCGATTTCCGTCCTACTCAAACACAGGAGTGGACGAACAACAGCCCCGTTCTTCGGACGGATACCCGTAAGACCGTGAATGCCTGAACCATTCATTAGGTTCATCAACAGGGTTTCCACCGCATCATCACGGTGATGGGCCACACAGATGGTATCGGCACCGAGATCCTGGCGCAGTTGTTCAAAATAACGGTATCGGAGTTCACGGGCAGCCATTTCGATGCTCACCTTATGCAAGGCAGCATATTCCTTTGTATCGAAATGAGCACGATGGATGGGGATGTTCTGGGCTGAGCACAGGTCGCAGACGAAAGCCTCGTCGCGGTCCGACTCCTTGCCACGAAGACGGAAGTTACAATGAGCAGCCTCTATCCGGTAGCCCAGTTGTTTCAAGATCAGCAAGAGGGCCACACTGTCGGCACCACCACTCAGCGCCACGATATGCAGACCATCGTGCGAAAGGAGTTGATGCCTCCCGATGAAATCGGCCACTTTACTGTTCACTGCTCACGATTTGCTTTTCACTCCACGTAAAGCACCAATCCTTTGAGGTATTCGCCTTCGGGATGATAAATATTGATAGGATGATCAGCAGGCTGATGCAACTGATGAAGGATACGTACCTTACGACCAGCCTGGGCTGCAGCCGTAAAGACGGCATTGCGGAAATGATCCTTGGTCACGACCTGTGAACAACTGAATGTAAACAGGATACCGCCGGGCTGGATCATCTGGAAAGCCTTGTTGTTCAAACGGGTATAGCCTTTCAGGGCATTATGCAGGGCGCCCCTGTGTTTTGCAAAGGCGGGAGGATCCAGGATAATCAGGTCGTACTGGTTGTCGGCTCCCTCCAGATATTTGAAGGCATCCTCGCAGAAAGCCTGATGACGCGGATCGCCCGGGAAATTCAGTTGTACATTCCTGTTGGTCAGTTCAATCGCCTTGGCACTACTGTCTACGGAATGTACCAGCGTTGCCCCACCCCGCATGGCATAGAAGGAGAAGCCGCCCGTATAACAGAACATATTGAGCACTTTCCTACCCTTGGCGAATTTCTCCAATAAGGAACGGTTCTCCCGCTGGTCGACGAAGAAGCCAGTCTTCTGTCCGCGGAGCCAGTCGACATAGAACATCAGTCCATTCTCGACAGCGGTATTGTCGCCACCACCACCGATAATAAACCCGTTCTCCATCTCGTCCATAAAGGGCAAGGTTGTCTCACTTTTATAATAAACATTCTCTATTCGTCCTTGCATGACCTTCTGCAACTGCTCGGCAATGCTGACTCGACAGAGATGCATGCCAATGCTATGCGCCTGCATCACGGCCGTCTGACCGTAGATATCAATCACCAGTCCAGGCAGGTTGTCGCCCTCGCCATGTACCAGTCGGTAGGTGTTATTATTCGGATTATCGGCCAGTCCGATGGCAATACGCATATTCAGGGCCGACGCCAGACGGGCATACCAGAAATCATCGTCGATGGGAACATCGCGGAAGGTCAGCACACGCACGGCGATAGACCCTTTCTGGAAATGTCCTATCGCAATGAATTGACCCTCATAATTCATGACACGCACCAGATCGCCATCTTCCAGGTTCTCATCAGCCGACTGAATGGCACCGGAGAAAACCCAGGGATGGAAGCGGCACAAACTTTCTTCCTTACCTCTTTTGAGATGCAAGTTCTTCATATAACTTAAACTCTTCTTCTATCTCTAATTCCGTCTGTTCGTCATGGAGTTCGTATTCACCGCTCGTCTTGAGGCTGACCAGTTCCTCATACAGACGGATACAGGCCCACGCATCGATTGCAGCATACGTCATTTGCTTATCCTGAAGCACATCGCGCTCCCAGTTCGAGAGACGCTCCGCCTTGCTGATCCGCTCGCCGAAGAGGTTGGCATACAACTTCTGGAGACTGAGATCCTCGATGCCGATCTCCCGCATGTGGTGCTGAAGGTCGATGAAGTTGCCCGGGGTAAATGGCCCCAGTTCATGCAAGGAGTGGATATCATCATGCCACGAGAGACCAACCTTGGGCACTTTGGTATCCTCCAGCAGTCTGACGATGGCCGGCGACAGTCCGATGTGGTTCAAGCGAAACAGGAAACAATTATGATGGGTGGCCACCTGGAGCAGCGAACACTTATAGTGCTGACTCTTGGTAAACGAAGGCCGCGTCTCCGTGTCCACCCCTAAGATGGACATCGAAAGCAGGTAGTCGACTGCCTTCTCGGCTTCGTAGGAAGAGGTTACTACAATGATTCTACCATTGTAAACCACCTTTGGCAAATCCTCCAGCCATGCTTTATTAAACCTGTTATAGATTATTTTTTTCATTTTCAGGTGCAAAATTACATAAAAAATCGGGAAAAAATGATGAAATGTGAGTTTTTTACTATACTTTTGCAGAAAAAATTAGGAAGCATTCAAATTATGGTTAAGAAAAAGCGGGAAAAGAAGGAGAATCGTCCATCCGGATTCTTAGATATATTAGGGTTTAAAAATTTCTTTGCCAACGAGAAGTTAGGCTTTCTGCTGGGCATCCTGTTGTTCCTCGTTGCCGGCTATCTCACCTTGGCATTCATCTCCTATTTCACTACGGGAGCAGCCGACCAGAGCATGATCGAGACGCCCCGTGAGGGTGAGATCCTCAATGAGCACCACGAGTTCAGCAATACCTGTGGCAGCGTGGGTGCCTATGCGGCCTGGTATTTCATCAAGCGCAGTTTTGGTCTCTCCGCCTTCTTCATCCCCATCTTCCTGTTTCTGGTGAGCATCCATCTCATCAAGGCCTATCGCGTTAACCTGTTGAAGTGGTTCATGGCTCTGATGATCCTGATGATCTGGAGTTCTGTGACATTCTCCAAGTTCCTGTCGCCCTTCTTCTGCGATGCCTGCTACAACCCAGGCGGTGATCATGGTCTTTATATCCAACAGGCCATCGAGAACCTGCTCGGTGCCCCAGGACTCACAGCCATTCTGGCTCTGACGGCCATTGCTTTCCTCACCTACCTGAGTGCAGAGACCATCTTCATCATCCGCAAGATCCTCAACCCCACGAAGTTCCTCGACAAGGTGAAGTTCAAGATCACCAACAACGACCCCAACGAGCCGAAACCATCGTATGAAGACCAGATACAGACCGAGGAAGACCCCACGGTGTTTGACGATCCTACAGAACAGATTGTAGAATTTAAGGATGACGGCACGACCGAGATTACCGACAAAGGCTATGAGGTTGAAGCACCGGTTGTGAAGCCCGTCGTTGATACCGATGATGTAGGCATGGAGGTGGAAGTGGCCAAGGGTGACGATGAGACGGCCGATTCGAAGACGCTGGGCGTGCTGGAGAAGGCCGGTCCTTACGACCCCAAGAAGGATCTGGAAAACTACCGCTACCCGACCCTCGACCTGTTGAAGAAATACGATAACGACGGCAAACCCTATATCGATATGGCCGAACAGACGGCCAACAAGAACAGAATCGTGGAGGTGCTGCGCACCTTCGGTGTGGAGATTGCCAGTATCAAGGCCACAGTGGGTCCGACCATCACGCTTTATGAAATCACCCTCGCCCCTGGTGTCCGTATCACGAAGATCCGTTCACTGGAGGATGATATCGCCATGAGTCTCTCGGCTCTCGGCATCCGTATCATCGCACCGATGCCTGGTAAGGGTACGGTGGGTATCGAGGTACCAAATGCCAAACCATCAATCGTGTCGATGGAATCGATCCTGAATTCGAAGAAGTTCCAGGAGTCGCAGATGGAACTGCCCTGTGCGGTTGGTAAGACCATCACCAACGAGGTGTTTATGTTCGACCTGGCCAAGGCCCCACACCTGCTGGTGGCCGGTGCAACCGGACAGGGTAAGTCTGTCGGACTGAATGCCATCCTTACCTCTTTATTATATAAGAAGCATCCGGCAGAGTTGAAGATTGTGTTGGTTGACCCGAAGATGGTGGAGTTCTCCATCTACAGGAAGATCGAACGACACTTCTTGGCAGCCTTGCCAGAAGAGGCCGACAACCCCATTATCACCGACACGTCAAAAGTGGTGCGCACGTTGAACTCGCTTTGTAAACTGATGGATTCGCGTTATGAACTGCTGATGGAGGTTGGTGCCCGAAATATTAAGGAGTATAACCAGAAGTTCATTGACCGTAAGATCCCGCCTCGCGACGGTCACGGCTATATGCCGTATATCGTCATGGTGGTTGATGAGTTTGGTGACCTGATCCTGACGGCTGGCAAAGAGATTGAACTGCCTATTGCCCGTATCGCCCAGAAGGCGCGTGCCGTTGGTATTCACATGATCATTGCCACCCAGCGCCCGTCGACAACCATCATCACGGGTAATATCAAGGCTAACTTCCCCGCCAGTATCGCCTTCAAAGTTCGCTCAGGCATCGACTCAAAGATCATCTTGGACCAGACGGGTGCCCAACAACTCATCGGTAAGGGTGATATGCTCTACAAGAGCGGTGCTGACCCCGTGCGTGTGCAGTGCGCCTTTGTCGACACGCCAGAGGTGGATCGCATCAATGAGTTCATTGCCTCGCAGCAGAGTTATACCATGCCCTTCGAACTGCCCGAGCCCGATACGCCCGAGGCCGACTACGGCGACGGTGGTGATAAGGATGTCGACATGCAGCACCTCGATCCTTTGTTTGAGGATGCGGCCCGTCTCATTGTCATCAACCAAAGCGGTTCCACCTCGCTCATCCAGCGTAAGTTCGCCATCGGCTACAACCGTGCCGGTCGTCTGATGGATCAGTTGGAGAAGGCCGGTGTCGTAGGTGCTGCCATGGGATCCAAGCCCCGCGAAGTGATGATACAAGACGAGGTGAGCCTCAATAACCTGCTCGCCTCACTCAGATAAGAAATCAATTATAAACAGGATATGAAAAAGTTTTTTGCAATGATAGCCCTGCTCCTCGTATGTGCAGGTGCTCAAGCCGAGAGCGCCAAGCGCATTCTCGACAAGGCCGCTGCCACCGTGAGCAATCCCGGCGGTGTAAAAGCCCACTTCCAGATGATCAGTAAACAGTTCGGAACCACCGACGGTGAGATAGCCGTCAAGGGCAGCAAGTTCCACGCTACCACCCCCGATGCCACCATCTGGTTCGACGGTAAGACCCAGTGGACCTACATGAAGGGCAACGACGAGGTGAACATCAGCAACCCCACTGACGCGCAGTTGCAGGCCATCAACCCCTACAACTTCATCAATATCTATAAGAAAGGTTTCAAACTGTCGGCCAAGGAAATCAACCAATCCTACGAGGTTCATCTGGTACCCTCGAAGAAGGAGCAGAAGATCCAGGAGATGTATATCATCGTCGACAAGAACTCCTATCATCCCACGCATGTCAAGATGAAGCAGAAGGACAAGTGGAGCACCATCATCATCAGTCAGTTGAAGACGGCTTCACTAAGCGACGACCTTTTCCAGTTTAACTCCAAGGACTTCCCCAAGGCCGAAATCATTGACCTGCGATGAACAAACTGCAACTCTACAGGCTCCTTCGTAAGAATATCAAACTGAGTTACCGGCGCAGTCCGGCCTTCGAGCAGAACCGTTGGGCCAAGTTGCTGATGGGCTTTGGTGCGCTCATGTTCATCGTCTATCTCATCATGTATGGCGTCATCATCGGTATGGCAGCCGACGGTGAGGCGGGCACGCTCATCACGGCGATGCTCATCATCCTGCCCATCGACTTCCTGCTGCGCTTTATCTTCCAGACCACACCCGCCATGATGGTCAAGCCCTATATCCTATTGCCGATATCGCGCTATTCCGCCATCGAGTGTTTTCTGATTTCTTCTCATCTCAGCGGTTTCAACTTCCTGTGGCTGGGCTTGTTCATTCCCTTTGCCATCATCGTGCTCTGCGCAGGGGCTCCCGTCCTCACCACACTGGCAGTCGTGCTGCTGGCGCAGTTGCTGATTATCATCAACAGTCAGGTCTACCTGTTCTTCCGCACACTCATCAACCGCAATGTGCTGTGGATCATCCCTGCCCTGTTGTTCTACGCCATACCGTTCATCCCCTCGCTCATCACCATGTCGACGAAGACGCTCGACCATACACTCGACATCATCCAGAAGTACAACACCGCCTGGTGGCTCTTGCCACTGGCTCTGTTGGTGCTCTGCGGTCTCTTCATGGTGAACCGTCATTTCCAGTTCAAGTATGTCTACGAGGAGATTTCCAAACAGAAGGAGAAACAACTGCGGAAAGTGTCGCAGTTTGCCTTCTTCAACCGCTTCGGCATCATCGGTGAGTATCTGAAGATCGAACTCAAGTCGAACCTGCGAAACAAGATGATGAAGCAGCGCTGTATCATGAGTCTTACGCTGGTGGTGATGTTCTCAAGTCTCATTGCCTATACCAGCACCTACGACAATCCCATGATGACCAACTTCTGGTGCCTGTATTGCTTCTCCATCTACAGCATGACCGTGCTCATCAAGATCATGGGCCAGGAGGGCAACTATATCAGTCTGCTGATGACACAGCGCGAAAACATCCTGTCGCTGCTCAAGGCCAAATACTGCTTCTTCTGCGCGGTGCTCGTCATCCCCTTCCTCATCATGCTGCCCGCCGTCTTCAAAGGCAAGTTCACCCTGCTGATGCTCTTTGCCTACATGCTATTGGTGGCAGGACTCATCCATTTCATCATCTTCCAGTTGGCCGTCTATAACAAACAGTCCATCCCCTTACAACAGAAAGTCACGGGCAAGGGCAATTTCGAAAACGGCATACAGATTGTGATTGAACTGGCAGCCCTTCTCATACCGGGCATCATCGTGGGTCTCGGCTATCTCACCATCGGACTGACAGCCACCTATATCTTCATGTGTGTGCTGGGTCTGGCATTCATCGTCACCTACCCTTGGTGGATAAGGAATATCTATAACCGCATGATGAAACGTCGTTACGAGAACATTGAGGGATTCCTGACCACCAAAGTATGATGGATAATTAAATATCCACAACTAAAACTGCTACCAAATCTTAAATTTGTCTACCGTTTAACAATAATAGTGTTAAACGCAAAGAGCCGTTAACCTAAGTGGCAGAAGTGTTAAAATGGGACAAATATTCGTGACATTTTGTCAGTAAACAAAAAAAGTCCATTATATTTGCATCCGATTTCATGAGCATAGGCTCAGAGTCAACAGGAATAACGAATTTAAATTATCACAAAAATGAATGCTAATATGAAGAAGATTGTAAATGTGGCAACGCCTGCTGTATGCGTAGTTGCCTTGGCTCTCTCTGTTGTGGCTTTCAATAAGACTAATGCTGCAACGACTCCCAATCAAGTTCCCGCAGTGACAAACGTAATGGCTGGTCAGCCCGTAGACCTGACCTTTGCTGCAGAAAAGGCACTGCCCTCAGTGGTTTACATCAAGAACACGCAGAACTCGAAGGTGCAGACCGTCGAGTATGCCGACCCCTTCGAGGATTTCTTCTCTGATCCCTTCGGTGGTTTCTTCGGTCGTGGTCAGGGACAAGGCAACGGTGGTCGTCGCCAGCGTCAGGTGCAGACGCCGAAGCGCGTCGCAGCAGGCTCAGGTGTCATCATCTCTGCCGACGGTTATATTGTGACTAATAATCATGTGGTTGACGGTGCCGACGAACTGTTGGTCACCCTCAACGACAACAAGGAATATTCCGCCCGTATCATCGGTGCCGATGCCACCACCGACCTCGCACTCATCAAGATCGACGGTAAGAATCTGCCAGCCATCCAGATTGCCAACAGCGACGATGTGAAGGTTGGCGAATGGGTGCTGGCCGTGGGTAATCCCCTCGGACTCAACAACACCGTGACAGCCGGTATCGTATCAGCCAAAGCCCGCAGCATGGGACAAGGTGTCTCTTCGATGATCCAGACCGACGCTGCCATCAACCAAGGTAACTCTGGTGGTGCATTGGTGAACACGCAGGGTGCGCTGATTGGTATCAATGCCATGATCTACTCCCAGACAGGTTCGAACATCGGCTATGGCTTTGCCATCCCCACCACTATTATGAATAAGGTGGTCGACGACCTGAAGAAATATGGTAACGTACAGCGTGCCATGATTGGCATCCAGGGTTCCGACGTGAACGCCTATGTCGACAATGAGAAGGAAAAGGGCAACGAGGTCGACCTCGGCACCATGGAGGGTATCTATATCGCCAAGGTCATCGAGGAAGGTGCCGCTGCTGATGCCGGTCTGAAGGAGGGCGATGTCATCACCCATATCGATGGTCAGAAGGTGAAGACCTTCGGTGAACTGCAGAACATCATTGCCCAGAAGCGTCCTGGCGACAAGATCAACCTCACCTATCTGCGCAACAAGAGCAAGAAGACCGCTACCCTCATCCTGAAGAATGAGAAGGGTAACACGAAGGTTGTGACAGGCACTGTCGACCTCGACGTGCTTGGCGGACACTTCAAGCCCCTCACCGATGCCCAGAAGGAGCAACTCAACATCGGCTACGGTCTGCAGGTGACCAAGATCAGCGGTGGTAAGTTGAAGGATGCAGGCGTACCGCAGGGATTCATCATCCAGCGTGTCAACGACGAGAGCATCAAGGCCATCGAGGATCTGCAGAAGATTGTCAAGGAAGCCTCGAAGTCGAAGGAGCCCGTTCTCTACATCCAGGGTATCTATCCTACCGGTAAGAAAGGCTACTTTGCAGTGCCTCTTGAGGACGAATAAGGCCAAAAACCACAAAAAAGAGCCGCAAACGTAAAAATTGCGGCTTTTTTTTTGGTCGTGTCAAAAAAAAGGCATAACTTTGCGCCTTGACTATAAACGACTATCGACATGAGACAACTGAAAATCACCAAATCAATCACAAACCGAGAGAGTGAAGCCCTTGATAAATACCTACAGGAAATAGGCAAGGAAGAGATGATCTCGGTGGAAGAGGAAGTGGAATTGGCCCAGCGCATCCGCAAAGGCGACAAGAAAGCCCTGGAGCGCCTCACCAAGGCCAATCTGCGTTTCGTTGTCTCCGTAGCCAAGCAGTATCAGAATCAGGGACTGTCGCTGCCCGACCTCATCAACGAGGGCAACGTGGGACTCATCAAGGCCGCTGAGAAGTTCGACGAGACACGCGGTTTCAAGTTCATCTCCTACGCCGTCTGGTGGATTCGTCAGAGCATCCTCCAGGCCATCGCCGAGCAAAGCCGCATCGTGCGCCTGCCAC